>VOFK01003229.1_pt1 | contig 61497 bp, 57 predicted proteins | sample 5384121 | NCBI WGS metagenome assembly VOFK01 (sample SAMN12384730, study PRJNA508395) | human gut metagenome | isolation source: healthy gut J | host: Homo sapiens | reverse complement strand
TGTTACGTATTGCTATTAAAGAGGCCGGTTTCAATGCTCTGTTAAGCATCCTAATGTTAGATTTCATGTATCCCTTCTACACCGGAACTTATAGAAATGAAGAAGAACGCCGTCAACGATTACCACCACAAAACGGTTTTCGAATTGCCCTTCTTAACTATACACCTATGATACCAATGGAGTTAAGCTATCTCTCCCGGAATCATATTGATAAGAAAACAAGGTGCTACAGGATAGTCGATACAGCACGAACATGGCAACCTGATGTTGTCATTGCCTGTATGTATTGGGAAACGAATACCACCGCGCTCCAGTCGCGAACAGCAACAATTGGCTGATTGGTTATTGAAACAAGTGTTACCCATATCAATGGTAGCCATCCTCGCGTTATACAACCCATGGAATTTGCACTTGATAAGCATACCAGAACACAACACGCTGTAGTATATTTCCTGAATTTCATCTCCAATATGAGTAAAGTAAATACTGACGGAGGACTTATATTCACTATTAGACTAGAAAGACACCTCACAACATCTACTTCCCCACAAGTTCGGAGTACAACGTTGCGGATATACTCGTATGGACAAAGCACGTCCCACCCCTCACCTCAAAGAAAAAAACTATGTGTTTTTTATCCCACAGATCTCCATACATCTTATCTCCTAAAGCTCCCCGGAAGCTGCACGTAAATCATCTGAATATCTTCGCTCAAAACTCCCCGAAAAGCTCCTCCAACAGCACAATGTGAATTAAAGGAGAATCAAAAAATAATGCAGATAATAAAATATTTGCCAAATATTTGCAGTATTAAAAGATAATACCTATCTTTTGCAATCAAGTGTTTGAGAAAATGACGTAAACATGGTGACTGTAGTTCAGTTGGTTAGAGCGTCGTGATTGTGGTTCTGAATGTCGTGGGTTCGAGTCCCACAAACAGCCCTTCCTTCAAAAAATCCTTGTAAGTTTACACTCTTGCATGGATTTTTGTTTATAACACTTTACTATCCTCTATGTTAAAGTTTACTATTCGACCAAATCACCAATAACATTAACCACGATAATCATAAAAAGCAATTGTATTGCCATTTGCAATTCAAATGCTTATAAAAACACATAGGTGCAATAATAAAGATGGAAAAATTGAACTCCTGTCGCTCATTCCTGAATACATACCTTTTAGGCTCGGCGTATATGATAAAGATGGATATTGAAATACGCCAATGGCACCAAAACCAAAAATGCCCGAAAACATGAAGGATATTTATAATATTGGCCATCTTCGATGACCCCTCAACATCACGGCAGAAGATAAAAAGCTCTCCTAAAGCAGGTTGAATGTCTTTTTGAAACTGATTATGATTTCGATCTTTGTGAAAACTTCACGAAACACCCATCAAAGTGAATCAAAAAATACTTTGTTACCAAAGTAACTATCATGATCCCAAAGGAAATCGTTGGCTTATTAGCCTGTGAAGATATCACTGTAAAAGAAAGCACAAGAGCGGGAAATTATTGAAGAAAATAAAAAGCAACAAAAAGGAAATTATCACTCAGCCTTGAATGCTGGGAAGCTATCCTCATGGAACGGGCCTAAAAAGAGGGTCTGTTTTGCAAATTGATGTTCATATCGAAAATATTGAGAAAAGATCATTGCAACCATATATGAGAGCATCCATCCCGACGACAGAAATAAATTAATGCGATTACTACAAGCAGTTGCTCATAAACAAAAGCTCCCGGAAAACAGAATTATATTAAGAGTTTTGGAAAACAATGCAACAGATTATAGTTACCCAGCTTTTACCTACAGTGCAGTAGAAGATGAAGTTGGCAATGTAGTGGTCATCACATTTATTCAACGGATATTACCGAAGACATTATATACCAGCAAAATCCGATTACAGCCAAAAACAAAAGCAGAAGAAGCGGACAAATTGAAGTCCACACCCCTCGCTAACATGAGTCACGAAATCCGTACCCACTCAATTGTACTGTTGACTCTCCGAATTGCTGACCGAAACGGATGATGCGGAAGAAAAATTTGAATATAAACAACCGATTGAAACCAACAGTGAGATACTCCTGAAATTAATCGGGGACATTCTCGATCTGTCAAAATTGAAGTTGGTTCCATTGATATCAATCGTCAGAAACTGAATTTGTGCCAGCTTTGCGATGAATTATACCGGTCCTTCCAACAACGGATTAAAAAATCCCAAAGTTATCCCTGTAAACTCATCAATCTCATGGTAAAATGGGGCGAATTTCGACAAATACGCTTTTTATGCAGATATTCACAAACTTTGCTACAAATGCCATTATATACGCCACAAGGTGAAATTGTAATGGATACGAAAGCTCCTGGGACAGTAAGAATCTATAGGATAGCGGCACGGCGCGAGGAGGAAAAAACCGTATCTTCAGTCGTTTAGAGAAAATTAGATACTTTTCGCTCAGGAACCGGCTTAGACTTTCTATCTGTAAAGCCATTGCCGATGCTACAGGTGGAGAAGTAGGCTTTTTAAATCCAAAAGCCAACATAGTTCTTGAGTTTGGGTACATCGGATATACTGATGTCGAATATGTCGAAAAATCAGAGGTTGCAGACGAGGACTTAAATAACAAAAAGTACAGAACACCTTTCAGCCAATTCCTCAGTAAAGATTAAAGATCTGAATATTCTGGATAAGGGAAGATAATTCACAGTAATTACCTGTTAACGTAAGAAACTTCTTAAAGACAAACTAACCCGCACCATAACCGAGTAGAAGTTATCGAGAAAATCAAAAGCCCAGACCTTTGACATCGTTCTTTATGGATATGTGATGCCGGTAATGAATGGATTCTCCGAAGCAACTTCCCCTCATCCGGGAATTCCCAACCAGACTACCCCTATTATCGCTCCTCTACGTTGTACTTTTATTCTCCGACTCCGACAGAGAGAATGCATTAGCCGCAGGATGCAATTTCACAGACCAAGCCCTCGTCAAAAAACGAGAATTAATGGATGGCCTCTTTATTTCAGCCATTTCAAACAGTCAACCCCAATAACAGGATTATTTCTTGATCTTCACCCTATGTACGGTCACTTAGCAGGGACTTCACAGCCAACGAGTTCAAGCCGGAATATCATTGTACCTCACCGAACCTCGCACCGATATTACAAGCCGTAACGGTCGGCATTGTCATCACCTCCCGCAAATTGTCGCATGACCGCCAATCCAGCAACGTTCACCAATGGTTACCGGCAAGCATTGGCACTCATAGGCATCCCTTTCGTCAGCATCAAGCGGATGTTGCGCCGTATAAATATGTAATAAATCCCGAGCAATCAGTTTTTTTCCCGGCCAATAGTAACTTTTTAGCACCATCCAAAAATAACAGTACTCCCTGAAATTGATAAAAAACTCTCCTTCGCTGCATATATACCATCCCCCATAATCGTCCAAAAGGGTGGTTCTGGCCAAAAAATCCGGAGCGGAATTGGGGGAAACGGTAACCTCCGGCATTTTAGAGGTGTATGATATTCAGTCACATTCAACTGATGCAGCTTTTTACTTCAGCCCGATAGGCATACATTTTCAGAGTATGTGAGTATCGCAATGAAGCCCTTCTGCGCATACACTTTTATTCTTCTGAAGTGTTCTCATCTTAAAAATGTGATTTTATTATTAACCTCGTTAAAAGCACTGCAAAGTTAGTATAAATTCAGGGCACCTGTATGCCCATAAAAAAAAGTAATGTTCAAAACTATAAAAGGCTCAATTGTTATTAAATATCTGGAATTAATAGGTGTACAACAAAACAGTCTTTTTAGTTTAAAAAGTTGAAAGTAATCCTACGCTTATTTTTGTTTGCTGGCACCCTCGATTTGCGGATATATTACAGAGTATAACTAATATACCCTGATATTAGTATGACAACATGTAAGGCACCAAAAATAAATGATTATGGAAACAAAAAAAAATTAATTGCAGTCGTAGAAATCGGTGGTGACAAAGCAACCTGTACCTTGGGCAAGATTGATGATTTGGCGCAAGCATACAATGAGAAATCAACGATAAGTTCATTCAGGTAAAGAAACTTCCTCTCTGATTCTCAACTCCTCTTTCTTTCACTTTTTTCGCTACCTCAAAAAAGAAGAAATGACGCAGGAAACCCTTGTTGGAATGTAAAGCCGTGAGTTCCCTGATGAATTATTGACATAGTTCCCAAAGAATGTCAGAATATCCGTTGTCGGACCTAAAGCAGGGCTAAAAAAAGCATACCGTAAACCGAAAGTAAAGGATTGGGCAGGCAGAAAAGAGGCAGATAGGAATATATGCCTGTTATTTTTGCAAATTTTTGTAAACCCAACCCTATATATAAATGAAGTTACTTCCTGGCTCGACCTCAACAGTTCATACGCACATTCTTCCTGGCACTTCCGGCACTGCATGCTCAGATTGTTGATGATACATCCATAGAATGGGATATCGTATCGCCACTATCAATGAGAAAAAGAATGTAGGTCTGACTGTCAATGAAGTTCACCATCGCCAACCTGACATACTTGCCGCCAACCTGGCTCTTCAACCATGAGCAATTGCTCCACATCCTTCTTCAAGAGTAAAGCACTCCTGCCACAATGCTGCATTGTATTAGGCGGTCCCTGAGTAATGGGAGACAATGAATACTTCCTTATAAAAACCTCTTTTATGTCAGCTGTGTATTCAGAGAAAGGAGAAGAAGTGTTCCCCGCAATGGCCGCATGCCGGAACGAACAGAAAAGTGAATGCCGCCCTGACAGCCCTGACCAACGGCAGTACAGAGACAACGGCATAGCACGTGTACTGAAATTCTCTGATCTCATACCTCCCGAAAAAGTCGCTTCTTTAATTGGAGCAAACCATTCGCGGCCAGCTGGAAACGACACGAGGCTGTTTTTACCTGTGCTTTCTGCGTCAGTGGAGGCGGCAAAAGCCTGTACGTACACTTTCCATAGAAGTTGGCTCCGCGAACGACTCCAAATCATTCATCGTAACATGGTATTAAAACGTGCGCTTCGACCAAAATTCTCAATTACAATACCAAGCCGGGTAAAAGAACTGCTGAGTTTCTTTCCGGAATACCACCCTCGATATACGCTTCCATCTGGAAATACATTACCCTGCACTTCTTTCCTCGAAGAACTGAAAAGAAGAATTGAAACACTTGCCCGAACACTCTGTTACCCTGGAAGCAGGCATACAAAGCCTGCGTGAACCTTGTACTGGGAAAAGCCGACAGGATGGGAAAGCTCTTGAAATTCCTGTGTTCTCTCCCCAATATGGAAACACATGCCGATTTAATAGCAGGGACTCCCACCTACCATCTTTGCAGAAATATATTGAAGATATCCGTGTTCTGGCAGCATACGGTGAGAAAGTCACAACTGAGTCTCAAATTACTCCCCGGTACGGAAATGCGTAGAAGAGCGGAAGAATTGGCATCCAATATTCTCCCCCTCCCCCCACCCTATGAAGTGCTTCAAACCCGCGAGATCAATGTAAGTGAATTGCAAACAGCCTGTCAACCCTCTCCCGCCTGCTGGATGGATTTTATACTCCAGCCTGGCAATCCATCACCCGTAAACTCATTCCGAAAGAAGAAAAAATTCCTGTATCGGTTCCTGGAACACCTGATACAAATAGGTTTGATAGACCAACCGATAAGTCTGGAAAAACGAGGACTTATCCTGTATGAATTCTGTAAGCAACAACTATCCAGAATATCAGTTAGAAGCCAGCATTGCTTGGATAGAGGCCGGCATGTCACTGAAAAACTTCCGGCAGAAAAGGTAAAGACCAAACGGCAGGTTCCCCCGGAGAACTGGCAAGTACTGTATGGCCAATACAAAGAGAATCTCCGCCTTTGTTTCCTGCCTGTCAATGAGGAAACCAATCAAGGCTATTGGTTTGGTTTCGAATCGAGACAAAAAGCCGGAACCCGTATTCAAAGCAATGAATTAACTGAAAAGATAAATGGAAGACAAGACCATAGAAAAGTAGATTTCTCCATCGAGAACTGGAAACAAATTATTATGAATGTACATTTGACAAATGTAACTTTTTCAGATAAGCCTATCGGAAAGAGTTATATTCGAAAAATGTACATTCAAAGAGTGCAACCTTTCATTAGTAAAAACCAGTAATACCTCTTGGTTGGATGTCCTGTTCACCGATTGCAAAATGACAGGCATCAACTTCAGCCTCAGCAACCGCTTCGGCTTGTCTGTGGAATTCCATAATTGTCTGTTGTCATACGCCCTTTTTACTGAGATGAAACTGAAAGGAACCCGTTTTATAGGGTGCGATTTGCAAAACACAGACTTTATGGAAACCGACCTTTCCAATGCAGTATTTAAAGATTGCGACCTCTGTTATGCTTCTTTCCATCATACCAACCTGGAAAAAGCAGATTTCACTACTGCACGCAATTATACTTTAAATCCTGCTGCCAACCGTCTGAAAAAAGCGAAGTTCTCCCGCTACGGACTGGAAGGGTTGCTTACAGGATTAGGAATAGAAGTTGTCGATTAACTTCTCCTTGTATAACTTGGGAGTAGGTGCAGTACTACAAGGTAATGTAACCCAAACAGTTGTGCCTACACCTGCTTCCGAAGTCAACCCAATAGATCCACCCATACATTCCGCAATGGACTTACATATAGGCAACCCTAACCCAACTCCTTGTTTAAAAGAGTCCACTTTTTCAAAACGTTCAAAAATAACAGGCAATTTATCCTGCGGAATACCACATCCGGTATCCGTTACCTTTATCTCAATACCTTGTTCTGTAACGCCATAAGTAATATCAATATACCCTTCCTGAGTATGCTTCAAAGCATTGGACAAGAAGTTATTCAATATCTGTTTCACACGCTTTGTATCCAGTTCAGCCATATAGCCCTGTCTCGGTTTATGAATACGGATATCCAATCTTCCGGCTGCTTTCATCCTGTACTCGGTAGCACTTTCCATTATCAAGTCGGACAGACAGAACCACGTGGGATGCAGATCTATATACCCCGCCTCTATCTTCGAAATATCAAGAATATCATCCACTATTTTCAGTAGAAGCGCATTGTTGTGATTGATCAAATTACAAAATTCTTTCTTTTCCGCTATATCCTCAGTATCCGCCAATATGCTGGAGAAACCAACAATAGCATTCAAAGGAGTACGGATTTCGTGACTCATATTTGCCAGGAAAGCCGTCTTCAGTCCGATTGGCTTCCTCTGCTTTGTCTTTCGCTTTCCGCAAAATCGCTTTCCAGCTTTTTCCTCTCGTCAATAATCTGGGTACCTCAATCAGAATAGCAGGTTTTCCGTCCTCATCATACTCATATACGGCGCCATAGATATTTCTCCAAGATAAAGTATTGTCCGCATTTTGGTATAAAAACTCTTCATCGATAAGCTTGGAACAACCTTTCTCCAATCCATCTATCGCTTCATAGATTCTTTTTCTGTATTCCGGCAATACATGCGACAGGTGCTCATCTGCATTCACTACTGTAACTCCCTGCTCATCTCTCTCCAAATCTCCATCCCAGATAATCTCTTTACGTTTCAAATCCCATTTCCACAGTTTCAGTTTAATGGCTTTCACCAGCAAACGGTGCTGAAAGATTCTGCTGTTTCAATTGCTGTTGCTTTTCCCCAATTCATGCATCAAGAGACTATAGGGGCTTCATCAATTCCTGTTTACCATCAATAGATATCCCCTGGAAGACGATTGCGAAAGCTTATTATATTTTCGGAAATAATAGACTGCCGCTATCAGTGAAGCAATGAAGGCAAACAGAGTTATTAAATATAAAACATACATCATAATTCAGGTTATCCTTATAATTGAACCGCAAAGGAAATCAATTCTCAGATAAGTCTTGAAATATATTTTAATTGGTTATTAAAAATAGTACCAAAAGTTATTAAGAAAAGTATTATATATCTAACAAACAACACATTAGGCATCCATATCCTTTTTGAGCATTCTTAAATTCCGAAGGAGTCATTCCCGTTCTTCCCTTAAACAACTGATGGAATGTAGGCATGCTGTTGATGCCTGATGATTCAGCAATTGCACGCAAAGTGTAATCGGGTTGTTCCTTCATTAAATGTATCGCATAATTCAGGCGCAGGTTATTGATATATCCGTTCAGGTTAGTGTCCGTATTCTCCTTTATCATCTTGGCAAAACGAGTATTATTCATGCGGACAATTCTAGTCAGCTCTTCTCTCGATAAGTCGGGAGAAAGATACATTTTATCCCGTTTTATAATATAATCCAGTTTTTCGAAAATCATCTTATTCATCTGCTTATCCTGCTCCTCGTTATCACCGGATTCGTCTTCCACTTTCTCTGGAAAAGAGAGATCTTTCTCTACACCCAGTTGCGAACGGTCCATTTCTTCCTGCATGGAAAATTGCTCGTTAATGCGTTTTACTAGCGCTTTATTTTTGTTTCTGATTACACAATTTTGATGCCATAGTCTCCACAAAAAGAATAAAGCCAGTAATGCGCCACTCAGAATACATATCAGCGTAATGGTTCGTATCTTCAGCTGAAACGCCTGTTCCGAGATGCGGGCTTCTTTCTCGTTTAGCTCATAAAGTGCATCCAGTTCCAGTGCGGCATTCTGCTTTTCCCGCTGGTAAATGCTATCTTTTATTGCAGTGATATCCCTTTGAAGATTTATAACCGTTTTATAGTTCTCTAATTTAACATTGGCTTGTATTTCCAAATTCAGGATACTGAGATACTGGCTATTCAATGTATCCTGCTGACGCATTACTTCCTTAAAATCACGACAATTATCCAATACGGCCTGATATTTTCCCAAAAGCAATAAATAAGGAGTAGCATCAAATTTACCATCAGGAGTGGAAGCAGCATTTGTCGACTGATAGTTCTTATAATAGACAACTGCACGCTTCTGGTCTCCCGTCAAATGGAAAAGATAAGCCAATTTGGAGTATACATACGCAAATTGCAGATCCAATAAGTCCGTACGGATTTTCGATTGTTCACTCATCCTGTCAAGTAACTTTTCGCGTTGCAGACCTATTTCCAAAGCCTCGTTCGATCGCTTGTCAGCAATCAGATAGCCCATCTTCACTCCATAGAAATAGGAAAGCATCGTTTCATAGTCTTCATTTTTAGAATTATCGAGCAAGTCAATGGCCTGATCAAAGAACAGATACCCCTCTTCTTTGAAAGAAAGCCTTCTTTTGTTCTCTCCCATACAAAACAATAACCTACATTCGGACTGTATATCTTTAAGTTCGCGCGCCAGCTCCACCCCCTGAACGGCATAGCGCATGCTTTCCTTATATTCACTTAGCAGAGAAAATAATTCAGCCATGGATACCGTCATCCTCAACAAATGTGAAGGATTATCATGTGACAGGGAATCGCTGACATAAGCCCTGCGAGCATAATAAAGAGCGGATTTATTCCTGTACATATTGCGATAAACCGCACTGCGCAGCTCATCAACAATATTTAGAGGCATTGCACTGTTTACTTCAGCTTTATCCAATAATTGCAAGGTCCTAACAGGATCTTTCATATAATCCTTCATAATATACTCCCTGGTATATTGTTCCGGCCCACGGTTGTCCTCCCCTGCCCGGACAGGCAAAGACAAGAATCCTAATAAAAGGAAACACAAGTAGTAGAAATGCCTCATAATATCTTTCTTATTCTTCTGTGTCTATTTTCTGGTGGACTGCACAGTCTGCGCAAATACCCTTGATAACGTAATTTATACCGGTCTGCATAAACCCTTCCGGAAGGTTGACCGTCGGAGCATGCACACTTCGAATGCAGTACGTCTTGTGGCACTGCTCACAATAGAAATGCATGTGCTGGTCTTCCACCGTGCACATACAGCAATCTTCGCAAACCGCATATTTCAGCGAACCGCTTCCATCGTCCACTCCATGTATCAGGTGATGGGAAAGAAACAGGGTTAATGTCCGGAAGATAGTAGATTTATCAACCGTGTCGAGTTTATCCTCCAGGTCAGTCACGGACACGGCCCGCTTCATCTCCATCATGGTACGGAGAATCAGCAGCCGCATGGCCGTAGGCTTTATATCCCGCAGGGACAATTTATGCAAATATATTTCTTCCATATTTCTTAAAACTTCTTTCTCAATATACGGACTGAATTCAGCACCACCAACAAAGCTACGCCGACGTCAGCAAACACTGCCGCCCAAAGGGTGGCAAATCCGCAGGCACCCGCCAGCAACACCAACACCTTCACCGTAATAGCACCTACTATATTTTGCATCACTATCCGTCGTGTTGCCCGCCCTATAGAGATAGCGGTTGCAACTTTGGATGGCTGATCAGTCTGAATAACGACATCCGCGCTTTCGATGGCAGCGTCCGAACCTAACCCTCCCATGGCAATACCTACATCACTGAGAGCCAATACAGGAGCATCGTTCATGCCATCTCCGACAAATGCGACAGACATACCCGGAACAGAATTGAGTTGTTCCAAATGAACGGCCTTATCTTCCGGCAATAAGTCACCGTAGGCTTTGTCAATTCCCAATTCCTTTGCAAAGATATTAACAATCTCTTGTTTATCCCCGGATAACATTTGAATATTATCTATTTTTAAAGCCTTTAATTTTTTAATAGCATCTACCGCATCCTCTTTCAGAGTGTCTGAAAGCAGCAGTTGTCCGGCATACTTCCCATCCACGGCACAGACCACTACCGTAGCTACACAATCCGCAAGTTCTTCGGGTACAGCTATCTGACGGTCAGTCAATAAACGGATATTACCGACAAGTACCTGATGGTGTTCCACCTCAGCTTCCAGACCGTATCCGGCCAATTCATTCAGAGAAGTCACAACCGCAGGCTCCACACCACGTCCGGAAGCATAGTGAACAATGGCTTGTGCCACAGGATGGGTACTTTTCTTTTCTACAGATGCCACTAAACTCAGTAATTCATCTTCGGGGATATCTGTAGCCTGTATGGACGTCACACGGAAACTACCGGTAGTCAACGTACCTGTTTTATCGAATACAACTGCATTGATACGGGTTATGGCATCCAGATAATTACTTCCTTTAAACAGGATACCTGTACGCGAAGCCGCTCCTATTCCGCCAAAATAGCCCAATGGGATGCTGATAACCAATGCACAAGGGCAGGATATTACCAGAAATACCAGTCCCCGATAAAGCCAGTCATTGAACACATAGTCAAATTCCGGATGCACAGCCGCAACAAGTGCAGGAAGAGCAACGATAAGAAAAGCCAACAGGACTACAATCGGTGTATAGATGCGGGCAAACTTCCGGATAAAAAGTTCCGCCGGTGCTTTCCGTTCTGCCGCATCCTGAACTAAAGTAAGAATACGTGCCAGAGTGCTATGATCATAAGGTTTCGTCACTTGTATGCGCACTGCCTGTCCGCTGACAATCATACCGGCAAGCACCTCGCCTCCTTCGGAGACATTGCGCGGCATACTCTCCCCCGTCAGTGCCGAAGTATCGAAGACGGCATAAGGATTTTGCAGGCTACCATCCAAGGGAACCCGTTCGCCGGGCTTCACTTCGATCACTTCTCCTACATTTATCTCACGGGGGGAAACAGTACTTAGTATCCCCTTTCGGTACACATCTACCTGTTCGGGACGTACATCCAGCAAATCCTTGATATTACGGGATGCCTGGTTCACAGCCTTATCCTGCAACATCTCTCCGATGGAATAGAGTAGCATTACTGCCAGTGCTTCCGGATATTCTCCGATATAGAAAGCTCCAAGGGAAGCCAATGCCATCAGCGAAAACTCATTGAACCAGTCTTTTTGCAAAATACTCTCCCATGCTTCGCGCATCACAGGCAGTCCGACAGGCAGGAAGCCTATAAGAAACCAAAAGAACTCGATAACCGGATTAGCGAACCACGTCCACTCCTGATGCTGAAAGACAATACCCAACAGAAAGAAGACACCGGACAATACCGGAGCCCACCACTTCTTTATGATAGATTTCTCTTTTTCTTTGCTCTGCGAATGAGTATGTGAACAACAACACTGACATTTACTTTCCATAATCTTTTTATTTTTTTAGTTGGTACAAAGGTAAGGAATAGGAAATGCAACCGGGTTGCAAAGGGCCCATTGACAACTTATTATAAATTATTTCTGTAATTGCATAGAACTAAAATCCTATTCGCAAGAAACTAACTCTGTTTATGCATATTATTATTCTTACAACAAATATTATTATTTCTTACAACAGTTCTGTTTCTTTCTTACAATAGCTGTTGTAAGAAAGAATAATATTTGTTGTAAGATTATTTTTTAGCACTTTCAAGAATAATTTCTTGTATCCCGGAGATTAAACGGATTGAAAAGAGGATAAGTTATTAAACATTCTCAAAAAGAGCAATCACTGTCAAACTTTTATTGAAGATAAATAGTTTAATATATAAATATAAACAACGAACCAATATGAAAAATGTAGTACTCATAGGAGCCAGCGGTTTTGTAGGAACCGCCATCCTGAATGAATTGCTGAACAGAGGCCATAAAGTAACTGCCATTGTACGCGACCCGGCCAAGGTGACCGCCAGCAATCCGAACCTGAAAGTCATTCAGGCAGATGTAACCGATACCGATGTTCTGATTGAGGCCAGTAAAGGTAAAGACGCCGTCATCAGTGCTTATAACCCCGGCTGGAAGAATCCCAATATATACGAAGAAACGCTGAAAAACTATCCGCTGATAGTGGATAGTGTGAAGAAGGCCGGTGTTGAGCGTCTACTTATCGTGGGCGGTGCCGGAACCCTGTTCTATGCTCCCGGAAAGATGGTGATGGATGCTGACGATGTTCCAGCCAAACTGTTGCCCGGAATCAAATCCCTCGGAGAATTCTATCTGAATACGCTTCGTAAAGAAAACGATATTGACTGGATATTCCTCTCCCCTGCCGCCAACATGACACCGGGAGAACGTACCGGAAAGTTCCGTATCGGAAAAGACGACTTAGTGGTAGATGTAAATGGAGACAGCAATATCTCCGTTGAAGACTATGCCGTGGCAATGGTAGACGAATTGGAACAGAAGAAGCACCACAAGGAGCGCTTCACCATAGGATATTAAACAAGGCTATTTCAGAAAAGGATTTCTTTAAATTTCAAAACAGAATAAATGCCGGCAAATAAAGATTCACTCTTCTTTTTTGCCGGCATTTGTCTTTTTACCAAACTTAATTGAACTAACCCTATTTATTCTGCATTCTTTTTCAGCCATTCCAACCTGCGCATATCAGGCAGGTGCTTTACCTTGAAGTTCTCAAACTTAACATTAAATCCGCCTCCATCGGGACAGGCAGCCATGAATCCGACCTTCACCGGAATATTATCCTGCAACCATGCATTCCGCATCATCGTATAAGTCTTGTCATCAAATGAATAGAAGATTTCAACGGCATCCAGTCTGCGGACAGCTTTAATCCAAATATAAGGAACTGGTTTATCCAACGTGATTACACTCCAGTCACTGGTCTTGTGAGTCACCACTGTACTCAGATTGAATTTTCCGTCTACAAACTCAATGCCTGCTTTGATGTAGTTTTCATGATCGATGCGCAACATCAGTCCCGCTTGGTCAAAGCGTGCCTTATAATCGCCAGTCACTTTCACTTTAACTTCAAATTCACCGCCATACGTTGCATAATAGAAAGGGGCGTCATCCACAGTAAAGCCATAATGAGAGATACGCCAATAATCACTCTGCGGAGTGACAAACATCGAAAGACTTTTATCCTTTATTTCCCACTGTTCAGGTTCGTTGAACCACTGCATTTTCTCCAATGTCTGAGCAAAAGAGGCTTGTACCCCAATCATCATCAACAGACTAAAAAGTAACTTTTTCATTTCTCGTGTTATTTTAATGAATTATTATTCTGATATATATTTAGCCCTGTCCGCTTCGGTGATCGTACGTAGCACACGGCAAGGATTACCGACGGCCAGCACATTGGCAGGAATACTTTTTGTAACCACACTTCCGGCACCAATAATCGTATTATCACCAATCGTCACTCCCGGCAACACACAGACCTGGGCACCAATCCACACATTATTTCCGATAGTGATAGGATAGGCATATTCAAGCCCCTGGATTCTCTGTTCCGCATCCAAGGCATGTCCGGCAGTATAGAAACCACAATTCGGAGCCACAAAAACATTATCGCCAAATGTAACTTTAGCTCCATCCAAAATGACGCAATTCACATTCGAATAGAAGTTCTCCCCTATTTCGATATTATATCCGTAATCACAATAAAATGGTTGTTCTATCAAGAACGATTTTCCGGTCTTACCGAACAGTCGGCGGATAATGTTCTCCCGCTCCTTCTTTTGTGAAGGGCGCAAGCTATTCAGTTCATAACATACTTCTTTGCAAGCTTCCCTCTCCGACACAAGCTCTATATCATTATTGGCATCATACAATTTCCCGGCTTTCGCTTTTGCTTTTTCACTCTCCATAATTTATTGCACTTAAATAAATAACCATTAGTTTTCATTACCTTTGCAAAGGTAAAGACTTACAGATAAGTCGGCAATACTGATTAATAACCATTTTTCCATCTCCATACCGTATGGACATCGTAAATAAACTGAAGAAAGAGCTACTGAAACAAGCGTTCACCGAGGAACAGAAACAGACGGAACGCCTGAATGAGTGCAAACATATAGCTTCCATATATGCACAGACTGAAAATGCCATAGCAGTGTTAAGTGATATGAAAGCCAATATTAGTTATATTTATTACGGCGGAGTAGCCGAGAAACTGGGACTGGCAGAACGAAATACCGCCAAGACCATTCAGTCGATATGGGAAGAAGAAATATTCAGCCGCATTCATCCGGACGACTTACAGGAGAAGCATTTGCAGGAACTCCGCTTCTTCCACTTCCTGAAAAGTGTCCCGGAAAAGAAACGCCCGGACTACTACCTTATACACAATATGCGCATGCGCGATCATTCGGGCAGGTATGTACACATCTTGCACAGGATGTTTTATATAGCGAGCCACTCAAACGGAAGTGTATGGTTATCCTTATGCCTTTACAACTTTTCAATGGATACGTCGTTAAGTTGCACCATTCTTAACTCGGCAGACGGGCAAACTCTTGAACTGGAAAAGCAGAATTGCAACGACCTGTTGTCAGACCGGGAAAAAGAAATCCTGCAATTGATAAATAAGGGAAAAATGAGTAAGGACATTGCCCAGACATTATCCATTAGTATAAACACCGTAAACCGGCACCGGCAAAATATCTTGGAGAAACTTCAGGTAAACAATTCTATTGAAGCTTGCCGGATTGCTAAAGAATTGCACTTGTTATGATAAGAGAAGTAAGGCCGGAATTAATATTAACTCACTAAAGTACATTTATGAAAGCAAAATTCTTTTTAAGCTGTATGGCGCTGGCAATCTTGTTCAGTGCATGCAATACTACCAACCGCACCCCGAAGCAGAAGATAGAACAACAAATAGATTCCCTTCTGAAAGATAAAAAAGCTACGGTAGGCGTTGCCGTACTCGCCAATGGTGAGACTGTAGCTGTTTATAATAATCAAATCCATTTCCCCCTGTTAAGCGTCTTCAAGTTTCATGTGGGACTGGCTGTTCTGGATAAGATGGATAAAGGACATATTGCTTTAGATAGTCTTATTGAAGTGAAATCTTCACAACTGAAGTCCAATACATACAGTCCGTTAAGAGATAAATTCCCCGATCAGGATATTACAATTTCTCTCGGAGAATTACTAAAGTACAGTATCTCACAGAGTGATAACAACGCATGTGATATCCTTATAGAATATGCCGGTGGTATAGATCAAGTAAACGAGTATGTGAAATCGTTAGGAATAAAAGATTGTAATCTTGCGGCAACAGAAGACCTCATGCATACCTCCGGAGATGCCTATCTGAACTGGAGTACTCCGGAAGAAGTAGTCAGATTACTGAATATAGCCGACAAGCAACCCCTATTTGGAACTCAATACAAAGACTTCCTTCAAGCAATCATGCAGGAAACTTCTACCGGCAAAGATAAGCTGAAAGGCCAGTTACCTGCCGACGTAATCGTAGGCCATAAGACAGGCTCTTCCGACCGGACTCCGGAAGGGATAAAGATTGCTGATAACGATGCAGGCTTTGTTATCCTGCCCAACGGACAGAAATATTATATAGCTGTCTTCGTCATGGAGTCGCAGGAAACTGATGCAGATAATGCAGCTATCATCGCCAATATATCCAAAATTGTATATGATACTTTAAACTCAGATATCCAATGAACAAAAACACTGATCCCCGCTGGCTCGAATGGGCCAAGGAATTACAATTCATAGCTCAGGCAGGACTGACCTACTCCCGCGATCCCTTCGACATCGAGCGTTTTGAACGTATCCGGGAAATATCGGCAGAGATCATGAGCCATCAAAGCGATCTGCCGATAGAGAAAGTAAAAGAATTATTCTGCAATGAAACCGGTTTCCAAACACCTAAACTGGATACCCGTGCCGCCATCTTTAATGACGGGAAAATACTTCTGGTAAAGGAAAAAGCCGGTGTATGGTCTATGCCCGGTGGCTGGGTAGACGTCAACCAAAGCATCAAAACCAATACGGAGAAAGAAGTCAAAGAAGAAGCCGGACTGGACGTAAAAGCCGTACGCCTGATTGCTTTGCAGGATAGAAACCTGCACAACGTGCCTCCTTATGCATACAATGTCTGCAAAGCCTTTGTTCTTTGCGAAGTAACAGGCGGAAGTTTTCAGAGTAATATAGAAACTACCGAAAGCAGCTATTTCTCTTTGGACGAAATACCTGCATTGGCCGAAGAAAAGAACAATAAAGAACAGATAGCCATGTGTTTCGCCGCCTATCCGGATGAAAACTGGAAGGTGCCATTCGACTAAAGATGCCACGTATCGCTATTAAAATCAGGAATATGCTGAACCAGTTGCCTTTATTAAAAGAGTAAGAAAAGAGAAACTCACAAATAATCTCTATATTTGTATGGTCTCAAACAAAAACAACTGGAATCTACAAAAAATACAGACCATGCATACGATATTGATTATTGAAGACGAACCAAGAGTAGCCAGCCTGCTCAAGAATGGACTGGAAGAGAATGGTTATCAAACCATGATAGCTTACGATGGTGCCATGGGACTGCGTCTCTTCCGTGCCCATACTTTCGGCCTGGTGATTTCTGATATTATCCTACCCAAGATGGATGGTTTTGAGCTATGTAAAGAAATCCGTAAAACGAATCCAGGCATCCCTATCCTGATGCTGACAGCCTTAGGCTCTACAGATGATAAACTGGACGGATTCGATGCAGGAGCCGATGACTACATGGTGAAACCTTTCGATTTCCGCGAACTCTACGCAAGAATCAGGGTACTGCTGAAACGTAATAATGAAGCAGCCGCACCGCAACCCCGGGAGATCAGATATTCCGACCTGTACATTGACCTACAAGGAAAAAATGTAACCCGAAACGGCACTCCCATCAAACTTTCACCCAAAGAATATAATCTGTTACTCTACATGACCGAGAATGCAGAGCGGGTTCTCAGCCGCATAGAGATAGCCGAAAAGGTTTGGAAGACCCATTTCGATACCGGGACCAACTTTATCGATGTATACATCAACTATCTCCGCAAAAAGATAGACAAGGACTTCGACACCAAACTGATCCATACCAAAGCCGGTATGGGCTTTATACTGACGGATAAACTATGAAGATCAGAACAGCCTTAACCCTGCGGTACACTTGTATCACAGCCGCCGTGTTCCTGGTATTTATCACCGCCATCTACTACGTCAGTGAGCACTCGCGCAGCAATGCCTTTTTCCGGAATCTGAAAAGCGAAGCCATCACCAAGGCACATCTGTTTCTGAATAACCAGGTGGATGCCGAAACCATGCAATCCATTTACCTGAACAATAAAAAGTTTATCGACGAAGTAGAAGTAGCCGTCTACGACACCGACTTCCGGATGTTATACCACGATGCCTTGCAAAACGACATCATAAAGGAAACTCCGGAAATGATAGAGCGCATCCTCCAGAAAAAAGAAATAGACTTCTACATCGAAGATTACCAGGGCGTAGGCATCATCTATACTTTCGAAGGTAAGGATTACATCGTTACCGCCGCCGCTTATGACGGCTACGGATATGCCAAACGGGAAATCCTGAAAGAAACACTCGCCCTACTACTATTCAGCGGACTGACCGTGCTGATTATTGTAGGCTACCTCCTTGCCCGGAGCGCATTGGCCCCCATCAGAAGCATCGTAAAAGAAGCGGAGAACATAACCGCCTCACGAATCAACAAACGCCTGCCCGTCAAGAATGAGAAAGACGAATTAGGCGAACTGAGCCTTACCTTCAATGCCTTGCTCGACAGACTGGAAAAGTCATTCAACTCGCAGAAGATGTTTGTCAGCAACGTGTCGCACGAACTGCGTACCCCTATGGCTGCACTTTCTGCCGAACTTGATCTTGCCGTGCAGAAAGAACGAAGTCCCGAACAATACCAAAACGCCATCCACAACGCGTTGCAGGATTCGCAAAGAGTGATTAAACTCATCGACGGATTACTGAACCTTGCCAAAGCGGATTATGAACCGGAACAGATCAAAAGAGAAGAAATCCGTCTGGACGAACTGTTGCTCGATGCAAGGGAACTTGTCTTGAGGGCGCACCCCGATTTCCATGTGGAACTCGTATTCGAGCAGGAAGCTGAAGATGACAAGGTGCTCACAGCAATCGGTAATAGTTACCTGCTTACAACAGCGTTCGTAAACCTCATCGAAAACAATTGCAAGTACTCCCGGAACCAAACTTCTTTTATCCAGATTTCTTTCTGGGAAGAATGGTCCATCATCCGCCTTTCGGACGACGGTGTGGGCATGTCGGACAAGGACAAAGAGCACTTGTTCCAACTCTTCTACCGTGGCGAAAACAAAGATGTGGCATCCGGCTACGGCATTGGCATGACTTTGGCACAAGATACTGAGCCTGCACAAAGGGGAAATATCCGTCTTCTCGCATCCGGGTGAAGGAACCACTTACGTCGTTAAACTCCCGCATATCTGATTTCTCTAATGGTTTTCTAATACCACTCTAATAAATCTCTAACGGCTTTTCCACGAAGCCATTCTTACTTTTGCGCCGTGAAATAGAAACGCAATTAGTAACTTCAAAAAAAAGGAAAGAGATTATGAAGTGGAAGAAAAAGTTACAGCAGCCTCAGTATGCGCTCAACTCCGAGAAAGTATTCCTGACTGCCACACAACCGGCAAAATCCGTTTACTCATACCTGCAAACGACAAGGCTCGGGTTGACAAGAGCAGAAGTTGAAGACCGCCAGCTTACGTATGGAAAGAACGAAGTGGTTCACGAACAAAAGAAGAATCCGTTCATCGTATTCATCAAAACTTTCATCAATCCGTTCATAGGAGTGCTGACCGGATTGGCAGTCATATCACTCGTCATCGACGTACTCATGGCAGAACCGGGAGAACAGGAATGGACGGGAGTCGTCATCATCGCCGTCATGGTGGTGTGTAGTGCCATCCTGCGCTTCTGGCAGGAATGGAAAGCCAATGAAGCCACAGACTCGCTAATGAAAATGGTAAAGAATACCTGTCTCGTGAAGCGTGCCGGAAGTGGTGAGGAAGAACTGGATATCACGGAACTGGTTCCGGGAGACATCGTCTTCCTGGCAGCCGGAGACATGATTCCGGCAGACCTGCGCATCATCGAATCCAAGGACTTGTTCATCAGCCAGGCTTCCCTGACCGGGGAGTCGGAACCGATAGAGAAGTTTCCGGAAGTAAAAGAAAAGCAATACCGGAAAGGCAGCATCGTGGAACTGGATAACATCTGCTACATGGGTTCCACCGTTATCAGTGGCGCAGCCCAAGGTATCGTGTTTGAAACCGGCAACAGGACTTTCCTCGGTACTATCGCCCGCAACCTCACGGGACACCGTGCCACTACTGCTTTCGACAAAGGAATCAGCAAAGTAAGCCTGCTGCTCATCCGTTTTATGCTGGTCATGGTTCCGTTCGTATTCTTCATCAACGGGTTTACGAAAGGGGATTGGTTCGAGGCTTTCATCTTCGCCATTTCGGTAGCCGTAGGACTTACGCCCGAGATGCTTCCGATGATTGTAACCGCCAACCTCTCTAAAGGTGCTCTGTCCATGTCGAAGAAGAAAACGATTGTCAAGAACCTGAATGCCATCCAGAACTTCGGTGCGATGAATATTCTTTGCACCGACAAAACGGGTACGCTGACGTGCGACAAGATTGTTCTGGAAAAGTACATCAATGCCGATGGCAGCAATGACGAAAGCAAACGGATATTGCGTCACGCCTACTTCAACAGCTATTTCCAGACCGGATTAAAGAATCTGATGGATAAAGCCATCCTCTCGCACGTAAAAGAACTGAAGCTGGAACATCTGAAGGATGCTTACACCAAAGTGGACGAAATACCGTTCGATTTCATCCGCCGGAGAATGTCCGTAGTGATAGAAGACAAACAAGGGAAACGCCAGATCATCACCAAAGGCGCCGTGGAAGAGATGCTCAGTATCTGTTCGCACACTGAATTCAATGGAGAAGTGCAATCTCTGACGGATGAACTAAAGGTTAAAGCCCAAAAGATCAGCGAAGAAATGAACCGGAAAGGAATGAGAGTGCTGGCCGTTGCTCAGAAAAGCTATATAGAGAAGGTGGGTAATTTCTCCGTGAGTGATGAAAAGGAAATGGTTCTGATTGGCTTCCTAGCTTTTCTTGATCCCCCGAAACCATCTGCGGCAGAAGCTATTAAGCAACTGCATGAGTATGGTGTGGAAGTTAAAATCTTATCGGGGGATAATGATATTGTAGTGAAATCCATAGGTCGGCAAGTAGGTATCGACACAAGTTATTCACTGACCGGACCGGATATTGAGAATATGGATGAGGCTACTTTGAAAGAGCATGTAAAGACCACCACCTGTTTTTCCAAATTGACGCCTCTACAAAAAACACAGATTATTTCCATCTTACAGGAACAGGAGAATACCGTAGGATTTCTGGGAGACGGCATCAATGATGCTGCCGCCTTACGGCAATCGGATATTGGCATTTCGGTAGATTCTGCCGTGGACATCGCCAAGGAAAATGCCGACATCATCCTGCTGGAAAAAGACCTGATGGTACTGGAAGACGGAGTACTGGAAGGCCGGAAGACTTTCGGGAATATCAATAAGTACATCAAGATGACGGCAAGTTCAAACTTCGGTAATATGTTCAGTGTCATGTTTGCCAGTGCGTTTCTGCCGTTCTTGCCGATGATGCCGATTCATCTGCTCATCCAGAATCTACTATATGATATCTCGCAAACTACAATTCCGTTCGACCGCATGGATCCGGAGTTTCTGAGAAAGCCACGCAGATGGGATGCATCAGACCTGAAACGTTTTATGATTTATATCGGGCCCATCAGTTCCATATTTGACATCGTCACGTATCTGGTGATGTGGCATGTGTTTGGCTGTAATAGTCCGGAACATCAGTCCTTGTTTCAATCGGGATGGTTTATTGAGGGGCTGCTTTCGCAAACTCTGATTGTACACATGATACGTACACGGAAAATTCCGTTCATACAGAGCCGCGCCACTTGGCCCGTAATCGGTATGACTACTTTGGTGATGGTTATAGGAATTGTGATACCATTCACATCTTTCGGAGCATCCATTGGTTTACAGGCGCTTCCATTGAGTTACTTCCCGTGGTTGATGGGGATTCTGCTCTCCTATTGCGTACTGACTCAATTGATAAAGAACTGGTATATCAGAAAGTTTTCGGGTTGGTTATAAAAGAAAGCCCTGCTTTTCTTCTTTGTCAGACGATACTGGCGGATGAAGAAAGCAGGGCTATTAGTATCAACAAAACTACAGTACTATTATTCAGATTCTATCAAATGGTCTGTTATTCAGAAAAAGATTCGTCGCATACTTCGGTGACTTGTTCATAAGGAATACATCCATAGCTGCGATCGTCCAGATAACGCAATGCTACATACGGTACATCTGCCCCGGAAACATACATTTGCAATATAGATATAACCTCCGCCATACGCGAAGTGAATGAGCCATTTCGTTCATTATAAACCTTCACCCACACACGGTCTCCTCTTTTGATGGGAAGTTCTATATTCTTCATAAACAGTATAATTAATGCGTTTGTTGGAATTACTTGCATAGTAACGGCAAATAGCAGCTACAAAGTTGTGTCTTTTTTGACAGAAAAGCAAACAAACCCTAACAAAATATGAATAAATCTTATATCGGACAGCAAAAACAATATTAAAATTAGTCCCTGATACATACAGCTTTCGATTTTTTACCCCAGCAGGCAAAAGGAATCGTGTTTCCGCTTTATCCTTTGAAAGTGGAATGCTTCTTTACGTACCTTATTATCAGGAAAACTTCTTTTTACCATAAAATGATACCGTCTGAAAACGCCTTTCCGGTCTGCATCAAATGGTAGTTTGCCGTTACTATGCAAGTAATTTCACCTCAACGAAGTGCCATACAACATATTAAATCTGCCATCTTTCTTCTTTTTACTTTTCTTCACCAAGGAAATCACTTGCCTGTTTATTCTGTCTATCACCTCCGCATCAAACGGTTTCAGATAAGTCATCGTCACCCGAATGGACGAGTGCCCCAACGACTGGCTTATCAGTCCCACAGGTACACCACTATGATAAGCAAGTGTAGCCCATGTATGGCGTGCGGTGTACGAACTTACGGAAACACCGGGCAATAACTGTTTCATCAGCCGCGCCAACTCCCGGTTGAAATGCCGTAATGTTTCTTGATAACGGTGGTGATGTTCCTCCATGAACAAGCCACCATGCAGCAACGGGAACAAATATTCCGAATCCGTCTTGTCCCTGTACTTCTGCAACAGCCTCATCGCATCGGGCGGCACATCCACCACCATCAGTTTCCCCGTCTTGTGCCGACGGTAAGTGATGCGCCTATTTCTCAAATCCGACTTCCGCAAGTGTGCCAAGTCAATGAACGGCATACCGCGCAACATGAACATCAGCAAGAAGTAGGTAAGCACTTGCTGTTGACGCAGTGTCAGCACACTAAAGTCCGTATTCCTGAGCTGCTCCATCTGCTCTGCCGTCAGCGCCCGCTTGGTACGCGACTCCACTTTCGTATAAACATCCTTGAACAGCACCGGATTGTACCCCTCTATGCCCGGTGACATCCAGCGATTGTATACCGCCTGCAATGTACGCATATAAGTGGAGATCGTGTTCGGACTGGACTGTTGTCCAGCCAACCAGTCCTCATACTCTTTCAGCCTCTCAGGGGTGAAAATCTCCTGCATGGACAGGGAAGCAGTGGTGTTTTTCGGATGCCTTTCCTCTGCACAAAACTTCTCATAGGAACGCAGCGTGCAAGCATAAACATGCATTGCTGGGAACTTTCCTTCCCGCTTCAGCATCCCGATGACTTCCGGTATGTAGAGCCGTAAGTCATCTTTCGCATTTTTTCTTTCTACATTCATAAAGCATTGATTTTAATTACATGATTCAAAAAACTGCTTGTACCACAGAACGTACGTGCAGTAGTAATGTTTATGGGCGCCAAAGATAAAGCTAAAGGAATCCGGCAAGAGAATATTTATAAATTATACAAATCTGGTATTGAATTTGATTTATAACGGAAAAGTAATGAACTAATGCTGATAATGATTTAGGCGCGGATTACGCGGATTACACGGATTAATGGCTGCGCTATCACACTATATTACAGGAAAAGAATCCGTGTAATCCGCGTAATCCGCGCCTAAAATTATATTCATAACCCGAAAAGAAAGAGTTAATTCAACTCCTGATTCTCATAAATTGTGAAATAGTAGTAATTCTTTCCCTCCCCGTTGAACTAATGCCTTGTGCACTCTGTTCTCTGACCAAAATAGAACATTTATTTAGTTTTTAACCATTAAACCTGTTTAATTATGACATGTAAAGATTCTCACTTTTTGATTGGCCTTGGAATAGGTTCAATCTTTGGAGCACTGGCTTATGGCTTTGCCCGCAGTGCAAGAGCAAAAAAAATGAAAGCAGAAGTATTCGATGCCCTGCACAGAATTGAAGGACATACCGAATGCCTGATTGAATCTGCTAAAGAAAAGACATTGTATGCCGGAGAAAAAGTTGCTGACAGAGTAGCCAATGAAACATCCGTCATTGCTGAAAAAGCCAATGATATCAAAGGCAAAGTGCACTCTATGGCTGATGAAGCTAAGAAGTAATCAATCTGTTCATTATCGCAAAACAGAGGGAGGCGGGATATCATACCTACACTCTCTCTTTTTTCATTATATACTTGTGATTGAATGGGCCTCACTCACCAACGAAGCCGGATAATCGCAAATCTCCAATATCTTAATTGCATTATGCTCGGTCGCAACTCCGCGTTTCAGCTTGTAATCGAAAGACAGGATACCATCTTTCACCGACTCGCTGAAATAGTATAATTCGTGGATTCATTTTCCAGCATATCGGCCAGTTCCAGATCGTGCGTAGATACAAATACCAGATTATCACTTTTCACCAGCCAGGAAAGCACAGCTTTCGAAATCGCTATCCGCTCCTTGGTATTGGTTCCTCTGAACAATTCATCGAGCAGGAAGAGATGATTCCCATGACCGCTTTCATCTACGAAATCTTTGATAGTCGTCACTTCCTGCATAAAGTAACTCTTATTTTCCATTAGGTTATCTCCCTGGTGAATGGAGGACAGAAGAGAAATTCCGGTATTTATCTCAAAGACTTCTGCGAAACAAGTATGAAGTGTTTTCGCTGCCAACAGATTCACTCCTATCGTACGCATGAAACAGGTCTTACCTGCCATATTCGAACCGGTTATCAATGCCGATTTCTCATGAAGCACCATATCGTTCGGAATACAGTTTTCTATCAGAGGATGATACACTGCCTGTGTACGCAATCGCTCCCCTGCCCTGTTATCTCCCGGCAGACAGTAATAAGGTAGCTCCTCCCTCAAGATGGCAACAGACAAAATAGAATCCAGAAAACCGATGAAGCGGTAAACATTGTGGATAGCCGTCGCCTTCTCCTTCAACAGATGAAAAGTTCTACCTACCGCATACGCCTCGTGGAGAAAGAATACCCGGATTAATTCCGCTACCATATAAAACATAATAGCCATGTCGTTATCCAGACTGAGGTTGAAACGGAAATAAGAGATATACTTCTTCAGCCCCTCTACAGCCTTCAGGTCATTCGTGATAGAAGGATCTACAGAGGCAAACTCCTTGTTCTGCGCCAGCTTTCCCGCCTGTCTTATCATCTTCAGAAGCTGAGGTATGGAGAAAAAGTATCTCTGGATTTTCGCCTTATTACGATAGTGCAACACTGCATTTGCCACGAATGAAAAGACAAATAAAGTAAGAAATACTCCCGAATGAGTGAGCAGCATCAGAGCCAGAAACAGCAAAGGCAGAAACCGGCAGATATTAATAAGAACCATCTCCTTGGCACCAATCCCTGTGTTATCATTTTCCAGAATGGATACGATGGAATAAGCATCCGGCTTATCCAGTTCTTTCAGTGCATTGCTTAAAAGAGTACGCAACTCCGTATGAGTTGCCAATGAAGACAGAAGTGCTTCCTGTTTTTCCATGCCGGAGGTTTTATCCGATAGCAGAAGATAATACAAGTACTGCCTGCCTATACTGGAATGACAATAATCAATTTCAGCAAAAAGGTCATCCAGATTCAGGTCGTCAATGCTGTTAGCAGATAAACCGGTTTCTCCTTCGGCATTTCTATAAAGGAAATAGTTCGCAATTTCGGACATGGTGTGCTCTTTATTGTTCAGTAACTGTTTTGTGCATTATTCAGCCTCTTCCGTATCAAGGCAGAAGGGATGTCCTGCCGGATCAAACATCGTTCGTGAAGTCCTGAAGTACTGTTCATCCGCCTGCCGTGCTCCCAACTGAATGGCATAAGCCACAGCCTCCTCCAGATTTTCCACATAGAAATCAAGATGAAGCATTTGTCCCTGCTTACCTTCTTTCCAAGGCCATACAGGTGGCTGGTACTCTTCAATCTCCTGAAACGCCATCACCATACCGGATGGAGAAGTGATAGCCGCCCAACCATTCGCACGTTGATGTGTCAGCTCCCACCCCAGCAGTTTACTGTAAAACTCTGCTAAAACTCCTGCATCTTTACAGTCAACCACTATATTCATCTTATAGACTAAAGATTTCACATTTGATGTCATAAAGCCCTGTTTTATAATCAATTTATTGAGTAAACAACGGGAGATCCGGACTTCTACATCCGAACCTCCCTATTCTATACTCCTATCTACAAATACAAGTTTTGTTTTATCCGCAATGGAAATACTTATTAACCAGTTTCAGCATTTCCTCCTGATTGTCACGCACTTCACTACGCAAGGTACGATCTTCATAGGAACGCAATTTACTGATAATTCCATCGACCATTGCAGGACTAAATACATGATACTGTTCGAAAATAGCACGCTGTTTTTCCAGGCAATCGGCAGAAGCAGCACAGCTATCAGGGAGTTGAGCCAATTGTTTCAGCTTATCCTCATTTTCCTTCTTATGAATATTCACATTCACATAGGTCTTTTCTGCAATCTCCAAAGCATCTTCAATTTCAAAACCATGACGACATGCTACGGCCAATCCGGCTATCAGTTGGTACAAATCGGCAGAACCGTCCGGAGAGCGCATCTCCACCGTTTGTTTTTGAGTAGTGTCATAATGGCTCGGAGCTTCCAACGGATTAGCCAGCATACACATATCTGTCTTTGCCGACCATCCAAGCGGAACACGTACCAATACGGAACGGTTACGGTCACCCCAGCAAATATTTGTCGGAGCTTCCTGATGCGGCACCAAACGGAAATAAGAAGTAGGATTCGTATTACCAAAAGCTGTAATGGAAGGTGCAAGTTCCATCATTCCCGCAATAGCCTTACGGGCAGTTTCAGAAAGTACACCGTCTTTCAACATCTGGTTTTGACCGTCTTTCATTATACGCATATGGATATGCAATCCTGAACCGGCCTTTCCGGCTGTAATTTTCGGAGCAAACGTAATGTCATATCCATATTGATAAGCCAGATTACGGATAACCCATTTCGCAATCATCAACTGATCGGCAGCCAGGTCGGCACGTACCGGCAGGAATTCAATTTCATTTTGCTCATAGATTTTACCGTCAAGCGTGAAGTTACCTACTTCAGAATGCCCGTATTTAATCTGTCCGCCCGCCTTTGCAATATGCAGCATACAGTCGGTACGGAAGTCATTGAACTTGGCATAAGGAGCAGATTCATGATAGCCACGTTGATCCGTAGCAGGGAACAGTCCACTATCTTCTGATATCACATAATATTCCAATTCACCCATAGCCTGGAATTCCATTCCGGTTACATCAGTAAAGGCTTTGCAAGCTTTTTACGCAACGTATATTCCGGTGAACTTTCCAGAAGTTCACCATCTTTATTGAAGTAAGAGCAAAGCATGGAAAGTGTTGTAGTTTCAGCAAAAGGATCGATAAAGGCTGTGCAAAAACGCGGAACTACATACAAGTCGCTACTGCCCGCTTCAATAAATGGGAAAAGGCTTGATCCGTCTACACGTTCACCACAAGTCAGTATGGCATCAAGGTAAGCAACGTCGTTAATGACAAAATTCAATGTTTTCAGTCGCCCGTCTGCAGCGGGATACATGAAGTTCACCATGCGAATATCGTTCTCCTTGATATAAGAAATAATGTCTGCTTTCGTAAATTCGGAAGCCGGTTTTTGAAGAGCAGCCACCAGTTGGTTGGCACTCATCGATAGTTCATGATTCATACGTTGGTTGTTTTTTAAGTTATTGTATGGTTAACAATGTGTTGTCATGCAATGATTCCCCACAAAGATAATATTTTATAATAACTTCAATATATATGATACCCAAAAAAAGAAATAGAATGAAGGTTTGGCAAAAGGTGATGAGATAAACTATTTGTATATCCGGGTTGTTATAATAAGAAAAGTTATAGGGAATAGTAACCCGGGCTACTATTCCTTTTTTCCGTCATATCCCCACTTTACATAAATAGCACCCCAGGCAAACCCTGCCCCAAATGCTGTAAAGATAAGGTTATCGCCTTTCTTTAGCTTATCTTCAAAATCCCAGATACAAAGCGGAAGTGTGGCGGCACTCGTATTACCATAACGCTCGATATTAACCATCACTTTCTCGGTTGGAATCTCCAAGCGTTGCGTTACAGCAGTGATAATGCGCTGGTTGGCCTGGTGTGGAATTACCCAGTCAATATCGTCTTTACTTAAATGGTTTCTTTCAATGACAGCTTCACAAGCATTAGCCATATTGGCCACGGCATATTTGAAAACCGTACGCCCTTCTTGATAAATGTAATGCATGTGATTATCCAGCGTATAATACGAAGGAGTACATACAGAGCCACCTGCTTTAACATGTAGGAAAGGCAGTCCCTTACCATCTGTTCTCAGCACTGAATCCATTACACCTAAATCTTCCGTAGTAGGTTCCAGCATGAAGGCTGCCGCACCATCACCGAAAATGGGACAAGTGGCACGATCGGTATAATCTATGATTGAAGACATTTTCTCAGCTCCTACCACGATAATTTTCTTGTAGTTTCCCGAACGAATAAAGTTTGCTCCCGTCTCCAGTGCATACAAGAAACCGCTGCAAACTGCCTGTACATCGAAAGCAAAAGCACGTTTCAATCCCAGTCGCTCACACAGAATGGAGGCTGTAGAAGGTAAGCGATAGTCAGGAGTGGTAGTAGCTACAATCACCAGATCAATTTCATCCGGTTGAGAATTCGTACGTTGCATTAATTGTTTGGCAGCCTTGCGGGCCATATACGAAGTTCCCAGTCCCTCTTCATGCAAAATACGTCTTTCCTTTATGCCTATACGTCCCATAATCCATTCATCGGTGGTATCGACCATTTTGGAAATCTCATCATTGGTCAAGATATAATCGGGTACATATCCTCCGACTCCTGTAATTACTGCGTTTATTTTCTCCATAAACTCTACCTAGTTTAGTAAATTCTGATTATAGGGACAATTATATATAAGTGATACTTAAGAAAATGCGGGCGCAAATATACAGAAAAGACTATGAATTCCAAGAATTGGCCAAAAACACTTTGGTCTTTTACCAATGAAAAGGAATAATTGACCAAAATTTCGTTGAATATTATTTCTTAATCCAAATATTGACGATTTCTGAGATAAACATTTGATGTTTGGAAGGTTCGTTTTTATAAGCTTCTTCCATGATTTTTGATTTATAAGGTTCGGCCAGGTTGGCATAGTCCAGCTCCTGAATAAACATCTTCTTGCACTCAATAATCATTCGTGCTTCTTCAAAGCTCATTAATCCTGAAGGAGTTTCCAGAGGAGTAAGTCCGGCCTCTTTCACCTTATCCGTATTCCTTCCTGACATTGTACCGCATATACGCAGGGCATTGCGATATTTTTCATTAAAGAAGCTGAGAGTGAAACTCTCATGCTGTTGGAGGAATTGGTAAGTATAGCGGGTATCGCGTATAAAAATAAAGGTAGAAGGACGTTCCCAAATGTATCCCATACCACCCCAACTGGCAGTCATTGTATTGAAGGAGCTTTCATCGCCTGCCGTTACAAGCATCCACTCTTTACCAATCAGTTGAATCACATTGTCGGGCAAATCGGAGGCTTCAAGTTTATCGTAACGAGATTGCCAATCAGTAGAGGTTACACCACTTTCGGAGGATTCGGAAGTTTGATCATTTACTTTCTTATCACTAGGATTCGTACAAGATGCAAGGAATAAGAAAAGACTGATTACTGGTAATAAAATAGTTGTTTTCATTGATATAGGATAATTAAGTTATGAATCATTTAGTGTGCTCAAAGATAATCAATTTACTGAAAAGTCTTCTCTACTTTAGGAAGTGTTTGTTCAATGAGAAGTTTATTCATAAATTCACTTGGACTCATGTTATGACACCGCTTAAAGTTCCGAACAAAAGTACCAGTGGTTGCATAGCCACACTGTTCCGGCAAATCTTTAAGGGCAATTGAAGGATTTTCTCTCATCAGTTGTTCGGCATGCTGAATACGGAAATTATTCAGCCAAACACTGAAGCCTTTATCACAGAATCTATTGATGCTAACCGATAAATAAGAACGATTCGTATTCAGTACATCAGCCAATGTCTCTATCGTAAGGTCACTTTTAAGGAAGTATTGTTCATCACGAACTTTATGTAAGGCTTGCCAAAATAAAAGTTCATATTGATCCATAGATGCAGAATGCGATTCAGACGTATCTCCTTCATCGCATTTCTTAATCATTCCTTGAAGTCTATAATTTACGGCACCTTGTTTCTTCAACTTGCGGTACATAGATATGGACTTGAATGTGGCTGCTACAGAAATCACTAATAGAAAAATACAGATTGCAGCCACATGTGTATTTATTCTATTTACATCTTCACTCTCATTAAGCTCATGTTTCAATTCCTGAATCTTTAAACGCTCTGCATAATTCTTTTTATCGTTCTTCGCTTTAAATTCCAAATACGTTTGCAGAACTGAATCTCGTCGAGCTAATAAACTCAAAGCTTTTTCATATTGTTTAGTTTCACGACAGAAAGAACTAAAATTGGTGAGGGCTTTTATTTGAAACTCCATCTGAATGGGAGTTCTAACAACCTCTTTCATTAGAGGTTCTACAAATGTATAATATTGATTTGCTTGTTGAACTTTACCTTTTTTCCATAATAAATCAGCAAACAAATAACAAGTAGACAGGAAATAGCTAGGTAAAACGACCTCTCTATCTTTTCCTTGATAGTACTTCTTTTTTTCTTTATAAGATTCCATAGCCCTATCCAAAAATATAAAAGCTGAATCTTCTTGCCCTTCTGGAATATAGGTTTCAGCCATCATACAATTTAAAAAAATCTTATCCCCTCCTTCTAATAATAACCTTTCAACTAAATAAAGACGCGCACTATCAGATTTATTAAGCTCTATATAGCTTTTTATAACTTCATTTTGCACAGAAGAATTAAATGCTATTTCCTGATTAACCCTAATCTTATTATAATATTCCAGTGATTCTGAATAGTACCCTGCTCCACATAAATGTTTTATTAACATGATACCAGAGGCTTTCTCCAAATCTACAAATTCATGTTTTAAAGCCAATTGATATGCCTCTTTATACAATGGTAATGCATTATCGTAATCTTCCAACATGACAAAATGATTTGCAATGGTTAGAAGACATTTACCCACATCTTTTGATCTATCAGTTTCCCGATATTGTTTTAATAATTTATACCAAATAGGAAGAAATTCATCTTGATTTCCTACTTCATTAAGCAATAACGCTTTCATCTCATTCACTCGCCACTCTTCTTTTTGTGAAAGTGAATGGTTGGTTTCCAACATTTCGATCCATTTAAGTCCTTTTAAATCGGCCCCAGGAAGACCAAATCTATCCAAATTATTATAAAGCGTCACTAATTGAAATAGAATTTCCTTCCTTCTTTTACCAGAACTTAAAGGCAAAATTTCCATTAAAAGTCGTTCTTGTTTTTGTATCCCATCTATTTCTTCTTCGTTCCTATATGATATTTTAATCATGGATGCTATCCTATCCCGAGGTGACAGATGTCTCACTTCAGATAATAAAGAATCAAAAGAAGCCGACAATATTGGCGTTTTTGACAATTCCTCATCCAAAATTTGTTTGTTAGGATTCGAACAAGCATTGCATAAGAACAGAAAAAGAAATAGATAAAGATTCTTCACTTGATATAGCTATTTAAAGGTTATTGCCCTAAATGCACAAACTCGGGCACAATCTTCACATTGACTACAATATCTCTCTTCTGTCATTTTAACTTTTTCATTTTCAATGTAAAGAAGATCCAAACTGCATGCATCCACACACTCGCCACATCCCGTACACTTGTCAATGTAAATAATCCATCTACCAACAGGTCTCGGATCTGATTTCTGATTATCCAAAATTTCTTTTTTTTCCATAACTCTATTGTTTTTTAGTTAGTCGCTTCAAAACTACGGAATCTATTTAGAAAAACAATCCTATTTGTACAGAAATATTCTCCTTATTTGAATTAAAAAGATTTTTAGAAGCATTTTCATACCCCATCGTCAATCGGGCAAACCAAGTAAAAGAAACGGTATGAGTATAAGTTAGAGATAAATGCAATGCCCATCTGGGCTCTGTTAAGTAATTGTACTCCTGTTCCAACCGCTCCAGATTCTGCCATAATTTGATTGCGGGCGTATTCTGTCCTGATTGCAACTGTTTTTCAGCTATCATAGTTCCACCTCCTTTACCGTACTCTGCCCCAATAGCTAAATCAATTCGGGCATTAGATAATAAGAAATTCCGAGTAAATGTAGCATATGCAGTAAAACGGCGTACAGTTTGCATATATTCAGCCGGATAAAAAAGCAATTGACTTTTTGTCTGCTTAAAGTCAATTCCCGAAACGATAGAATAACGACTATTCCACTCATTATAAAGTCGATAGTAACCATAAGTCAACCCATATTCATTAATACGGGAAGTAGAACGGAGAACCTTCCCCGAAGAACGCCATGTACCCATGTTCTCTTCCTGCTGCTGCAAAAGATCATAACTATCCGACTTGTCAAACAAAACTTTCCAACTCCATTCATGGCGATTCAATGGAGAAACTAATGAACCTATACCTTTATAATCCAGCTTCCAGCCATCTGTCTCACCTTCTTTCTTGTTTTGTATACGGTCACTTACTATATTTTGTCTGACAAGATTCCCTCCTATCTGTTGAAATAGCCGGAAGCGTCCATAAACTCCCTCTTCTTGTAAGAATCCTCCGAACTCCTGTGCAGAATAATACCATTTTATATTTTCTCCTTTAGGCAAAGTTTTAAAGTACCCTAACGGATAAGAAACAAAGAAAGGATATGCCGTATGAGTACCTATATTCTGATAGTCCACCGTTTCTTTACGATTGCCATAAAATATGGAAGCCCCCAAACGATGACTTCCACACTCATAACCAACTCCGGGAGTTATTTTCCACTCCATCCACTGGTTTTCATTCCGGGGATCTGTATCCTTGGCATTCAGGTCAACTAAATAATCGAACCTCGAACCCATCAGCCAATGCGAAGAAACGGGTAATGAAAATGCACCGGACAGTTGATATTGTTCCGAACGTTGATTGCCACTCACTGAGTCACAAAGATTTATTCCACGCCAGCAGTCACTGGTCATCCCATTCCAGTTCACCTCTTGCTTCCGATTATTCACATATCCTATTTTTCCATATAAAGAGACATTACCTATAGTCTGGTAAGATTCACCAAACACCGCATACTTATTGGATGAAGCAGGCAAACTGACATTACCAAAGTTTCCATCTTCAAACCTATACCCCACTTCCGCCACAGAGAACGAGCGGAAACGGTTGAATGACATTCCTACTGGATTAGCTCCTGTCAGCCAATTATTCTGCTGATAAACCCCTTGCATAGAATAGATATGCAATGAATCAGACTGCGCATATACGGGAATCGCCGACAGAAGCCATAAAATAAATAATGTACTCCGCATAGTTGCTTGCTTATTTTTTTAAAGACGGTTCGGATACGATAAAGTCCTCCGCCGCATTGTTCGTATCCTGATAAATGAAACGCCCGTTGGTTGATGCTGCACTTTTACGTATCAACGATTTCCCGGAATAATCTCCTTCCGGAATATACACAGGTCCATGGTTCAGTTCATCAGGCACACGCTTATTAGCATTGGCTTCATTTTCCACACACTCCACACAATCAATCACCCACTCTTTCGGAATCATCAAATAGAATTTAGTCTTATTAGAAGCTCCCGGTCTATTTTCCCTGTTCAATGGATTATTTACATATTCCTCTGCACTAATGCCTTCAAATCCAAATATCATAAATGTGGGGCCAACTACCGGAAATGAATACATCCATGCAGTCGAGTTAAGATTTAAAAGCAGGTTCAATGGTTTCACACCGGGTGCTATGTTCTGTTTGCTCAAACTTACATGCCAGAATCCCCAGTCAACTTTAGATAAATCAACTGAATTAGCATGCTGATATTCGCCTCCGGTATGATCTACAGCATTCGTTGCAATGGTAGTTTCCGCTCCGGGCAATAAAGGATACTCCTTACCACTACCCGGAAATTGCCAGGTCATATCAGCAACGGGAATCCGTTTCATATCCGTATATTTCACCCAGGGAGATACAATACCCGGCATCGGATCCACCAAAGCCAGACACAATCCATCCAGATATACAGTCTCATCAGAATTATTATAGAGTGTAACATATTGATCTGCCTGATAATCTGCTCCCAACTCTCCTTTACAGCCCACATAATAAATCTCTTTAATGACCAATGCATTTATTTTAGAGCGCGCCAGTTGCAACTGAACTTTCATCACTTCTTCACCCTGTTCGGGCAATAACGACAAAGATTCCAATCTTCCACTGAAAATAATTCCGGAAGCAGATTGATAATGTACGGCAACTGTATAATATCCATATTCCACATTAAACAGAGCTACTCCATCAGAAGCACATGAAGAGGTATAAACCGTACCTTGATCCTTATTTGTCAATACCACCTCCATCTCTTCGAAAGGCAAGGTCACTTCATCCGTAGGAGAAAGTAGTTGGACACTCACAAAGCATGAGGAACTATTCTCATCCCCGGTACAAGCACATAGGAATAACACAAAGAAAAACAATACATAATATTTCATTCTCTTTCAATATCTAAAATTTAATACCAATACTAACTTTAAAAACGGATACTAATTTCCGCACCATAATATAAATCCGGATTCACAACTGCATATTTCTGTATGCTCCGCCGGTATCGTTTCGGATTGGATTGCAGCAGGTTATTAGCACAAAAAGCAACCGAAACATGACGTCCGATCTCTTTAGTAACCCGAAGATTCAATAAGAAATAAGGTTTATACGAGTCCTTCAGAAAAGCGGTAGTTGTATTCGCCCTGATCACTAAATCAGCAAAACGTTCATCCGTCGCCATGTCCGGCGTGAAAGGATGTTGATTTCCCTCTCCGTCTATATAATAAACCGGATTCAGGCACTTCAGATTATTACTGTCCATGTACACAGGGTTATTAAACCGGCTCTCCATTCCCCGCTGTTGTTTATCCATCCACACAGCCTGAAGCGTTAGGCTTGTGATCAAACCGATTCTGGGAATTTGAGTAACACACTGAAACCGGCTATTCAATTGTTGCCAGATTTGAGTATTCGCAACAGAAGGCCCTGTTTCATAAATACCTACATAAGGGTAAGCTTTTCCATTCACTTCTATCTGAGGATGCAAGGCAGAAAGTGCCGTATTCTTTTCGCATACATCCAGATATCCGCCACTTATGTAAAATGAAGAACGCAATGCCTTTGAGTGAATCGGACCAATGGTATACTCAACACCTTGTTTTTCCTGTTCTATACCATTCTGGGGTGATAAATAGGTAGCAAACGTAGTATTCAAAGTATATGGAAGAAGTTCACCATCATTCATGACACCCTCATCCGTCAATTCCGGTTGTTCTCCTTTACTGATCAAAGGGGAATAGCGGCGATAGGAAAAAGGTTCGGCAAGTTGGGAGGTGCAATAGCCATTTTTGAGATGTTCCTTAAACCATACCACATCCGCAGTAACACCTCCTATCCGAAAATTCACCCCTATTTCAAACTTCTGATTAACAGGCAAACGCAAGTCGGAGTTAAAATTACGGTCAGTTATAAATGTATGCATGACGGTCAGACGCTGATTATTCTCAGCATCATTGTACGTAAAGCAATTCATATCCGTATACGATTTATCGGGATACAAATAAGCAAGTACAGGCATCTTATGCATCAATCCCCACCCCATACGTACACTGAAACGACTTAGAAAAGCATCATCCGCCCTATCAATAAATATCTGGGAAAGATTGATACGCGGATCAACAGAAGAGTTCCGTTGTAGACGCTTAGTCGGCAATTGAGTAAAACGTACTCCCGCCTGCACTTCGGTCCGCATCTTCCCATAACGGAGAATAAAGTGATTTTCAGCAAAAGCAGAATACTTATATAATAAAGGTATATCCCGATAAGACCTTGTCCGCATTCTGAGCATTTCCAAGGGAGGACGAAGAGGATCGAAACTTATTCCTTTTCCACGATTCCCTTCCACTTCAGCATGAAGTCCCAGTTGCAAATGGTTACTGATGTTCTCACCCATCGTTTTTCTGTGATTGGCAGTCAACGATACATCTCCGCTCAATGGCTTGCCTTCAACGGATAACTGAGAGAAATAATGGGGAGGCAGGAACACTCCGGCATGTTCACCTGCCTGCGCGGTATAGGTAGTGACTTGCTGTGTTCCCGAATAATATGTACTGGATTCATTCTTCTGGCTCCCATACGTAAACCCTAGCTGATATTCAAGATTGGAAATCCAGGAACGATTCAATTTCCACTGTCCGTTAGCAGAAAAGGATATGTTTTGATCCTGGTATTTCCGAAATTCACCATCCACCGTATTCTGCCCTCTTTTATCATTGTCCTTCATCCAATAACCACGCATATTAAGACGCAAAGTAGCCGACCGGAAATCCTTCGCATAAGCCGCTTGGATTCCAAATCTTTGATAAGATTCTTCAAAGACTTGAGGCGATTGATTGGAAAGTGCATAATCTGCTCCTAAATAGAGAGTTCCCCCATTATTACTGATCGCAATACCCTTCCCCACAGAAGCAAGTTTCTCCGTAGCTGTCAGACGAATGCCGATAGTAAAAGGTTGTATTCCGGCTTTCGACTTAACCAGAACAACACCACTGGTCGCATCTCCATAACGTGCCGAAGGAACACCACGTATCACCTCGACCGACTCCACAGAAGATGGAGACAAAGAACGCACGTCGAAACCGGATAACACCGTGCTATTAAAGAGGCTTCCCCTACCTTCAAGTCCCATTTGCTGCATATTGGCATTATTATTCATGCGGAGTCCATCCACCACTATGGCTGTCCCTAAAGCATTAGTCGTATTTTCATAAGTTGCACTGCGGATGGTAAAGGCGGCCGGAGCATTCAGATCCGGATTGCGTACAAGGACACCGGGTAGTAATTGAGATAAGACAGAAAGGTCAGTAGCCTGTATATGACGAATAGCATCCTGCCCAATGACAGAACGGGTTCCCGGAGCATCTGATTGAGTAGCAGTAACAATCACCTCCTGTAACCGGATGTTGCGAAGAGTATCTATAGCCTGCATTTCAATCTGTCCATATACCGCCAGCGAACAAACCCAAAAAGCAATTAATATATAACCCCTGTAACAATTATTCATTTGTACAACCCAAGATGGTAATTTACATACCTAACGAGCGTTATATAGTAACCCTCAGATTAGGGGGGCAAAGGAAACAATTTTCTACCAACATTTCATTACCAAACTTAAAAAAAATGCAGAATAAAATCACTCTTTTCGGACTTTTGTGTGTACATTTGCAAGCAACAGAACAACAATATCATGCCATTTTTCATATTAAAGACATTACTTATTTGTACTTTTCTGCTGACTTGGGCTGTACTAGGTCTTGCTTCTATCTCTCTGATTTGGAGAAACAAGCATAAAAAGGATTTGGTCATATTATTAGCGCCAATCCTACTAATATACTGGGGGTTAACGTCATATAGCACATTATACGAAAATTTCTTCCTGCTTCAAAGAACATCCCTCTTACCCACCCTATACTGTTGGGGACTGACTTTCCTCCCGCCTTTACTCTATTTCTTTATCCGCTTCCGTATTACCGGAATATTTCCCCTAAAGTCACAATGGTGGAAACATATGTTACCTTCGATGGTCTTATCGTGTTGTTACATATTGATGTCAGTTTTAAGTCCGGTGGCAGATCGCTTAACTTACAGTTGGGCTGAAATTCTATCATCGTTCCCGGCTTGGTGGACACTTTTCCGTTTAACGTGTATAATAACAGGGATCACACAGACTTTCATTTACGTATTACTCTTGCGAAATATGAATGAAACAGACTGTATATTCCTAAAATCAGCTTCCGATATTCAAAGAAAAAGCATCCTAATATCAGGGTTCTTCTTCATGTTCTTATTGAATATGTTCACTTCTTCATACATCTGCAATCTTTTATACAACCTTTGTATTGGCGTATTAAGTGGATATATCTTTTATAATTCTCTCTTACACCAATTCGTAAAACAAAAGTTCAAGTCACATATTTATCGGGAAACATTGTCCCCGTTCCCAGTGAATAACCTAAATCAACAACTAGAAAGCAAATCAGAAAAAGATGTTGTAGAAAAAGAGGTGCTCATAAATGGCAAGAAGAACTCCAAAGTATACTTGACTCCTCAAAAGATCGATGAAATAAACCAACTATTACAAACACCGGAATTCATCTATGATCAAAAAATAAAATTGGAGCAGTTTGCTCAAAGAGTAGCCGTTAATTCCACCTATTTAAATAGATATTTCAATCAAGAATATGGATGTAGTTTTCTTCAATACCTTACGTCACTTCGCATCGAACAAGCAGAAATGCTTCTAAGAGACTCGAATGCAGAAATAGAAGACATCTGTTATAATACAGGTTTCAACAGCCCTTCTGCATTTCACAAAGCTTTTAAAAACCGATATGGTTACTCTCCCTCGGAATGGAGAAGAAGATGTCTCACTTAAAAGTTGAATGCAGCGCGTTCAATAAAAAGTTGGTTCAAGTTACTCTCACTACCCTCACTTTTAATGTGAATCGTTGATAGCTAGGATATTAAGTGTGGTGGTAGTAAAAAATCCAGTGTGAGGGTAAGTGGCTTACTCTCACTTTCGCAGTCAACCCATATCAGGACGAGGCATTTATTCATTTTATATTAGGTATTATTCTACTGAGAACCAGAGATATATCTCTTTATCCTTAGGAATAGTCGGGTGTTGACCAAGGTTAACAGGCCTATCAACCTTGGTTAACGAGCCGATTAACCAAGGTTGACAGGCCCGTTAGCCAAGGTCAACACCCAATAAAGCTTATTGGAAAATACAACACACGCAGGGTAAAAACAAATGGTCCCCTGTTTGCTTTCTAATCACTATTGAAGCTTTTACCGCAAAACACATGGGCTGAATCCTGTTTAGCACACACTTCATATCATCAAAAAAAGGCTGAAATCGTAAAAACAGGAAGATTAACTCCAAGCTGTTCCACTGTATTTCAAGCACTTATAATTATTATTTTAGTTTACTGATTTTAGTATTTAGATTTCCCCGCTTCCTACTATTTTTGCCTGTGTTCATTTGCAGTTTCTCTTCAAATTACAAATAATATAAACTGCCGGATAATCGTTATGAAGCACTAACGGTCACTCAAGGCAGAAACAATTAAAAGCAGGCTGAAAATCAATATATGATAATCAATAAATACAATATTAATATTAATTTTTATTCTTATGAAAAATGAAAAAATAGACATGAGTAGAGAATCGGATACTTTCCACGTCTCCCAAGATGGAGTGTACACTATCACAGGTACCAATTCAAGACATGGAATAACAGTATCTGCCGGAGTACGTGCAACAATATTTCTGCAAGATGTCAACTTATGTGATCTGGGAGACATGGGTGTTGCATTTCATATTGCGGAAAACTGCCATATCACGGTAATTCTTGAAGGAAACAACATACTGCACAGTGGTCGTGAAATGGCTGCAATTCAGTTGAGAAAGCAATCTGTTTTAAACATTAAAGGCAATGGAAAATTAATTGCATACGGTGGAGAAGGTGCAGCCGGTATAGGATGCGGATATGCTACCGAATGTGGCGACATTATTATCGAAAGTGGAACTATAGAAGCCTATGCGGGTTATCAGCACGAGACTTCCTGGCGTGCAGGATCTGCTGGAATAGGAGGTGCCGGTCAATACGCAGGTCGAAAAAGTAAATGTGGAAACATAATTATTTTAGGAGGAAAAATCATAGCCAAACGCGACAAAGGAAACTGGGATATTGGCCCGGGGGATGAAGGAACTTGTGGCAATGTAAAAATAAATAAGAATGCAATAGCTCCCGATATGTGTGTGTATGGCTTCGCTACTTCAGAACCAACTCATACTCCAATTCCTACTCCTAACCCTGAGCCTACTCCTCATTTTGGTACAGAACAATATGGAGATTTGAAACATATACCTATACCCAATGCAGGATTGGCCATTCTCTCCCCTTTTCTACCAATGCTTTTTATGAGGCTTAATATGTTAAGCCAAGATCGCAGGAGTTTCAATAGTAACGAATCAAAAGTACGAGCTATATTCATTTTACAACGCCTTATAGCAAATGAAGACAGGGAGTATGATGAAAAAGATCTGTTCCTCAACCGTTTGTTAATAAATTATCCCTCCAACGAGCCACTCCCCAAAAGAGTGGAACTAAATCAAGATGAACTTAACACAATAGATTCTCTATTGGAAACAGCAAAGACAAACTGGTCAAAAATGAGGAACACTTCAATCAGAGCCCTCCAAGAATCATTTTTGAATAGAGCGGGTTTTATAGAAAAAACTGAATGGGAATGTACTCTAACTGTAGAGGAACGTGCATACGATATATTATTGGATAGCATTCCCTGGTCATACAAACTTGTACGGTTCCCATGGATGGAAAGTATACTCAAGGTTAACTGGAGATAAACTCCGGTTCTGATGACAGTTCAAAAGTTCACTTTTACATTTAAATAATCAGTATAGAAGACTTTTATCTTCTATACTGATTAAATACTTTATGCAATCGTTATTGAAGAATCCAAATAAACATCCTGAATGGTATTCAATAATTGAACGCCCTCTTCCATTGGTTTTTGGAATGCTTTCCGGCCGCTGATCAACCCCATTCCACCGGCACGCTTATTGATAACCGCCGTAACAACAGCATCACGCAAATCCGATTCTCCATGAGATTCACCACCGGAATTAATCAAACCGACACGCCCCATATAGCCATTAGCAACCTGGTAACGGCAAAGGTCGATAGGATGTGAAGTTGCGAGTTCAGAATACATTCTTTCATCCGTTTTACCAAAGTGAATAGCTGTGAATCCGCCATTATTGGAAGGAAGTTTTTGTTTTACAATATCAGCCTTGATGGTCACTCCGATGTGGTTGGCCTGTCCGGTAAGGTCGGCTGCCGCATGGTAATCTGTGCCGTCTTTCTTAAAATCATTATTTCTGAGATAACACCAGAGAATAGTTGCCATACCTAACTCATGAGCATATTCAAAAGCTTGTGATATCTCAATAATCTGACGACGACTTTGCTCCGAACCGAAATAGATAGTAGCGCCAACAGCTACCGCACCCATATTCCATGCTTCTTTTACGGTTCCAAACATCACCTGATCGTAAGAGTTTGGATAAGTAAGCAGTTCATTATGGTTCAGTTTTACAACGAAAGGTATCTTATGGGCATATTTACGGGCAACAGCCCCTAATATACCAAATGTGGACGCAACTGCATTACAACCTCCTTCGATTGCCAGTTTCACTATATTTTCAGGATCAAAATAGATCGGATTAGGAGCGAATGATGCTCCGGCTGTATGTTCTATATCCTGGTCGACCGGCAGAATGGATACATACCCGGTATTCGCAAGGCGTCCATGTCCGTACAAAGCTTGCAAGCTATTAAGGGTACGTACATTTCTGTCAGAGTCCACCCAGATTTTATCAATCACATCAGGTCCAGGAACATGAATTAATTTCTTATCTATTGTCTTACACGTATGGTTCAGGTAATATTCTGCCTGTTGTCCCAACAAATCAACTGTTTTACTCATAATATATTCATTTTTTAATTTAGAATCATACTAAATAAACAGTTTTCCTTGTCGATTGTTTCATCGCGAAGCCGAAAAACGATTGCTTCTCTCAGAGCAAGTCAGTATCCGAATGATCATCTATGAAACCGCCCTTTTTCTTTTACCAATACTACTTTCAGTTGTGGATCGGCCAACATCTCACGTCCGACAGAAGACAACAAGAACTGCAACTGACTACTCCTGTGTTTCCAGGTCAGTAAATCTATGGAACGGTTCAAACCTTCTTTTATCTCAGTATACCAATATCCCGGAAATGAGAGAGCGCTAACCACCTCTTTATCCGCAATTTCCTGTAATTCTTCGATGCAATCATCCACTTCTTCTTCACTCAAATCATCCGGTTCATCATAAGTTACATAATACGAAGTATAATAACCGTCTTGAGTGAAAGCTTCCAAAGCTTTCCAATCTTTGCCTTCTATAATCAAACGGTCTTTTGCAATCTGGAAATATTCCGTCATCTCATTCATTCTCTCTAGTGCTACATGTTTATTTCCAGCGGTCAGGTTCTTTATATCCAGCCACATTTTTCCTTCATGATCTTTCATATAAGAAAAATAGGAACCCAAACTCAGATTAAAACTTGTATCTACATCATGCGTTACATCAAATACACGGTCTTTCCGAAAGACGAGATCAACCTCTACATTCGGATATCGACTCTGTTTCTCGTACAATTTTTCCAAAGAATTGCAACGATGAAGCCATATTTTCTCCGGATAACGACCTATATCCCGGAGCCCCATGAAAAGAAGGCACAAAAACACGGATGCTAATCCTGTTATAAGACTAATTTTCTTCATAATCAGTTTCTATAAAAAGCTATTCCAAATAATTTTTTATATCCCTGCTTTTGATGATGATATTGCCTGTTTGCTTATTGCAAATATATAAATTTGAAAAAATAATAGAAACTAAAATAGATGAATCACCCTTTTTTCTCTGTGAATCAACATTCTTTTTAGTAAGCATCAGCCATTTGAACGTCTAAATAAAAATCTGTAAAAATGGTATTTTAATCCGTAATGTATCTAATTACATATACAGTCAACTGCCGTATCTTTGCATCAGAAAAAGATTAAGGTTACAAATTGAAGTATAGATATTTTAAATGATCTATTGAAGCATGAAAAAAGTACTTGTAATATCCGGTCATACAGACCTTGCTACTTCGGTAGCTAACAAAACGATTCTTGATACAATCGGGCAATACCTTCCCGAAACTGAAATTGTAAAGCTTGATACCCTTTATCCCGACTTTAAAATTGATGTTGACGCAGAGCAACAACGCCTGCTGAAAGCCGACATTATCGTGTTGCAATTTCCAATCTTCTGGTACAGCGCACCCTCCATACTGGAACGCTGGATGGAAGAAACATTCCGGCACGGCTTCTCTCATGGCAGTACCGGCAACAAACTGAAAGGCAAAAAGATGATACTCTCATTTACCACCGGTGCCCCGCAAGAAATGTATTCTCACAAAGGGGCAATGGGGTATACGATTGAAGAGTTCTTACCTTGCTACAAAGCCACATGTAATCTTTGCCAAATGGAATTTGCGGGATATATCTATACTGGTGGCGTAAGTTACGGCACGCGTACAACCCCGGAATTGATAGAACAACAAAAGGTAAAATCTGTAGAACATGCTAAAAAACTGATCAAACTGTTAGAAACACTTTGATTAACGCTGAGTCTGTTCAAACGTCTGTTATCATTGTAATATTAGCGGATCAACGAAGGAAATCGAAAAGAGTAATGCAAAAAGTCGATAAAAAAGAACACCGAATAGTACATCATTCTTTGCTTTAGTTACGTGCAACTAAAATAAAAATCCCCTATAAACAAATTGTTTATAGGGGATTTATTAAATTCATCGCGGAGAGACAGGGATTCGAACCCCGGGTACCTCGCAGTACAACGGTTTTCAAGACCGCCGCAATCGACCACTCTGCCACCTCTCCAAAAACTTCTCTTTCAAGAAGTGCTTTTCTCTTAAAGCGATGCAAAAGTACTATTCTTTTTTGATATCACAAATATTTCAGCACAAAAATATTATTTCTACGATATTTTATAATCGCAGCGCAGTTGACGCAGCCCTATGCCTGAAATAATCCATATGTATATTTTGTAAAATAACAGAAAAGTATCAACTTCGCTATCAACCTACCATTTACCAATAAATTAGTAAAAGAGTGCAGGTAATGAACACAAAAAAGCCGACTTTACCGGTAACTCCTATACCTAACAATAGTTATTTTATGTCGTACAACATAAAAACCGAGTATTCATGCACTGCTATGTGGAAAAAAGATAGTAATTTTGCAGTCCTTATTAGGATAACAACCATTACCCACTAACAAAATGAATATTATGGAATTGAACAAAACCTTTATCGACGGGCTTTGGAGCAAAGAAATCAATGTCAGTGATTTCGTGAGTAAAAATATCGCGCCTTATACTGGAGACGCTTCTTTCCTGCAAGGACCTACCGAACGTACCAAACATATTTGGGAGCTTTGCCTCAAAGCACTCGAAGAAGAAAGAGCTAACAACGGAGTACGTTCTCTCGACCCCCACACTGTATCAACTATTACTTCACATCAGGCTGGCTATATAGATAAGGAGAATGAACTTATCGTTGGTTTGCAGACAGACGAGCTATTGAAACGTGCCATCAAACCATTCGGTGGTATCAATGTAGTAGCTAAAGCTTGCCGCGAAAACGGTGTAGAAGTAGATGATAAAGTAAAGGATATCTTTACCCATTATCGCAAGACACACAATGACGGCGTATTCGACGTATATACTGAAGAGATCCGCTCATTCCGTTCATTGGGTTTCCTCACCGGACTTCCCGATAACTATGCCCGCGGACGTATCATCGGTGATTACCGTCGTCTGGCACTTTACGGTATCGACCGCCTCATCGAAGCCAAAATGGAAGATTTACACAATCTGACCGGTCCGATGACTGATGACCGTATTCGCCTGCGCGAAGAAGTGGCAGAGCAGATCAAGGCTTTGAAAGATATTAAGATAATGGGCGAATATTACGGACTCGATCTTAGTCGCCCGGCTACTTCCGCACAGGAAGCTGTACAATGGGTGTACATGGCTTATCTGGCCGCTGTAAAAGAACAAGACGGTGCAGCTATGTCTCTGGGTAACGTTTCTTCGTTCCTCGACATCTTTATTGAATATGACCTGGCACACGGTAAAATCAGTGAAACATTTGCCCAGGAGCTGATCGACCAGTTCGTTATCAAACTCCGCATGGTACGCCATCTGCGTATGCAGTCATACAACGATATCTTTGCCGGAGACCCGACCTGGGTAACGGAAGCCATTGGCGGACGTTTCAACGACGGACGCGTAAAGGTAACAAAGACTTCCTTCCGCTTCCTGCAAACATTGTATAACCTCGGTCCTTCTCCCGAACCGAACCTGACCATACTTTGGGGACCTGAACTCCCTGAAGGTTTCAAGGAATTCTGCGCACAAGTATCCGTAGACACCAGCTCCATCCAATACGAAAATGATAACCTGATGCGCGAAGTACGTAACTGCGACGACTATGGTATCGCATGTTGTGTATCCTATCAGGCTATCGGCAAGCAGATACAGTTCTTCGGGGCACGTGCCAACCTGGCAAAAGCCTTGTTGCTTGCCATCAACGGCGGACGTTGCGAAAATACCGGTACTGTCATGGTAAAAGGTATTCCCGTATTGACCGGTGAAACATTGAAGTTCGAGGAAGTAATGTCGAACTATAAGAAAGTTCTGACCGAAATTGCCCGTGTCTACAACGAGGCAATGAACATCATCCACTTCATGCACGATAAGTATTATTACGAAAAGGCTCAGATGGCATTTATCGATACGAATCCACGCATCAATCTGGCTTATGGTGTAGCCGGTCTTTCCATTGCCATCGACTCACTGTCAGCCATCAAGAATGCAAAGGTTACAGCCCGTCGCAACGACATCGGCTTGACGGAAGGTTTCGATATCGACGGTACATTCCCATGTTTCGGTAATAATGACGACCGTGTGGACCACCTTGGGGTAGACTTGGTATATTATTTCAGCGAAGAACTGAAAAAGTTGCCCGTTTACAAGAATGCCCGTCCTACTCTTTCATTGCTGACGATTACTTCTAATGTAATGTACGGTAAGAAAACAGGTGCTACTCCTGACGGACGTGCCAAAGGTGTAGCTTTCGCCCCGGGTGCCAACCCGATGCACGGACGCGATAAGAACGGTGCCATCGCATCACTGAGCTCCGTAGCCAAGTTGCGTTATCGTGACTCACAGGACGGTATCAGTAATACATTCTCTATCGTCCCGAAATCTCTCGGTCCGACACCGGAAGATCGTGTTGAAAACCTGGTAACAATGATGGACGGTTACTTTACTAAAGGTGCACACCACCTGAACGTAAACGTGCTGAACCGTGAAATGTTGGAAGATGCCATGGAACATCCGGAGAAGTATCCGCAACTCACAATTCGTGTTTCCGGCTATGCTGTGAACTTCGTGAAACTGAGCCGCGAGCATCAGTTAGAAGTTATCAGCCGTAGTTTCCACGAAAGAATGTAATATGATAAACGTACACTCCTACGAAAGTATGGGAACATTCGACGGGCCGGGTCTCCGGCTCGTCGTTTTCCTGCAAGGCTGTCCGTTCCGTTGTCTGTATTGTGCCAACCCGGATACAATAGATGCAAAAGGGGGGACACCTACCCCACCGGAAGAAATTCTGCAAATGGCTATCAGCCAGAAAGTATTTTTCGGAAAAAAGGGTGGCATCACATTCTCGGGTGGTGAGCCTACATTACAGGCCGAAGCGCTTATACCTCTGTTCAAAGATTTGAAAGCAAACGGCATTCACATCTGCCTGGATACCAATGGCGGCATCTGGAATGAAAAAGTTGAAGAACTAGTGAGTCTGACGGATTTAGTGCTGCTGGATCTCAAAGAATTCAATCCCGAACGCCATAAGAAGCTGACCGGATGCAGCAATACAAAAACTTTACATACGGCAGCTTGGTTGGAGGAACAGAACCGACCTTTCTGGCTACGCTATGTATTAGTACCGGGATATAGTGATTTCGAGGAAGACATTCGCAGTTTAGGCGAACATCTCGGCCAATATAAAAGTATACAGCGGGTAGAAATTCTTCCTTATCATCGTCTGGGCGTGCATAAGTACGAAGCTATGGGATGGGATTACCAATTGAAAGAAGTAAAAGAAAATACTCCCGAACAACTGGAACGTGCAGAAAAGTTATTCAAGGAATACTTTGAAACGGTTATAGTAAACTAAGAAATAAGAATAAAAGGGACGGGTGATAACAAAAAATGTAATACTGCATTACATATATTGTTATCACCCGTTACATATATAGTCATTTCCTTTTGAAGGAAACGGTTATGTACTGATTAGTAAGTCAGACGGATACCTGCCTGCAACGTAAAGTTCGTCGGGTTCTCCTTTCGTATAGTCTCTATCGGAGAGCCATCGTCAAAGAAATAGGAAACACCGGGCTCTACATATATTCCCACTCTATTACTAATATTATATTGAGCACCTACCGCACCCATTACAGACAATTGCACGGGTTTCACCGTTTCCTTTTCGCTTCCTACCTTACCATAGACACACTTCTCTATTGCACCACCAGCAGATACATACACTGTGAAACGTTTGTCATTAACGAAACTCCAGTTCGCACGCACCGGAATACCGATATAGTGCAGTTTCTGATCTGTTTTTTTCCGAACTATTTTCATAAGTTATTTCAGACGACAGCATCGTATAAGTCACACCGGTTTCCACAGAAAAGTTTTTCGGCAATGCTTTTCGTACCGATAAGCCGAAACTAAGAGGTTGCTTATGCTTGATATTTTTAACCTGACGGGTATTTTTCCGCAGATAAGGTACTCCACCTTCAAATACCAGTTCCTGTCCTTCAGGAATATCCAGAATACCACTGGAAACATTCGGTAAATCCAGTTTATCACTAAACATAGGAGTTGAATTCGGACTTGACTGCATACCACCATTTGGATTATCCAGCGTCGCAAGTGCTCCTGTATTTCCTACAGACATGCCAACCGCCCAACCTTTATTTCCAGTAGATGATTTCTTTTCAGTAGGCAAATGGAGTTTATCTCTGCCGGAAGGACGATATACTTCGCGTTCTTTCTTTTCCCGGAATCGAAGATGAAGTTTCCGTTTCCTTTGCCTGTTCCGTTTTTCCATTTCTTCTGTCACATTTGAATTCAAATCTGAATTCACTATTTCTTCTTGCCGGTTCACGTTTACTTCCTGAACATTGCTTTCTGTTTCCAAATGCTGCGCTACAAGAGTTTGATGACGAGAATCCCCTTGTTCAATTACTCGCCGGATAACAGGTTCCGGCTGTTCTCCTTGAGTATCCGGCTTTGTCTGTTCCGGCAATACATCAGGTATCGTTGCCAGAGCCGGTTCAGCTGCACGACGCACCTCGTCCACTACCGGACTTTGCAGCAACCACAAGCTAACAGACGATACAGCCACCAGCACAACTGCCGCAGCCGTCATCGCCCAACGACGGAACATGATCTGTTTCTTCTTCCCTACAGACATGGGTGAGGAGGCAGGCAATACCTTCTCCAACCGTTCCCAGCCAGTATCAGGCAACGGTTCGGAATAATCATCCAGCCGCTCCTTTATCTTTTTCAACCATAATTCATCATCTTTCATCATACGTCCTTTCCTTCATTAAGCATTGTTCTTCATCCACTCTCGCACTTTTGTAGCCAAAGTAGCTTTAGCACGTGTTAGCTGCGAAGCCGATGACTTCTCATTAATACCCAGCATCTGGGCAATTTCCTTATGAGACTTTTCTTCAAATATATATAAGTTGAATACGGTGCGATAACCGGCAGGTAATTCACTGATAAACTGCATCAGCACCTTCTGAGGAATAGTTTCCACTGTCGAAGCATCGGGTTCCTCGTACGTTTCGGGTACGTTGTCCAGCCCCTCCGACTGGTTTATTACATCATTCTTGCGCAAGTATTGCAGCGCCGTATTCACCATAACACGCTCCATCCACGCCCGCAAGGATCCATCACCTCGCCAAGTGAATTTATCAAAAGAATCGAAGAGCTTCAGGAAACCATCGTGCATGAGATCTTCTGCTGTATCACGGTCACCCGCATAACGAAGACACACGCTGAGCATCCGCCCTGCATAGCGCTCGTACAGCTCCTTCCTGGCAAGGTTGTCGCCTTGCCTGCACCGTCCTGCCAGTTCCTGTTCTTCCATTCTTTCCTTTGACACGTGTTTACCTTATAAATGCGGCAAAGATAGAAATACTGCACGTAGCGAACAAGAAATTAACTCTTTTGTTTCTTTAACAGTCCTTTATGCAGTATTTACCCTCCCATTGCATTTTTTGAATACATGTAGAAAATAAGATTAACACCCAAAAAACAACAATTGATGAAGAAGCTGAGATTTTATTCGGTAGTATTTACATTTGCACTTTTAATAATACCGATGTTACAGTCTTGTCTGAATGATGATGACGAAAATCGTGGTACTCGTTTCACAATCGGTACTATAGAAGTTATAGGAGAAAAGGAATACTTTTTTAATCTGGATGACGGTGATAAGATGTATCCCAGCGATACTACTTACATCCATAACTACACAGTGGAAAACAACCAACGTGTATTTATTCATTTCCTTCCATTGGAAGAAGATATCCCGGGCTATGACTATAATGTGAAACTTATCCAACTTGAGAACATACTGACAAAAGATATTATTCCACTTACCGAGGAAACGGCTGACAGCATCGGTAATGACCGTATCAATGCTACCTCATTATGGATTACGGGAAATTATCTGAACATAGAACACCAGTTCTTCCACAGCAATAATCCAGATAAGAAGCACATGCTGAACCTGGTCATAAATGAAACGGCCGAGACACCTGATCCGGAAGACGAGTATTTCACTTTGGAATTCCGGCACAATGCTTATAACGATGAACAACGTACGCCGGGTTGGGGAATCGTATCATTCAGACTGGATAAAATAGCCAAGCAATTGACAGGAAAGAAAGGATTAAAAATAATCGTCAATACGATTTATGACGGAAAACAAACCTATACGATAGATCTGAAAAAATAGTAAAATAGGATTAAACAATAAGAGACCAACCTAAACTGACCGATTGAAAACGGAGAGGGTGCATTCCTACAGTGAATACACCCTCTTTTACTTTAAAAAAGCCTTATTTAAAAGACCTTGAAATCTCTTATAACTGTACAAGGATACGGAATACTTTTCCAGGATTAGCCGCCCACTCCGTCATAGCTTCCAATGCATCTTCAGGTACTGCTACCTTCGTTATTAATTCTTCTACCGGGCAAGTTCCTGCCTTCATATAGTTGATGACCGCACGAAAGTCGGCCGGCAATGCATTTCTGGAACCACGTATATCCAATTCTTTCTGGACAAAATACTTCGTCTGGAAAGCGACTTCACTTTTCGCATAACCAATGCAAACGACACGCCCTGAAAAAGCAACTTCATCCACAGCCATTACATAAGTCACAGGACTACCGACAGCTTCAATCACAACATCAGCTCCAAAACCTTCCGTAATCTCTTGAATCCGGCTATGCACATCTTCCGTTTTAGAATTAACCGTATGAGACGCTCCCATTCTCCGAGCCAGCTCCAACTTCTCATCATCCAAATCCACAGCAATAACAATGGCACCTCTAAGAGCGGCACGGACAATAGCACCTATACCAATCATACCGCAACCGATGACCATCACATATTCATTGTCAATCACCTGACCGCGCGAAACGGCATGAAATCCCACACTCATCGGCTCAATCAAGGCACAATCACGCGGAGAAATATCACCTGCCGGAATAATTTTAGTCCAGGGCAATACAGCATACTCACACATCACGCCATTCCGCTGCACTCCCAATGTTTCATTATGTTCGCAGGCATTGACACGACCATTGCGGCACGAGGCACATTTACCACAATTAGTATATGGATTTAGAGTCACATTCATTCCTTTTTCAAAGCCTACCGGAACATCCGGACCTATTTCTTCAATTACCGCACCTACTTCATGCCCTGGCACTACAGGCAATTTTACCATCGGATTACGCCCCAGGAAGGTGTTCAAATCGGAACCGCAGAAACCCACATATTTAATTCTCACTAACACCTCACCGGCACCAACCACCGGTTTTTCAAGTTCAACCACCTTCATTTCAGAGGGGTTGACTATTTGAACTGCTTTCATTTTATATATTTGAAATTAATTGTTTAATCAATAACCTTATAACCTTTCCAGCCATAGTAGGCACAGAATATAAAGCAAATCATCGGTACACAGTAAGCTGCATAATAAATGTGCTCATTGGCGTGCATGAAATAAGCCGTCAACTGAGGGAGACAGGCATTACCGACAATAGCCATCACGAGAAAAGCCGAACCACTTTTTGTCTGGTCACCCAATCCCTTCAGAGCCAGAGAGAACTGGGTAGGATACATAATAGACATGAAAAAAGAGATAGCCAGCATAGCATATAATCCTACCATACCTCCCCAAATCATTACCACTCCGCACAAAAGAATATTCATTAAGGAATAAACCAACAACATATCCTGCGGACGGAATTTCACCATCAGTCCTGTACCAATCCAGCGCCCTACAAGGAAAGCAAGCATATAAAGTCCGAAGAAAGTTGTTGCGGTTTCTTCCGGAAGTCCTGCATAAGAACAGCAATAGACAAGGAATAAACTGTTGATCGCTGTCTGCCCGCCATTATAAAAGAACTGCGCAATTACCCCCCAACGCAAGTGTGAATGTTTCAGTACACCAAAGTCAATCAACTTTTCTTTCTTTGAACCGGAAGAAGGAGTCTTACTTTCATCTCCTATCTGCGGCAATTTAGAAAATATGAACACCACTGCTATAATCACCAACAGCAAGGCCAGCATCAGATAAGGGAACTTCATTGCATCCGTCTCTACTTGTATATAAGCCTGCCAGCCACCCGGATAATCTACGGGTAAAGTATCACGTGTATAATGCGTGCCACTCAGAATCAGTTTACTCAGAAACATAGCAGAGATAAAGGCGCCGAGTCCGTTGAAAGATTGTGCCAGATTCAACCGTCGTGGTGCTGTTTCGGGCGCCCCCAAAACGGTAACATACGGATTAGCAGCAGTCTCCAGAAAACACATACCGGTAGCTATGATAAAGAAAATGCAGAGATAGGCCCAATAGGCTTTCAACATGGCAGCCGGGAAAAAGAGCAAACCACCCAATGCCGCCAACAATAAACCGAAAATAATGCCTGCTTTGTAGCTATAACGCTTCATAAACATAGCTATCGGAATCGGGAAAATGAAGTAAGCAAGCCAATAGGCAGTTTCGGTAAATGACGCCTCAAAGGTGTTCAGTTCACAGGTTTTCATCAACTGCCGTATCATTGTCGGGAGCAGATTGCTGCTAATTGCCCAAAGGAAAAAAAGGCAGAAGACCAGCGCCAAAGGTATCGTATAAGTATTTTTTTTCATGGTATTATTATCTTCTTATTCAGACATGTTTTTAATATATGGCAATACAGGAAGATCAGTAAATCCATAGAATTTCCGGGCATTTTCTCCAAGGAACAGCCTTTTTTCATCTTCTTGCAAATCGGGTGATTTCACTATAAAATCATACGACATTTTGTAAGTGATTGCGGTAATAGTACGCGGATAATCCGATCCCCACATCAGTTTCTTCATCCCGACCAGTTCAGCAGCTTTCCGTATAGCTTTTACTGCTCCCTTAAAAGGATAGAACTCATCATTGAAAAGCCAGGTTATTCCTCCTGATTCAATCATCACATTGGGATGAAGAGCCAGCCGTATCTGTTCTTCCCAATCCGGACGTGTCACCATTCCGAAATGCCCGATAGCAATTCTCAACCGGGGACACTCCTGAATGACCTCCTGCATCTCGGGAACTTGCGTTGCTCCGTCCGCCAAGTCTATGGAAAGCATCACATCCCGCTCTTCCATATATCGGAACATCTGCATCATTTCCTCACTATTCAGCATCACCCGTCCCTCTGTAAGCAACAGGCGTTGAGCCGGAATTTTAATAGCTTTGAAACCTCTTGCAATGAGTTCTTTTGCCTGTGCCAGAAACCCGGGCTTACGGAACTCACACATTCCGCAAACAAAGAAGCGATCAGGATAACGAGAAATAACTTCTGCCAGATATTCATTCTGAATACCATCAATAAATTCCTGTGTAATAACAGCAGCAGCCACTTGCGCATAGTCCATGTTCGACAGGAAAACTTCTGCACTATTCACCCCGTCCATCATAAAGGGAGGAACCATTTGGCGGATTTCTCCCATAAACAACGAACGTCCATTATCCAGTGTACGAATGGGAAATCCATCCACCACCGTATCTTGCCGCAACCATAGATGGGCATGGGCATCAATTATTGTATAGTCCATATAGACAGCTATATTTTAAGAATTAGCCCAACTTACGCGTTGCTGTTCCCCAATAATTTCCTGTACTTCATGCACCAGCGCCCAGTCAATCGACTCTTCAATAAAAGAGACATTCTTTTTCACATTCAGCGGATTGGCTGTACTGAACAATGTAGTCGCAATCCGAGGATTACTAACAGAGAACTGCATAGCTAATTTCTCAATAGGATAATTCTTTGCTTTACAGTATTCCATTGCTTTGCGACAAGCATCCACCAAAGGTTCTGGAGCTGGATGCCATGCAGGAACGCCCCGTTCACTCAACAATCCCATGGATAGCGGAGAGGCATTTATCACGCCTATTCCTTTCGATTCAAAATAATCAAGAAAATCCGCTAGCTTGTCATCACACAGGCAATAATGGCAGAAATTGAGTATAGATTCTACCGTACCACTGGGTGAGTGATCAATTACCCATTTCAGGTTTTCAAGTTGCAAGTCAGTGATTCCGACATGTCCGACAACTCCTTTTTCACGCAATTCTACCAATGCCGGCAATGTCTCATTAACAACCTGGTTCAGATCAGCAAACTCAATATCGTGTACATTAATCAAATCGATAAAGTCGATATGGAGACGTTCCATGCTCTCATATACACTTTCTACCGCACGTTTTGCAGAGTAATCCCAGGTATTGACACCATCTTTTCCATAACGTCCCACCTTGGTAGAAAGATAATACCGGTCACGTGGAATGTCTTTCAAGGCCTTTCCTAAAACAGTCTCCCTGCTTTATAATGCCCATAATAAGGGGAAACATCTATAAAATTCATGCCCGATTCGACAGCAGTAAACACAGCCTCAATTCCTTCTTTCTCTTTAACATCATGGAAAACCCCTCCTAAAGAAGAAGCTCCAAAACTGAGAGATGATACTTTCATCCCTGTCTTTCCGATTTCATGGTATTGCATAACTAATTAAATTTAAAAGTTTTTAGATGCGACAAAAATAGGGTAAGAATAATTTCAGGACAGCATATAAGAAGCGAAAACAATACGTAATGGTTTACGTAAAAAAAACATCCTTCCATACCCTCTTTTATCGGGGAATGTGTTTTCTTTGTAAATGAATCTAATATAGCTGACTTAAGAAATGGAATACCGGAAACATACTTCATTAAAAGATCTCGCCCAAGCATTAGGCGTATCCATTCCCACTGTATCCAGGGCACTAAAAGACAGCCCTGAAATTAGCAGTGAGCTTTGCGCTAAAGCCAAGAAGCTGGCAAAAGAAATGAATTACCGTCCCAATCCTTTTGCCATGAGCCTGCGAAAGAATACCCCGCGTATCATTGGAGTTGTTGTACCGGATATCGTTACCCATTTCTTCGCATCCATCCTGAACGGGATAGAGAATATGGCAGTGGACAACGGATACTTTATCATCATCACCACTTCACACGAATCCTACGAATATGAAAAAAGGAATATTGAGAATTTAGTCAATATGCGGGTAGAGGGTATCATTGCCTGTCTGTCCCAAGAAACTACAGATTATACTCATCTTGCTGCCCTGAAGGATATTAATATGCCACTCATCCTCTTCGACCGTGTTTGCCTGACCGACCAGTTTTCTTCGGTAGTAGCAGATGGAGTGCAATCGGCACAAATGGCTACCCAACATTTATTGGATACCGGTAGTAAACGAGTGGCTTTCATAGGAGGAGCTAACCATTTGGATATTGTGACAAGAAGAAAACACGGTTACCTAGAAGCTCTCCGTGACAATCATATTCCCATTGAAAAAGAACTGGTAATCTGTCGGAAAATAGATTATGAAGAGGGCAAAATAGCAACGGAAGCTTTGTTATCCCTTCCTCAACCTCCCGATGCCATTCTTGCCATGAATGACACATTAGCCTTTGCCGCCATAGAAGTTATTAAAAGTCACGGCCTTCGCATTCCGGAAGATATAGCTATCATCGGTTATACAGACGAACAACATGCCAACTATGTAGAACCGAAACTATCGGCAGTATCACATCAGACCTATAAAATGGGAGAAACGGCTTGTCGTTTATTAATAGACCAAATCAAAGGGGATAGAACAGTCAGACAAATAATCATTCCGACAAATCTGCAAATCAGGGAAAGTAGTAGAAAGAAATAATAAAAACGGTTTATCAACCTGCGGAGAGACGGGGATTCGAACCCCGGATACCCTTTAGGGGTATACACGCTTTCCAGGCGTGCCTCTTCAACCACTCGAGCATCTCTCCTTATATATTCCGGTAAGTATTTTCAATAAAAAAGCAGCCATTATTTAGCTGCTTTTAGCGGAGAGACAGGCTCTCGAACCTATACATTCAAGAAATATCATAAAATTGCAAATTACTGATAATCACACACAATTTGGAATACATAGTAAATCTAAATCTTTCTGAATATCTTTTGCTATTCCAAATATTGGGTGTATATTTGGGTGTAGAATTTCAAACGCACCCAATTATGAATATCAAACGAAACATCATTTTTGCATTGGAAAGCCGGAAAAAGAACGGTGTGCCAATTGTGGAGAATGTCCCCATCCGTATGCGCGTCATATACGCAAGCCAGCGCATTGAGTTTACAACGGGTTACCGCATCGATGTAGCCAAATGGGATTCCGACAAGCAGCGAGTAAAGAACGGGTGTACCAACAAATTAAAGCAAAGTGCATCTGAAATCAATGCCGATCTGCTGAAATACTATGCCGAAATTCAAAATGTGTTCAAGGAGTTTGAGGTACAGGAAACCATGCCAACTACCCAACAACTAAAGGATGCATTCAACCTGCGGATGAAGAATGCCAACGAAGAACAGCAGGAAGAAGCACAGATAAGTTTTTGGGAGGTGTTCGATGAATTTGTAAAAGAATGCGGCAATCAGAATAACTGGACTGAATCCACATACGAAAAGTTTGCAGCCGTTAAAAATCACCTCAAGGAGTTCAAGGAAGATGTGACCTTTGAATATTTCGATGAGTTCGGATTGAACGAGTATATCAATTTCCTGCGTGACAAAAAAAAGACATGAGAAACAGTACCATCGGTAAACAAATGGGATTCCTCAAATGGTTCCTGCGATGGAGCTTCAAGAAAGACTATCACCAGAATATAGCATACGATACGTTCAAACCGAAATTGAAAACCACCCCCAAGAAGGTAATCTTCCTGACATGGGAAGAGTTGAACAGACTAAAAGACTATCAGATACCCAAAGACAAACAGTATCTATCTGGAACGTGTCCGGGATGTTTTCCTGTTCTGTTGCTTTACCAGTCTGCGTTATTCAGATGTTCGTAACCTAAAGAGAAGTGATGTCAAGTCCGACCATATAGAAGTCACCACCGTTAAAACGGCAGATAGTCTGAGTATTGAACTGAACAAGTACAGTAAAGCCATACTTGAAAAATACAAGGACATCCATTTTGAAAACCACATGGCATTGCCTGTTATCAGCAATCAGAAAATGAATGATTATCTGAAAGAACTGGGAGAACTGGCAGAAATTAACGAACCTATACGTGAAACCTACTACAAAGGAAATGAACGTATAGATGAAGTTACACCGAAATACGCATTACTCAGCACACATGCAGGAAGAAGGACATTCATCTGTAATGCACTGGCTCTCGGTATTCCTGCACAGGTTGTAATGAAATGGACAGGGCACAGTGATTATAAAGCCATGAAGCCTTACATTGACATAGCAGACGATATTAAGGCCAATGCAATGAACAAGTTTAACCAACTCTAAAAGTATCAGTCAGTTTCACAGATTATCCATTATTAGAGTTATCTTTGTTAAGTAATAGTTAGTGATATGGAAAATAACAACGAACATAATATAAAGAAAGGTCATTTTGATGCCTTTGTCCATGCTGTCGGTTCGGAAATAGAACAGGCACAAGTCCGACTCATTACCGCAGCCAATGCCCAGATGTTGTTCCATTACTGGAAAATGGGGAATTATATACTGTACCACCAACACCTACATGGGTGGGGTGGTAAAATTATCAAAAAATTGGCACAGGCAATCAGATTCAATTATCCTGAAAAGAAGGGATATTCGGAACGTAATCTTACTTATATGTGCCAGTTTGCCCGTTTATATCCGTTAAATGTACTTCGTAGTTTTATTGAAGCAGATTCAATACTGTCGGTCCCAAATATTCAAAACATTACTAATGAAGTCCTTAAGCTCAATAGCGGACAATTTACGCAGGAGCTTACTGCGCAAATACAATCAGCTGATAATCAATCTTTAGAAATTACGCAGGAGGTTCCTGCGCAATTTCAGAATGTAGCAAAAACAGTAGCAACCATCTATAAAATAAAAATAGAGGATATAGAAGATTTATTCTTGGCGTCACCGATTGCAAGAATAAATTGGGCAAGCCATATGGTCATACTCAATAATCCGCTACCATTGGGCGTAAGGTATTGGTATATGAAACAATCTGTAGAAATGGGTTGGAGCAGTAATGTGCTGAAAATGCAGATTGAAAGTAATCTGTATGACAGACAAATCAAGAGTAACAAGGTAAACAACTTCACTGCCACACTTCCGGCACCTCAAAGCGATCTTGCCAATTATCTGTTAAAAGACCCGTATATCTTTGACTTGGCAGGAGCAAAGGAAAAGGCTGACGAAAGGGATATAGAAGAACAGTTGGTAAAGCATGTAACCCGTTACTTGCTGGAAATGGGTAACGGCTTTGCTTTTGTTGCCAGACAAAAACATTTCCAGATTGGGGACAGTGACTTTTTCGCCGACCTGATCCTATATAATATCAAGCTCCATGCCTATGTTGTCGTGGAATTGAAAGCAACGCCATTCAAACCGGAATATGCAGGGCAGTTAAATTTCTATATCAATGTTGTAGATGATAAACTGAGGGGAGAAAATGATAACAAGACCATCGGTCTTTTGCTGTGCAGGGGTAAGGATGAGGTCGTGGCACAATATGCCTTGGCTGGATATGACCAGCCGATAGGTATCAGCGACTATCAATTGAGCAAGGCAGTACCCGAAAATCTGAAATCTGCCCTACCGAGTATAGAAGAAGTGGAAGAAGAACTGACCTTATTCCTTGACAAGGACAAGAACCCATAATATAAAGTATATGGCAGGAAAGATACAGACGATGATTCCCCAATATGGAGAACTCAACAGAATATACAGAGACTATATAGATAATTACGCTTTTTCTTTTGACAGGCAGAAATTCATATCGGAATTTCTATCAGGAGTATAATGACATGAAATCCTTTGAAGCCGCTATCCTTGAACTGGTGCTTGACAAGCAAAAAGAGCAATACACCTTGATACTCAACAGCCTGAAAACTGAAATAGAAAGAGCATACAGGCTTATGAGATACGCCCGTTAAGTGACAGAGCCATAGAACGTGCTTGCTATCAGCACATGGAAAGGTATTCTCAGGAAATTGAAGCCCAGCTGGATGTTACAAGAAGTCTGAGCAAGCCGCTGAATGAAGCCAACAACAGGTATGATTCCATTGGTTACAGGGAGCATACAGCCGAAGAGGAAAAACAGGCAGAGAAAGAATATGAACGCTGCAAGGCTGAATATGACAGGGAAAAAGCCAAACTGAACAAACTCTATGATCAGCAAAAGGCTGCAAGAACAGAGGCATTCCAATACATGAAGAACTGTTGTGCGGACATATACCGTCAAAGCTGCCTTTTTCTGGATATATTGAAGAAATACATTCCTGACGGAAAGCAAGAGAATAAATCAAGCGAGCCAATCAGTCAGCAGGAAACGACAGAAGAACAACAGGAATATTTCAGCATGAAATTACTTTCGCTCATTCATGAGGTGTGCATAGGAGAACAGTTCGAAGAAATTTCCGCACTGGATTTCTATGCCAATATGAATCTTCACCCCTGCAACTGTAAGCTGAAAATAAAACCGAGAGAGAAAATACGTGTATGCTATCTGATATTCCTGATGAGCGAGAAACTCTCCAAACAGGACAGGGACAAATGGAAAGACAGAATACTGAAACTGCTGGATATTGACGACAGCTACTACAAATCCAAGTACAAGGAGCCTGTTTCAGATTTCCCCAGTGACAGCAACCAAAATTTCGCCAAGGAAATGGAACATATATTCAGATAATCCGTAATATATCCTGATACTTTACGAAAGTTCCACTTTTACCACTCAAAATAATTTTTGAGTGGTATTTTTTATTTTCTGATATTCAATAAGATACAATGATATTCAGTTTGTACCGTCCCCATCCTTACCACTCATAACCCTACCTAATTTTGCATCGTTCGAGAACAGAAATAACAGCCAGTGCGCAGGGCTGATTGTTTAACGACTAAATAGATTGGACGATGACAAATATCCAAGAATTATTATCAAAACCCGTCTGGCAGATGACAGGCGAAGAATTCATATTCCTGAGTAAGCACGCTTCAGGTCAGGCCGAAGCATTGCCGCAACCCGTTACAGACACGGAAAAGAAGTATGTGTACGGAATACTCGGTATAGCCAAACTGTTCGGGTGCAGTCTGCCCACTGCCAACCGCATAAAGAAAAGCGGTAAGATAGACAAGGCGATTACCCAGATAGGGCGCAAGATTATCGTAGATGCGGAATTGGCTCTTGAGCTTGCCGGGAAGAAAACAGGAGGACGGAAATAATGGGAGGTATGCTTATGGACTATATGAAAGAAATAAAGGAGATTTCGGCAGAACAGGCAATAATCCTTTGGCAAGCTTCACGCCTGAGTCTGTCGAAAATCTACGAAAAAGCACCTGAGATTCTAAAAGTGCAAGGTTCGGTCATTGGTACACTGGGCAATTTCAGTGCATCCATCGGCAAAGCCAAGAGTAAAAAGACTTTCAATGTATCGGCTATCGTAGCCGCCGCATTGAAAAACGGTACGGTACTGCGGTATGTTGCGGAACTACCGGAAGAAAAAAGGAAGATTCTTTATGTGGACACGGAACAAAGCCATTATCACTGTCTGAAAGTCATGAAACGTATTTTTACGGCTTGCTGGTCTTCCTGATGACAGGGACAATGAACATCTGGAGTTTCTCGCTTTGAGAAAATACACCCCGGAACAGCGCATCAGCATTGTCAATTTAAATATGTTTCATTTCCACAAATGTTGAAATATCGCAAAGAAAAACGGCGATATAAAAAATGAGCGTAAAGGGTTCGGTCACGCGCCGTATGGTTTCAGTATGGTGCAGATTACCTTGCGAGGCAGGGAAAGACATATGAGGAAATTTTAAAAACATATTATACAGTTGAAATAGAGAATAAGAAATTGCACAAAAGCAGTACCCAAAATTTGTGACTTTAAATAATATGACTGTTTTTTATAGCCCAGAAATTTCGAAAAAAGTTATAAAATATTATTACAATTATTTTTTGAGGAGGATTTAATGAACAGAAAAATAAGTAAGTGCGGCGGTTGCAGTTGCAATGATCGCCAATAAATGGGTTTTGCCTTACCAAACGCCGTGATTAAAACTCCGCAATATCAAACAAACGCACGTCAAATGGAAAAAGCTTAATCGTGATTGATTGCTGTTAAGACAACGGCAGATACACGAGAAGGCAGTTGCGTATATTTGAGTTGGAGATTGCTTGGTGACGAAAGTCTTGAAAAATCAAGCATTCGATATTTATAAAAAAACGGTACAAAAAAATACATACAACA
>VOFK01002776.1_pt1 | contig 61645 bp, 60 predicted proteins | sample 5384121 | NCBI WGS metagenome assembly VOFK01 (sample SAMN12384730, study PRJNA508395) | human gut metagenome | isolation source: healthy gut J | host: Homo sapiens | reverse complement strand
TCAATGCTTCGTTCAGGATTTTTACGTATTGCATTAACCAGTGCAAACGAGTAAGTTTTGCCCTCTGTCCGAGCCTGTTCGGTCATTTTATTTTCATTCAAGTAATTAAACATAATACACTACGCTCTTACCATAACAGTATATTTATACAATGACCCATGTCAAAACAAGACTTACGATTTTTTACATTTTCTGATAAAATAACAGTAATATTTAATGCAAGGCTGACGAGGCCCAGGAAAGAAATTCATACAATAGCACCGCTATATGAGGCAAAAAATTCGGTTGTTTTAATTCTCAACAGCTTTTCACCATGCAAATCAAAGAGAGGTATTTTCTCACCCACCCACAAAAGCTCGAAGATTCACCGGAAAGTCATTGCTGCCGTACTCGGACAGCAAACACCGGCTCTTTCAACAGAACAAAAGAAACGCAGGCTTTTACGACAACCACTGTGCGCTGTGGGATGCGAAAGCTGCGATATTAACAACAGTATAAAAAAGCGATTGAAGTAAACGACCTGAGCGTTATACTGAACGCCGCCGACGATAGAAACGGTATCTTTACAAACGCGGAAAGTCAAAACCGGCTGTACAAAAAAATGGCCCGCCCAGAATGTCACGGGAATAAGCACACCCACCTGCCCTCCACCAGTCCACGCAAACGCGGGTTGGTGTAAACTGACAAAAGGCGTAAAAGACGATAAAGATTTTGACACCGATAAAGGAGAAGCGACAACAAATAAAACATGCTAACATATTTGGAGCGGCAAATGAAGAATATGCGGGTGGCGGATTTCATGGGTAGAAAACTCAGCTTCAGAGAAGCTGATAACGTGGGTTCGTTCCCATCACCCGCTCCACTCAAATGATTTTGCGCCATAGCTCCAGCTGGGATGGAGCAACTGCCTTCCTAAGCAGTGGGTCAGGGGTTCCGAGAGAGTCCTTCAGGCGCGCCACTTTGAACTGACAAATCTGCCATATGAGGTGGATGTAGTTCCGGAGTTGATTTAGAGCGCGATTGGCCAGCTCTGGAGGTCGATGGGTTTGAGTCCCATCATCCACCCACTTTTTTATTAAATTTCCGGGCGGTGTTCGTATGCCGTACCGTTTGTCCAGTGGATATTGGGGTGTAGCCAAGCGGTAACAAGGCAGCGGACTTTGACTCCGTCATTCGCTGGAATCCAGCCATCCCAGCAAATTTTATGAAACGGCGGATAACGGGTGCTTTCTATGAAGGCATAACTCCAGCTGGTTAGAGTACCTGCTTGACATGCAGGGGGTCGGTGGTTCCAAGTCCACTCGTCTTCACCATTATTTTCATTGTATATTGACTTGCAAAGTATGTATAATATATTAAACACATTTCGGGGTGTGGCGCAGTTGGTAGCCTGCTGGAGCTGAGTGCAGGAGTAGCAAGTTCAGGTCTTGTCACTCCGACCAAGTATTAAAATCGCCAGCTGATTGCTAAGGATTTTTCGTTTTTTTTTACACTCTTAATGCCCGCGGCGACACCCGCACCAAACAGCACTGGAAAAACAGAAATTAAAAATGATTTACATAAAAGGAATCGACACGCAAAATATTTTTTTGAAGTATGTGAATTAACCACAAACAAAAAACGGAATCGGCACAATTATGGAGAAACATTTTTGCTGCAATGCAATCTCCATTGCAGAGGCAAAGTATTTTTCCCGAAATGTATCCGAAGGCTATTTATAATGATAAAAAATTAATCGGGTTTTTGTATAAAGCGTACTGATTCAGAGCCGCAGACAGCGACAATATGCCGATATATGATTGATTACAGGTTTCAAAATAAAGGTTTGGGGAAAAAAAGCCTTTAAAAAACATTTTTAAAATATCTGAAAAATTGCGGCATTTCAGCGGTAAAATCGAAAAAGATAAATATTGCTATGATTTGTCTCTTCGGCGGTTTTTGCCGCAAGGATATCACTGTAAAGCCTTTTATCCGTTAAACAAAAGCACAACACAGATGTTTTATGCATCCGTGTTGTTGCTTTTTTAACAAAATACACTTTTCAATTATTGCTCCCAGCAGCGCGACATCTGAATAAAAATACAATTCCGTTTAAACCGACCCGCGCCGCACTTTCAATATTTGCAGGTGAATCGTCAATAAACACACATTCATTCGGAGTGAGAGAAAAATGTTCACAAAAACATACGATATATCCTCTCTCGGGCTTGAGCAATCCGCAGTCTGCTGAAATAAACTCGCCGTCAAAATATTTCAGAGCCGGAATTTTTTTTCACGAAAACTGTGAAACTCAAAGGCTGGTATTGGACAAAAAGATATATCTTATATCCGTATTCATGTAAATCCCTTATGAGCTTTTCCATTCCGTCAATCGGCTCGGACTGCTCATACCATTTAACCAGTCTTTGAGCATCACCGCAAAGAGCATCGGGAAGGCTTTTTTTAATCTTTGATATAAGCTCCGCCTCTGTAAGCTCTCCGCGGTCCAGCCGCAGCCAGTCAACCGACAGGTATATCTGCCTGTTCAGAAGTGTTTTTTCATCTTCGGAATAGCCGCGCAGATAAAAATCCGTATTGTACCGCACCAGTACATTTCCCATATCAAATACAATATTTCTTATCATAGCTTATTCCCCTGAAATAAATTTTATAAGTCTTGCGCTGTGCGGCGGTATTGTAATTTCAATGCTGTCACTGCACTCTCCCATACTGTGTTTTTGCAAACACATCATACGCGCAAGCCTTCCGTGCGCATCTGACAATTTCGGTGCGCTGACTGTCGTTCGGATTCAGCGCCACCGCATAGCTGCATCCGTCACCGTTCATGTAGCCCACGGAAAAATCAAGAGGGCTGAATACCGCCGGCGTATGCTTTTCGTCAAGAAAAATTTTGAGCGTATCAAAATCCGCTTTATCATATCTGCTGAGGTCATCACCCGCAAGAATAAATCCGCCTCTGCGGCGAAAAACGGCACATTTATGATACTCAATTTCATTTTCCGTCAGTCCGTCCTTTAGACATTCGGATTTTGTTCCGTCAGGCATCAGCTGGGCAATCGTCTGATTTTTGAGGGTTATAACATCCGGGTCTACGCACCAAAGCCTATTCGTCCATGTCCTGGCGCAAATCTCCTGTCCGAGCATTCTGACAGCTTTCCACTGCCGGCACATATCGCCCGACACACGCATTGAATTTACAACGCCCACCGACTGCCACATCGGCGCGTTGCATCCGAGAATAACCGCATCATCTCCCGCCCCGCGCCTTATCGCCTCCATTCCGAGACGGTAGGACTCAACCGATGTACAGCTTTTATTGTATCTTACCCCGGCAGAAAACGCACCCCAGCAGTTGGCGTCGAGCTTAAAGTACTTTATCCCCCATTTTTCACGCATTGTACGGAATACATATTCAAGATATGCGCAAGCCCTGGGGTTTGAGCCGTCAAGAATATACCACGGCGCGCACCTCCAGCCGCCGAAGGTAAACTTATCAGAGGCAAGAGGTCTGCCGTCGCTGTCACGCACGAAATATTCGGGATGCTCTGCCAAAAGCGCAGAGTCCCTGTCAGCTATAAAGGGTGCTGCCCAAATTGCAGGCTCCGCTCCCCGTTTTCTGATGCTCTCAAGTGTGTCCTCCATGCTCCCGAAAGCCTCTGAGACCGTAAGCCAATCGCCCATATGCGCCTGAAAACCGTCGTCAATCTGGATATATTTAAGCTCCGGTATATGTCGGTTTATGGCAAGAATGTTGGCGTCTATATCATCTGCCGTAACATCGGGACCGAAGCACAGCCATGAGCACCACCCCGTGATATCAGACGACGGCTGCGGTACGCTATGGTTTTTCACAAGACAGTCCGACAGCAAATTCATGCCTGCACTGCCGTCAACATCATTCAAAACAAGAATATTTTCAAGACGCACGCGCTCATGAGGCTTTACACATATATTTTCCAGATTGAGTATCATCTTTATCTCATCGCTGTTCCACTCAATCCTCCCGGAAAAACGCCTGCACGATGAAAAGGCATAGATATCGGCATTATCATTGTTTTCAACAACCAACAGATTGTAAACCGCGTTATATCCGTCATTTTTATTTAATTTATAATGACGGAAATCATCGTATTTTGTCATACACCTCGGTTCGTCCAATGTCCCCGCATACTGACTGAGCATTGTAAAGCCCTCTCCGTATATTTTGCTGCCGCCGTTATATGTATTGGTAAAAGACGCAACGCAGACCTCGCCCGGCATTATTGTACTGTCAGTGAGGTTTTCAAGAAACAGCTCCGTGTCCGCGTCCGCTTTGCCTTTGCATATTCGATAAATATTATCACTGCTGTCCGATAAATTTGTCATAGTCTAAGTTTCTTCCTTCATAAATAATTTCGGGCATTTTTCCTGTGACCGAATCAATATGAACTGCTGTAAGATTTCCGTCTTTCCATGTCATATCGACGGTATACCCTCCGCTGACTTTAAGCCCCCTGACAGATCCCGTGCTCCACATATCGGGCAAAGCGGGCAGCAAAACGAGCCTGTCATTATCACACCGGGCAAGCATCTCGTTTATACCCGCCACAAGCCCCAGACTGCCGTCAATCTGAAGCGGAGGACATGCATTCAATAAGTTGGGATAGGTACCCCCTCTGTAATTGTAATTTTCCGGTCTTTCATCTACCGGGCTCATAAGACGGTTCAGCAGGGACAGCGCGCGGTTACCGTCACCGAGCATCGCCCACATACATATTTTCCAGGCGCAGCTCCAGCCCGTGCCCGCATCGCCGCGCAGCTCAAGAGAGCGTCTGCATGCCTGCGCCAGCTGTTTTGTGTGTATCATTTTCGCGGGATACAGCGCATAGAGGAAAGACAAATGCCGGTGATGAGGGTCAGCCTCCTCATACTCTCTGTCCCACTCCAAAATCTGCCCCTTAGAGCCTAATTCAAGCCACGCCGTCCGTTCAAGACGTTTTGAAATGTAATCCGCATATTCGGTGTCCCTTTCAAGAATTTCGGAGCATTTTATAAAGATTTCAAAGGTGTCTCTGACAATAGACTGAAACATCGCAGAGGATTTGCTCAGTGAACATTTTTCACCGTTATGGACAAACATGTTTTCAGACGATGTTGCAGGACTGAATATCAGCTTTCCGCTTTCATCCTCAACAAGCATGTCGTCGCAGAACTGTGCAGACGCCTTGATTGCATCATAAGCGCTGCCGCCCAAAAACTCCTTATCAAGAGTATATGAATAATATTCAAACAGATGGCGCGTAAGCCACGCGCCCGCAAGTGGGAAATAAGCATATTTGGTCGTATTGCGTCCCCAAGCTCCCATAGGCGTTGAAATACGCCACAGGTCAACGTTGTGATGAGCGCAAAAGCCGCTTGCCGAGTAATGCTCCCTTGCCGTCTGCGTTCCGCTTTCCTTCAGCTCATAAATCATTTGATGAAGCGGCTGACAGCATTCAGCCAAATTAGCACCGAGAGCGCCCCAGTAATTCATCTGCACATTTATATTCGTTGTATAGTTACAGCTCCACGCGGCTGCCGGCTCTTCATTCCATATCCCCTGCAAATTCGCCGGCTGCGTTCCGGGACGCGAACAGCTTATCAGAAGATAGCGTCCGTACTGGTACATTAATTTATAAAGCGATAAATCGTTTTTGTTCTGACTGAAACCGTTTAATCTTCGGTCACTCGGCACATTGTCAAATCCGTCGCCCAAATTCAGCTCAAGCCGATTATACAATTTACCGTAATCGTCGGTATGCCGCCTTTTAATTTCGTCAAACGACATGCCGCGGATATTTTTCATTACGTCAAGGCATTTTTCCCTATGATTAATCCCCTCCAGATACGGATGCCTGTTATATCCCGAAAAGCTTGTACGGACTGTAACATAAATTTCGACAGCACGGGCGTTGCTGACAAAAATTTTATTGTCACGGCAGACTGTTTTGCCGCCCTGCACCCTAACCTCTGCAGCAATCGTATACGTCATTGCGCGCAGAGCCGGGATATCGCTGTAACGCGCTTTTTCCTTTGATTTTATATAACTCGGCACGCCGTCTCCGGGCGCCTCACCCTCCAAAAACAGCATATCGTTTTCACAGAAGGTATCAAATTTTAATTTGCTGTCAAGACCTATTTGCAGCGATAAATCCGCACTGTCACTGCTGTAACGTATACACATTACGTCATCGGGGAAGCTTATAAACGCCTCTCTTTTATAAAAAAGCTCCCGCGTGCTGTATTCCACCGTATGCACTGCCTCATCAAGTGACAGTGTTCTTTTATAATCGGAAAATTCGCCGTGCCCTGTTGAAACGGTAAGCCTTCCCGCAGGCATGTAGCTCTGCCCCCAGCTGCCGTACATGTGCTGCTCGGCAAGGTTTTGCGCCTGCATGAGCTTATCTTCAAATACAAGCTTTTTCACCTCATCCATATACGACGACGCCATAGGATTAATTCTGTCCCTGGGATAGCCTGACCACAGCGTGTCATCATTGAGAGAATATACGTCCTCCGTCACCCCTCCGTACAGCATGGCGCCGATGTGCCCGTTTCCGAGCGGCAAAGCCTCGTCGAATTTTTTTGCGGGCTGCAAATAAAACAGTTTTTCCATTTATTGACCTCTCTGTTATTTTAATTAAAATTTATAGCCTCCGCAACGCGCATAAAAAGGATCGGAAAAGCCCGGTCCTTTTTACGCTTGTTTATATATTAAATATTACTCAGCGGATACAAAATTTTCATGAAACCTTGTTACGATTGCTGCAACCTGAGCACGCGTTGCATTGCCGCGCGGTGCGAATATATGTTCGTCCATACCGTTTACAATACCCGCACGCTGACATGTGTATACAGCCTCTCTTGCATAGTCCTGTATATCTGAATCGTCGTAAAACTCCGCCTTTTCAAGGTCAGATGTAAGGGTTATGTCTGCATATTCTGCATATCTTACAATCATTACGCAAATCTGCTGCCGCTGTACCGGCTCTGAAGGCATAAACTCCGTCGGCGAGACTCCGTTTACAATACCGTTTTCCGCCGCCCAGCTGACAGCCGGAGTAAACCATTTGCCCGAAGGGACATCTGTAAACCGTGTGCTTACCTCACGGTTTGACGTATCAATACCGCTGAGATTTGCAAGTATCTGCACAAACATTGCCCTTGTAAGAGTTGCAGCAGGCTCAAACCTTGAAGACGTCATACCGTTCATGAGCTTATAAGTCGCCGCATAGTCGATATACTTTTTATACCATCTGCCCTCCTTAACATCACTGAACTGCTTTGAGCTGTCGATAATTTCAGTTTCCGGCGGCTCTTCAAGCCTTGTGCCGTCAGCTGTTCTTGTATCAGTTACATCACAGCGTATACATTTTGCGGTTTCTGTCCCGTCCGATTCATAAGTAGCGTCATTGTTATTACACATATTCGCCCCACTCATGGGCATTGGGGTCTGCCGGAATTATCTTGATTTCAGTAACATCACAGCCATCGCGTTTGCAGCGGTAAGTTATCTCGCCCTCTGACGTACATGTGGGTCTCTTTGTTATCTCTCCGTCGTCCCGGTCATGTCCGAGAGCGCCGACAGTATCTGTTTTTGTATGCGATTCATCTTTTTCACATATGTAAGTAATCTCACCGTCTTCCGTACATGAAGGCGGCTTTGTTATACTGCCGTCGTCCCAGACGTGTGCATCGGGATCTGCCGGAACTATCTCAACCGACATCTCAGTCGGGTCATTTTTACAGATATAGACTATAACGCCCTCGCTTTTGCATGTAGGCGCCACTGCAATATTACCCTCGTCCCAATCATGCATTTTGAGCGAGTCTATCGCCGACTGAAGCATTGCCGCAAGGCTTCCCAGCTCAGACTGCGACGCATTTTCAAGCTTCTGCTCCGCCAGGAAAACGGCGTCAAGCAAATTATTGAAAGATTGAGCGCAGTATAAGTTATCATCGTTGGAATAGCCCAGCGCCTTATTGATAAGTTCTTTTAACACACTGCTGTCCGGTTTAAGATTTACAATTAAGGGCACCGTCTGACCGTCAGCGGATATAATTTTATATTCACCTGATTTGCCGATTACAAGCGATGATTCATTTTCGACAGTAAACCCGTCGCCGAAATCAATAAACCTGCCAAGGTCAAGCTCCGTTGAGACAGTCGATCCGTCGGAAAGCGTTGTATTATCAATGATAAGCTCGGTTATTTCAGAACAAAGTATTTTTGCCCTGCCGAGAGCGCCGACACGAATATCGGCGTTGCATACGGCAAGCGGAAATTCAACGGCATCCGATGTGACAGAACCTGTAATATTCAGTCCGTCAAGTGTAATTCCCGTCTGCGACAGGCTGTTCATGTTTGCCGCGATACAAGAGCCGATATAGTTTGCCATTTTCTCATATCCGATTGCGGTGGGATGTAGAGCGTCGGCAAAATAGCTTGTATCATTTGTATACTGCCGCATTTCATCATGGGTATCGATTATCCTGCCGCCTACCATTTTGGCAATGTACTCGTCAAGGTATATTGTGTTCTTTTCAACACGCTCGTTATTCATCAAATCGTCTGCGCGCTGAAGTGTTGTCGTAATATAAATTGCCGGCTTGCTGTCAAGCGCACGGTAAGTGTCGATTATATCAATATAAGTATCAATAAAGCTGCTGTTTGACGTCCAGATATTATAACGCGAATCATTTGTGCCCAGAGCACATATTACAACATCCGGCTCAAACGCAAGGCTTTCTTCATGCTGCTGCTTTGCAAACACCATATAGCCGCGCTCATCGCTTTGAACGGTGGCTGAGCCCTTGCCGAAATTCTGTACAATATACTCTTCACTGCCAAGATACTTTTGCAGATAGCTCGGATAGTCCGCCGTTGAGCCGGCGCCCACACCCTGAGTTATAGAATCGCCGATACAGGCAATTTTAAGCTTGCGTACCTCAACGCCCGAAATATTTGCATTTTTACTGTGAAGCTTGATACCGGCAACAATGGAAAAGTTTATTTCAAAAATATCGTCGGGCACCAGCAGCTCATTGCTGTAAAGCGCCATATTGGCGGTTGATGTAACTACATTTTCACCTGTCACAAATCCGTAGCAGATATTATCATAGTATGTGTAAAGCGTGATGCCGTCCGGCGCGCCGTAAAGGGTCGGATAATAAACGGCAGGATTTTCTATGCCCCCGACAGTCTGCGGACTTACCTTTGCATATTCAATATCCGCAAGGTCTTTAACCCCCATTACATACAGGGTGTATACCTTTGAAATATTACCGCGTGTAACCTTAATGTAAGCCGTCGTTGCCTGACCGACATTAACGTCAATTATTTTAAGCTCTGATGTGCAGTTTTTATCCGCATAAAGCTCACAGCCCTCGCCCGGCATCGGAGTAAAATCCCTTGACGCATAACCGTACGCGCTGAATGTTTCATTATCGACGGTAAATCCGCAGATATTGCTGACAACAGGAGCCATATCACTGCGTTTCACGGTCATGGCATAGTCAAGATATACATCCGCCTTATAATCAGACGGTATGTCGCCGTTTGCCGCCGTTTTATAATCGGACGTGTATGTGGCAAAGTAGTTGTCGGAATGGTCTACAACCGTATCCTCGTTTAAGAAAAAGGTCGCCATTATACCGATTACTCTGTTGTCCTTAAAGGTTACGCGGTCTGAATAATCCCCGTGGTTTACGGAAAATGTATCGGATTTTGCTGTAACAAACAGATAATTGAAATCACGTGTCGATACAAATTCGTTTGAAACAAAATTAATGCTGTTAAATGACTGCGGGTAAAGCTCAATTACCGTGCGCAGCGTCTGTCCGTTATACTCGGACTCGTTTCCGCAGTTAATAAATTTGTTGTTTTCAACATTCAGCCTTGTATCAAAAGTACTGCGCTGCTCGCTTGAAACATCGGAATTATGACCGACAAAGGAAATGAGGTTATCATTGAGTGCGGCGCTGCTCTTGCAGCCGTAAAAATAACTGTTCTTTAAAGTGAATTCAACTTTACGCGCAGTTTTGCTTACCGTAAAATTGCCGAAGCTCGGTGTATTATCGGCGCAAACAAACCCGTCAATGGTAACAAACGGCGCTACCGTATCCTCAAAAAGTGCGTGGTCGCCGGACGCGTTTGTACCGATATAAAACATGTTTTCTATATTGAAGCTGTCACTGTTGACGGCAGTGTCCGAGCTGCTCATGCTGTTGGCATTCTGAAGATTGAATTCTCTTTCCCCACCGGTCAAAAAGCAGCGGTCATATACAATATTTTTCAAAGTGATATTTGTTGCATACGCGCTTTCATTACGGTTTGTGTCAACAAACCGTCCCGTAAGCCTTACGCCGCTGATAAGAATATCAGTGCCGCCCTCCGTGCCCGGCGTTGCCGAGGCGTCAATCACGACGTCTGCATTGTCAATAATCGTTTCGCCGTATTCGCTCCAGCTGCTGTCAAGGTTTTGGTCGCCCCTGCCGTTGGGGTTTACGGCAAAGCTCTCGCCGAATATGCTCCAGCTTCCGTAAATGTCAAGCCTGCCATAGCTTCCGGCAGGAAGTATAATCTGCACCGGGCGGCGCCGAATTTATCGCGGATTTCTTCAAGTGTTGCAAAGGCATTTTCACCGTATACAAACACATACTGAATGTCATTCCAGACGGCGTTCAGCTTATCGCCCGCGTTTTTGCCCGAAGCACCCGGCGCATACAGCACCGCGGTATTTTTAATTATACCGTTTTTATCCTCATAAGCCTCGGCAAAGGATTTTGCCTCACCGAGATTGAATTTTAATTTAAAGACCGCGCCCGAATAATCTTTATAGCTGAGCTTGATGTAATAAATATCGGCGGAATCTCTCTCGCTCAGAGATAAGCTTATCGAGGCTTTTCGGTACACTGCTCGTCAGCGTAAACATCAGCAGAAATCAGGGGATTTACACAAGCAAATTCAAGCGTGTCGACAACCTGACCGTTTGTGCCGTTTGCACTGACAGTATCGCCGTTTATCTCGACGTTTTCTATTTTATCCCCGAAATAAGCCGAGGTCAAGGCAAAATCGGTATTTTTTACATTACGCGCAAAATCAACATAGTAATAGTCGGCTTTGCCGAAATTCGGCTCGACACCCATTATAGCCTCAGTATAATTATCCGACGCTTCAGCAAGGTAGGTGCCTGTGCTGTCAGCGGTGGTGCCTGTTCCGAATTTCAAATATCTTGTTGAGGTTATATCGCTCAAAACAAATGTATTGTCACGCGCTGTATATCCTATTTTTTCAACATAGTCCACGTCATTTGAAGCGGTGGTACTGCCGACAACAGGCTGAGCGCTCACTGTATTTATAAAGATATTGCCGCAAATGCTCAGGGACGTGATATAGGAGGGCTGGAAATTAACGCCCATTGCCGCCTTGCTGCAATTATACACGATATTATTGTCAAATACAACTTTTTCCGTTACGCCTTTATCTGCGGCATTATCGGTATAGCCGTTAATTGTGAGGCGCAGTGACTCGGCATTTCTGAAATTACAGCCGCTGAAAATTACCGAGCCCGTCTGAGCGGAAGCAGCGGTGCTTGCGACATATCCGAACTGAGAAAGAGCAAATCTTACATTGTTGCCGGGATAGAGGTTATTGTCCTCATTAAAGTAGAACCCGTCAAAAATCATGTTATTCATATTGCCCGTATTGACAATTCTGTTATTTGAGGCAGATTTATAGAAATAGTGCTCCACGCGGAAATTTTTAACGGTAAGAAAAAATCGTTATAGCCGTAATCGCTGCCGGTATTTGCAGCGCGCGGTGATTTACAGTCAAACAGAAATCCCGCGTAGTTTGAAAGCGCCGTAAAGTCTGCTATCGAGTTTTCAAAAACAACAGGACAGATTGCGCGGGTCTTCTGCGGTGCCGGCCGTACGCGACCTGTCATAAAATATATCGCGCATGGTAATGCCCTTAAATTCAAGGCGTCCCGCAAGATTTTTTTACTGCTGATAATGACTGAGCCTACTGACGATGTGCCGCCCGACACGGAATATTTATCCCACTGCGGACTCAGCGTCCAATCCGCCGAAGCATCGCTGTAAGAGGCTGACTTATCGTTCGGGTCAATCAGGCGGTTTTGTCCGTACACCTCAATGGACTTAATATTTGTAACGTCAGCCGTTATGAAAAAGTACTTATTATCCTCCGTCTTTAAATTGTTTTCGGGTATAAGCACCTGAATATCAAAAATACCGTTTTCATTTGCATACACTATGATATCGTCTATCGACCGAAACGCATTTACTCCCCATGTGAAGGTGTATGTTGAGCCCTCCCACGAGTATTTGACCTTAGTGCCTGTCGCAAGCGCACCGTCGCTTTCGGCATCAAGTATCACGGCATTTTTTGATATCTCGCCGTATTTATCATTGTAGCTGTCCGAAAAATCGCTGAATATCTTTGAGAATATAAAATCGGCTGTCTTTTTGTAACCGTCTGAATTAAAGTGAACAGTATCGGTATAGATACTATCCTCCCAGTTTTTTGTCTCGCTGTATATATCGATAAGGTTACAGCCTGTCTGGCCTGCAACCCGCTCGATTATCGGATTGACACAGCTTATCTTCACAGAGGTTGCGTCCCTGTCCGCCTCGATTTTCCCGGACGGGCAGTTTACGCAGTATACCTGCGCTCCGCTTCCCTGATATCTCTCAACAAGCGCCTTATAATCCTTTTCAAATTCTGCCGCCGCACTGCTGCCTGCACCCCCGTCCCAGTTTACACTGTGGAAGTTTGTCAGATGCGCGCCCGCGTCGTTGACTCCGAGCATCAGTATAACAATATCCGGCTTCCATTCCATCGAATATTTATAGCGCAGGGTCTCCTGATATACCCAGCTTGTGCCGCCGCCTGAATAATTATAGGTTGACATATCGCAGGCAACGGCGCCGCATTCGCCGAAATTGCGCACCTCATATCCGCCGTCCAGCATCTGCTGAAGAAAAACAGGATAGCCCTTATCGGACTTGTCGCCGTAGGTAAGGCTGTCGCCTATACATGCAACCTTTATTTTCCGGGTTTCTTCGGTTTTCTGAGAGGGGTCAACCGTAATGCCGTTTTTCAAGATACTGCGATTTGACGATAGCATAGGTGCAATGCCCTGTGCGATTATGTCCGCAATAAAGCCATAGCCCTTCTCGGTGCATTTCATATCGTCGCTAAGGTCGCCGGTGAAATACGACGTGTCGGTGAGCTTTTCATTTGTTTTCGTATAGGTATCAATATATATAAGCCCGTTATCCGCAGCTACCTGCTTCTGCATGGGAATAATTGTTTCGGTAAGAAGCTGACTGCGCAGTCCGCTGCTCATTGCAGGCGAACCCGCAATAACAACCGCCGGGTGAGACGGAAGCTGCGTATAGCTGTCAATAAGCGACTGATACTGCTTTTTATACATTTCGGGAGAGCTGTATGCCTGCCCCAGCGTATCGTTGCTGCCCATCATGACGATTACTACGTCGGGGTTATAGTCAAGCGACATATAATACTGCACTGCATAAATATATGTCCAGTAATTATAGCTGCCGCTTTCGGCATTGCTCTGAATGTTTACGGTAGCCCCGTCACAGCCGAAGTTTCTGACCTCATACTTACCGTCACCGTATTTTTCGGCAAGTATGCTTTCAAGCTGCGCCGGATAGCTTTTTTCCGCGCGCTCATTCTCCGAAAGACCGTTTCCTTCCGTAACGGCATCACCCACGCAGGCGATTTTTACGGGGCTTGTCACATCAGGCTCGCTTGTCAGCACGGTGCTGCCGTTCTCGCCGTAAAAATTGACAGAGCTTGTGACTATGACATCACCGTTATATACGCCGCCGGGCATTATTACGTTTGGAACGCTGTCGGTGCCGTGCGCCGCGATTATCTGAGATACCGACGCAAACGCATTTACACCGGCGGTAAACACATATTCGGTATCCTCCCACGAGACGGTAAATTTTGTACCGTGCGGCATATTTTCCGTTTCCTCACAGAAAAGGTACGGCGAGGGAATGCTTTCCTTTCCGACTGTCACGGGCTCAGCGGCATTGACATCTCCGACGGAGACGTAAACCTTATACACAGCGGATACTCCGTTTGCATTGGTTGTTTTTGCATATACAACAGTGCCGTTTCCGACAATTTCGCTGTTAAGCGCGCTTATACTTTGCAGGCACGCCGCATCCGAATACAGGTTATACCTGTTCAATCCGTCAGACGTCTTGATATCCGAATAGTAAACTTCGTCTTCACCGATAACAAGGGACGCTTCACGTGTGGCATTATTGACAACAGCAAGCTTTCGGTCTATAACCATATCCATCTGAGAGGCAAGCGTCGTTTTGGCATAATCCAAATAATAATCACATCCCTCAAGCACGCCGAAAAGCGCAGTTCCGTTTTGAGCTAAGGCATAGTCCTCCGTAAAAGGCGCGTAATAATTATTTGAGCCTCTTGTCAGCGTCTCGGTCTCATCATTAACAGTAATAAAAGGGGTATATCCTATAAGACGGTTGCCCTCAAATATAATTCTGTCCGAGTAATCCTTGTTCATAGGCGCGTATGTATTTGAAGCGGCAACAAACGGTGTACTGAGATAATTATTTTTATCTATAAACGTATTGTCCCTGAAGATAATATCGGTAAATGCGTCGGGATAAATTGCGGCAAATACAAAATCACTCGTATTATACTTATCGCTCGCAGCGTCAATTACAATATTGTTCTCAAATAACAAATGCGTATCCCTGCCCTCGGCACTGCAGTACTGAGAGTGACCTGTGGGCGCGATTATAGTCGGCTTTGGGTTTCCGCGCTCGTCGGGAGTACGCAGATAATCCCCAAAATAGCAGTTCTTTACCACATAGCTGCCGTTTATTACGGAATCCTTCCACTTGGGATATCCGAGAGTCGGAAATTTATTATCAAAATACAAACCGTCCAGTGTAACATGGGCAGGGCTGTTTTCCGTAAACACGCGCTGCCCGTTGTCGCCTTTTACAAAATTATAACGGCAGTTTTTCATGGTAAGCGAATCTATATTGGGCTTTGAGGCGTCTGTATTGTCGGTATTGCCGTTGGCAAATCTGTACACAAAGCCCGTGCTGTTAAAGGAAAGCAGGCAATTTTCGATTGTAATATCTGTTTTATACGCGGACGCCTTGCGGTAGGTATCCATGATACGGCTGCCGATTGAGACACCCTTAATGATAATTTCGGTGCCCTCCTCAGATTCGGGAGTAGCCGCCTCGGAGATTACAATCTGACCGGAAATTTTTGCAACAGCGGCAGAGTCGGCAAATTTTTCGCTGAGCTGCCACTGCTCCGTTCTGTCATCGGGTACCACATTCGGATTGACGGCATAGCCGGGACCGTAAAGCTCAACTGATCCGTCAATCGTTATTCCGGCATAATCGCCGGCAGTTAAAATCAGCTGTTTTACATTTGCAGCCCTTGCCTCGGATATTGAGCTGAAAGCGTTTACACCAACGGTAAATACATAGCTCATTCCGTTAAAGGTGTCCGTTACTCTCTGCCCCGCAGCAAAGCTGCCGGAATGCAAAAGCAGAGCGGCGGTATTTTTAATTGTTCCCGTCGGGTCGAAAAAGGTACTTTTGAAATCAAGCTGAGCATTTTCCGAAATAATAACAACCTTATATTTTACATCGGCAATGCCGTCGCCTTGGAGCAGAAGATAATACGTCTTCATACCGTCGGCGCTGACCTGCTCATATGTAACGGACTCCGCCGGCTGAGTACAGCTTTCATCATAATAAAGCGAAGTCGTAATGTTTTCTCTGTCAACAGTAAAGGTAGGATTTGAAAATTCAGTTCCCTCTTTGATTATTGCCGAAACAGTTTTTTCTCCCGTATTAATATAAAAGCTCTGTGCTGCCGATTCAAAATCGGCTCCCGTCACAATCGGCTCGGGCATATCATTTTGCAATTCAGTTTCATCTGACGATACTGCAAAAGAAAATGACAATCCTGTTGTGCTCAGCAAAGAAATTATCATGCACGCACACAACAGCCAGGATACTAACCTTTTCATAGCAAATTCTCCTTTATATTGAATTGATAACTAAATTATATATTTTAGTAAAATCCAAAACAAGAAATATGTTTTCAAATTATAGACAAAAATATAGATGTTAAGCCTATAATGCATGTATTTTTGTCGTTATATTGAAATCGTTTTGCAAACATGATATAATTTGCGCATCCTGAGTTTTTAAAATGCCGAAAAAGGAGAACATGCAATGCTTAAAAATGTACCGAAAATAATACCGCCCGAGCTTTTAAAAATAATGTGCGAGATGGGGCACGGCGATGAAATAGTTATCGCCGACGGTAATTTTCCGTCGGCAAGCGTTGGTCAAAGAGTAGTTTACATGAATGGCAGCGGCGCTGCCGAGGTTCTATCGGCTGTGCTTGAATTACTGCCGCTTGACACATACCAGCAGCCGCTTTTTCTTATGAAGGTTGTTGAAGGAGACGATGTTAAAACCCCTATCTGGGATGAATATAAAAGTATAGTCAAAAATCATACCGATATGGGATTTGAGACATTAGAAAGATTTGATTTTTACGAGCGCTCAAAAAAAGCATATGCAGTGATCGCTACGGGAGAAAGCGCGCTGTACGCTAACATTCTGTTAAAAAAAGGAGTCATCTGATCTGATGACGCAATGATGCCTGTTATGAGGAAAATAAATTCAGGTGATAAATATGATTGACTTTGAAAATCACAGGTCGGATAAAATCGAATATATTTATAATCAGAATGATATAAATCTGAACTTTCAAAAGCACACGCACAGAAGCTTTGAGGTGACATTTGTCAGTGACGGAGCGCTTGAGTGTGAAATTGAAGAAAATGTTTTTGAGCTGAATGCCGGTCAGGCGATACTTATTCTTCCCGGACAGATTCACTCTTATAAAACAAGGCAGTACAGCAAGAGCTATCTGTGCGTGTTTTCAAACGACTGGGTTCACAGCTTTTTACGACGAGGTAAAAGGATTTCATTTTGAAAATCCGACATTCAGCTGTGACGGCGAATATTACGGAAAAGTGCTGCAGGATAAAAAAAGCGACAAGTTTTTAATCCGCTCCGTTTTATACCGATTATGCAGCAAAGCATATCGCAGCAGCAATCTCCAAAAGTCGAATGAATTACACTTTGCACTGACAAATTCTCTTGCTTTTTATATACAGAACAATTATCGGAAAAAAATCACCCTTAAAGAGCTGGCAGCGAATTTCGGATATAATTACAGTTACCTGTCCGCCTATTTCAGCAAATATTTCGGCATGAATTTCTCCGCTTATGTCAACAGCTACAGGATACAGCTTGCAAAGGCGTACCTCACTTCAACCGATAAGAATATTACCGAAATTTCAAACATATGCGGTTTTGAAACGATACGAAACTTTAACCGCGCTTTTAAAAGAGAGTGCGGACTTTCTCCCAAGGAATACCGTTTAAACAATAAAACTAAGAATTAAATAAAATGTGCCCGGATAAAACCGGACACATTTTTTATTGCATTTAAGATTATCCCACTATACCGGATCTTGCAATAGATTCGGTAAACTTTCTCTGGAAGAGAAGGAACATGATAAGCAACGGCAAAATATACAATATAATGCCCGCACGCCAAATAGGATAAATCAGCACCTCATCTACACCCGCGTACAAACCGCCGACAGTAGTCATGTTTGTAAACATATCGTTCAGCGAGCTGGAGAGCACCTCTGTCTGAGGCAGGAACAGCGGAACCGTATAGTAGTCATTATAATACCATACAAGGCTAAGCAAGAATACCGTGACAAACGCCGGAACAGCGTTGGGAACGAGTATCTTAAGGAAGGTCTCGAAAGAGCCGCAGCCGTCAATATAAGCTGCCTCTTCAAGCTCCTTCGGAAAGCCGCGGAAGAACTGTCTGTAAACGAAAATGAACAAACCGCTCTTAATACCGCTGGCAAACAGCGCCGGTAAAATAAATGACCACAAGGTATCCGTAATGTCTATATAATCTGCCGGCATTATTCCTACTAAATTAAGACCTGAGAAAATATAGAACGGGTCAAAATAACGGAACGTAGTGTATGTCGTAACCGAAATAGTCTGCGGAGGAACGATGAAGGTCAGGATAACCAGACCGAACATCAGACCCTTGCCCTTAAACTTAAATCTCGCAAAACCGTAACCTGCAAGAGCGCATGTACAGAGCTGCAAAAGTGTGGGCCACAGAGATACATTTATGGTATTCATCAGAATTCTCGGATACTCAAGAAAAGACCAAGCATCCTTAAAATTCTGCCATGTAAAATGCTGCGGAATATAAATTACACGCGGGTCATACATGTCCGCCGGCAGACGTATCGCCTGCGATATACAGAAAATAAGCGGATATAGGATAACATACGCAAGTCCTATCAGTATAAGCGAAACAGCCAGCTTGCCGATAAACTTGGAAATAATATTCAGCCACAGACGCTTATCTGTCTTTTTGCCCTTATGTGCAGTAAACTGCGATACAATAGCTTTTGTAATATTCATTTAACTGCACCCCCTTAATCTACCGAATAGAATATAAGCCGTTTACAAACCAGGAACACGGCACCGATAATAACCAAAACGATTGCGAAGTAGACCCAAACTATTGCGGCAGCATTTCCGTAATTGAATGTGGTCGTTACCAAAGCGTCAACCTGGCTTAGGACGGCGTTTGACGGGTCTGAGAAAGTATCAACTATCGTGTAAACAATATTTACAAGAATGATAGGAGACACGCTCGGGAATGTGATAAGCCAGAATTTTTCCCACGCGGTAGCACCCTCAACGTCACACGCTTCGTAAAGCGCGGGCGAAATGCTCTGGAGTGCCGCAAGGAACAAGATTATCTGTATACCCGAATCCCAAACAACGTCGAATATACGGTCTGAAATAGCAATCATATATCCGGTTATCTGCTCTCCGAGTCCCAGACTTCCCAAGACCTCAGTCGCATTCATCGTAGAAAACATAATACCGTTTGATACATCGCCTTCAAAAACCGCAGAGGTATCGGACGCACCGTTAAACGCGGTCATAACAACACCCGTAGTAACGATAACCGGAAGGAAGAAAACAGCTCTTGCAATTCCGCGGCCGATAAATTTACGGTTGAGCAGCACCGCAACAAACAAGCTGAAAACAAGAATGATGGGCACGTTTATCGCAAGGTCGCCGAAAGTGCTGCTGAGATTTCTCAAGAAGGTTGCATCTTTAAAAATGTTGGAATAGTTTTGAAAATTATTCCACTCGGTGGCATAGTCTTCAAAAATTTTAACGTCAGAAAGCGAAAAGTTTATAGACTTAATCGCCGGGATAAAAAAGAACATCAGAAATCCGATAAGCCACGGAAGCGTAAACATAAATCCGACAAAGCTCTGCTTACGTTCATATGACATACGCTTGCGGTTTTTCTTTTTTGAGTTATCCGAAGGCTCTGACTTTTTAGTGCTTTTTCTCTTTTTTGGCTTTAACCTTTTCAGGTTTAATCTTTTTTACCTTTTTCGGAGCATTAGCTTCTGAGTTTTCCTCAGCAGGATTTAAAGCATCGTTATTTACAGCTTCAGCCATTATTTAGCACCTCCCACAGCAGTGTACGCTCTGGCGTCAATCTTGATGCCGTCTACCGTCACAGCCTCCTCGCCGTAATTGACATAGACCTTGGCACCGTTTGAGAAGGTGGTGACTCTGAGCGTGTCACTTCTAATTTCATGATTTGTAATGCTGCTTGCACCGACAGCATCATATATCTGTTTCATTCTGCCGTAAGCAGAAGTCATGATATCAAAATAATCATCGTATGAGCATGCATAGTAATCGCTGAATGAAGTATTCTGAAACGCAGTTGAGTCGGCGTCCATGAGCTGGTAATAAAGGCTGAGTCCCGATTCGGCACATTTCAGTTCAAGCTCAGAGACCTCGGAGGAGAGGTTCATTGCCTCTGCGGACATGTTCACATAGCCGCGGAGCGCTATCTGATAAAACGGAACCGTTGTCTGCGCCATGATAAGGCTGCTGGAGTAAACGGGAGCCTCGACAATATTATCCACACTGCCGAGAACAAATGAGTTTCCGACCCTTGTACTGACAATACCGTCTGTCTTATCGGCAACATTTTTGAAGAGCTCCTTCATGAGGTCTGCCGACTTATCTCTTGTAATCATGCTGTCATCGTTATATGCAGCATACGGATCGGTACCGGCGGTATTGAACGAAAAGTTCTTTACTCCAAGCTTCATAGCGTTGTCAACAAACGTATTGGCAAACTCAACCATATAATTGGGATGTATAAGATGATTGAATTTATCGCTGATAACCGACCTGTTGAGTGATTTGGAAAACGGATAAACAGTAACGGGGGTTGCCGCCAGCGAATACGCTGTATGCTTAAATTTCTTTACCTTTGATGAGCCGGAGTAGAACGACTGAACGTCATTATCAAAAATCAGGTTTACTCCCTGCTCCTCGGCGTAGGCAATAAGCTCCTTTGCGCCCTTCATTCCGCCCAGCTTTGACTCCGGACTGAAATCCATATCAATAGACGACTCAAGTCCTCCGCCGGACCAGCCGGACATTGTGATAACTAAATTATTTATACCCTTACCCTTTAAATCGTCGATAATACTCTTTACATCCGAGAAGGTGGTAAGCGCCTTAACTCCGGTATAGGGAATACCGAGAAAATGCATAGGTGATTTTACGGCGCCGAAAAGGTTGATGTTAAGAGAATTGACATACGAGCTTGTGCCGTCAAGAGGAGACAGACCCTCTTCGTCTATCAGGTACTTTCTGTACCGCTTAGCCATGCCGACATAGCTCGAATTATCATTATCAAGAGGATAAATGCGCATGGACATATTACCGCACATATTGTCGCTGTAATACATACTTTCGGTATTTGCAGTACCGGTAGCGCTGCGGCGCGTCTGAGTATCACGCAGTAACAGATGCGAGCTGACGCTGTTATATGAGTTGTACATTTTACTTACATTGCACTTAATAGCCGCTGTACCCGCGCCTTCCGTAATCACCGAGAGATATGCCGCACCGTTTTTCTGAATGCCGTAAACCGGAAGGCTTATCGTCTCGTTAAGGTCAACATAAGATGTATTGTTTGATGAAGCGGTAACGTCACGGTTATATATATATCCGGTATACTGTGTCAAATTCTTACAGATTTTATTAAACTCCATAAGAGAACCGCTGCCGTCCGGTATCAGGGCATAACCGTTGTCAGCCAGACCGCCTGCACCGAGAAACGGAAGCAATGTGATCTGAGTTATTCTTGCATCTGAATTTTCCTCGATATCATCCACTATAATCTGAACATCAAGATAGTCCTCTTTAAGCTCATAAGCAACCGGTATCGAGAAATTGCGGGTAGCGCCGCTGAAAACATAAGTCATTATCTGTCTGTTACCGTCATGCTCGGAAACGATATGTGCCTGGCATGAAGCAACACTGATGATGTCATAGCTGGCATTAAGATAAGTAACTATCAGCTGAGACTGGAGATTTTCCTTATTTGCCGCCTGGGCAATGACATCCTTTTCCCAGTCGATGGGGGGTTGGAATACCAAATAGCCCCAGTCTTTTTGTAATAGAGAGCAAAAAAGCCGTTGATATCGTTTACATAAAATGCAAGATTATCATTTTCAGACGCCAGGGTAAACTGCGACAGGTCGGCAACATTTCCTATCGTTCCGTCACCGGTCATATGCTCGGAGTCAACTACAACGTCGGCACCGTCGGGGAGTGGTAGTTTCGCCGTCACCGCCGTTTTCATCGGCAGTACCGTCCTCACCATCGGCGGTGTCGCCTGATGTATCTTCGACGGCATAATCATCCTCAGGTTCCGCAAATGCAAATACCGAGAGCATTGAAATAATAAGACAAGCTGTCAGTATCAAAGATAAAACCTTTTTAAATTTCATTTATCAATACTCTCCTTTCTATCTCATCATTAGCTCTGTAACAATTGTCGCGATAAAGATGTACAGCTGCTGCATAAGAACGACAAACAGGAAAAATGATGAAGAAAATAATTGCCATACCTATAAGTGTAATAATAACGTTAAATATAGTTCTGCCCAGTGAGTAGTTATGAATAGTCTTCAGTGCAAAAAGCGCAAGACATACAAACCAGAGATTCAGGCAAAGAACAATCATATCAACGAATACATATTCGTCCGCCGTCAGGATATTGGAGGCAACCGTCTCCACGATACGCGCAACTACAAGCGGTATCAGACAATAACAGATGGATACGTAAATATCTATCATACGTCCTTCGCCGTCAAGCAGTGTACACAGCGCCCAGTTTGCCACAACAAACAGCAAAACCATAAACAGCGAGCGAGCCAGAACCATAATGACATTAAAGTCCTGAATACGCGAAGTGTTTTGTATAAAACCCTTCATTACGTCAAGTATAATTTCCGAGATTGTGAAAAGTGCCAGGATTATAGTCGCGGAAAATATCGAGCCGTTCTTTTTCTCTTTGAGAGATTCAATAGTGTCAATGGGATGGTTGACTATTTTAAATGGGTTTATAGTGCCCTTAAAAGCAAAAGCCTTATCCATTTATTGTACACCCCCCTCTTTTTTTCCTTTGATGCTGTTAATAATCTTTTTTGCCGAAGAAGCGCCAAAGCACGATAAGAATTATCAGAATCAAAATCACTGTCATGAACAGACCGAAATTGCTTCTTATATAGTCTTTTTCTGTAAAGTTCGTATGAGCGGGAGTAATTCTCACGGTCATTTGCGAGTTTGAACTCGTTCATCGCTTCCTTATACTGACCGTTCATGTAGTAAACCTTACCGATACCTACATGAGCAATATCCGAATTGGCATTGTATCTGAGGACTTCGCGCCAAAGCGGTTCTGCATCGCTGTAAAGTCCCTTATTGTAAAGAACAACGGCGTCATGCAGATACTGACCGTAGTCGGAAAGTCTGTAAACGGTGATACTGCATCCGATTTTATCGGTTATAAGCGTCTTTGTACCGAGCTTTGCCATTGCCGAGCCCTGAATCATTGTACCCGCCTGCTGACCTGCACCGCCGTAGACGAATACAAGGTTGCCCTCGGCGTCGTACTCGAATATTTTTTTGAAAGCTTTGAGTCAAGAACAGAGAAAAATCCGTCGTCGTCGACAACGATATCAACAAAGTTGTTGTCATTGTCCTTACCCAGCGTCTCAAGGTCACCGTAGTTTCTTGAAAGACTGTCGGAAATTTTCTTTGTGCTCTTTGTAGTAGGACTCAGAACATTCGAGCCTGTAAAGTTCAGCTTGGAGACCTCATCGACAGATGACTCACTGGCAATGACGGTCGAGAAAATAAATCCATGCTCGTCTATATCGACATTTTCAAACTCGGTGGGAACGAAGGTGACGAAGTTCTCGTCAACATCGGAGCCGCCGAACGCACGGAAAATTTTACGCCAGTACATCAGAAGATAGTCGCCGACACTGAGCTGAACCTTAGGAGCACCGAAGAAACGGACAAAATTGCCTTCAACGTCAAATTCCAAAATACCGTCAAGACAGCCCTTGGAAATTACATACGCCGCACCGTTAATACCGATTACGACTTTAAAGGGCTGATAGGTATATGACTCGTCAAATACATCGTCGCCGGGCTGTTCATACTTCATGACAATCTGCCCGTCTTTTGTAAGCTTTAAAAGCGCCCTGTTATCGGTATCGCAGAGATAGATATATCCGTCCTTATCAACGGTAACGCCGCTCGGATTGTTCATGTAATAATCCGAACCGTCAATATCCTTCAGCTTTTTGAACTCGCGGATAAGCTTAAAGTCTTTATCAAAGATACACATACGACCGCGGGCATTATCGCCGCCGAGGTCAAGAAAATAAATCTCTTCATCGGGGCTGACATAGATATCGGTCGGGCTGTGGATAGAGCTTATTCCGAGATCCTCGGCAAGGTAAACCTTTTCCGGAACATAACCGGAGGGACTGCCGACAGTTTCACCGTAGTAATTATAGTTATAAGTATTATAAGGTATGTATGCAAGCGCGGGAGCTGCCATCGTGACTGACATTATAACAATGAGAAGCGACAGCAGGATTGTTTTCAGACTTTTTTTCATTTATCTCTACCCCCTTAACCCTTAATACCCGCATGGGCCATTGTCTTAACCGTACTGCTCTGAGCAAGTATAAAGAATATTATAGGAGGTACAAGCATCAGTACCGACACGCCGCATACGCCTCACCCGCACGCGCAACAGAACCGGTAGCCGTTATCTGGCTGAGTGCGGTAGGAAGTGTTTTGATAGTTTCCGTATATATATAGGAAGACGATGTTGCGTTCCAGTTCCGCTGGAATGCGAAGATTGCCAGCGTCAGCCACGCAGGCTTGACGGCGGGCATTGCAATGCGCCACAGTATCTTCCATTCGCCCGCGCCGTCTATCCGCGCCGCCTCTATCATGGCGTCCGGAATCTCCGACATATTCTGTTTCAGCAGGAAGGTACCCATTGCAACCGCGATTTCCGGCAGCCAGTACGCAAAGTATGTATCTATAATGCCCAAGGTAGACATTACAAGATATACGGGGATTTCAAGAACACCGCCCGAGAAAAGAAGCGACCATACAACTACGTTGAAGATAAGCTTTTTGCCGGGGAAGTTGTTCTTGGCAAGAGGATAGGCACACATCGCCGCAGCGATAATGTGCAAAACCGTTCCTACAACGGTATTCAAAATGGTGTTGAACACGTATCTTGAAAACGGAACCCAGGTAGATGACGTAAGGTCAAACAGCTGGGAGAAGTTGCCGAGAGTAGGCTGCCTTGCAAAAAAGCGAGGCGGGAAGATAAACAGCTCATTATACGGTTTAAACGCCTGAATAACGGAATAGATCAGCGGTAATGCCATAAATGCGCCGTAGAGCAGCAGCAGAATATATGTAGTAATATCGCCTGCTATTGCGACTTTATTTCGTCTTAACTTTGACATCTACAATAATCTCCTTTCCATTAATCATGAGAAAAACGTCTGAGCAGTCTGTTTACAATGCCCTTAATACCGAGCATTATAGCAAACAGAACAACGGACAGCGCCGACGCATACCCCAGCTCGAACCTCGTATTACCGAAGTCGGAAATATGCAAAACTATCGTGTGCGCCGCATAGTCGATAGACGGGAAGCCGACAAGCGCTGACGAAATGCCGCCGACAGAAAACGCCTGAGAAATCTGCATAACCGCACCGAACATGAGCGAGCCGCCCATCTGCGGGAGAATTATGTAAATAAGCTCCTGAAATCTGTTTCTTATACCGTCGATGGCGCCCGCCTCAACAAGCGACGGGTCGAGGTTCTGGAGACCGGCGACAAACGCCAGAAATCCGGTACCCAAGCTGCACCACAGCTGAACGAAAATAACAATGTTCAGCATATAATCGGTATTTGTCAGCCACTGAATAGGTTCGTTTATAAGTCCGAACTGAATTAAAAACGAATTTAAAAGTCCGTACATATCGCCGCTGAAAATATACTGGAATATAAAGTAGATATTTGCAAGCGTCGGTGCGTAGAAGATAACGGTAAACGTCGCTCTGGCAATAGGCGGCAAATCGTTGATAAACCACGCGAATACGAAACAGAGAAAATACGAAACAGGACCGGTTATAACCGCGAACTGGAAAGTATTTTTCAAAGCTATGAGGAAAACCTCGTCCTCAAGAAACATTCTAAGATAGTTATCCCAGCCGACAAAAACCGGCGCGTTGAGGATATCGTATCTTGTGAATGAAAGCACGATCGACGACAGAACCGGAATGATCGTGAATAACAGGAAAAAGATTAAAAACGGAAGAATAAGAAAATAGTTTACTTTATTATCCTTCATACGTTTCCATGTAAGATGGGCTTTTTCCCCAAATGTAAGCCGCGACTTTTTAAGAAGCTCGACTTCTTTACTGGAAACAGTAGCCATTATTTATTCGCCTCCTCCGGAACATACAAGTCATATTCCATACGTTTACGCCAAATCTCGTCATTAATCTGGTCGTTATAATAGAACAGCATCTCTCTGGGGTTTGTATAGTTATTTGTTACGTTTCTGAATGCGTTGACGATTGAACGGCTGACATAGTAGCCGCCGACAAGCTCGGGATATTCCTTAACCCATTCGCGCTGCTCCTTGATGGCGGAAGCCTCTTCCGTTGTCCAGTTGAGAAGCTCAAACGCCTCTACGTTGGCGGTTGTATATCTGGCGACAGGACCGATAGCCATTTCTATACGGTTGCCGTACTCTGCCATTGTATCGGTGGAGGTCCACCACTTGAGGAACTCCCATGAGTCGTCCTCTCTGCGCTTTGCAATCTCGGCGCTGTGGGTTTTGTTCTTAACTATACAGCACGCGGAAAGACCGACAGAGCTTTCCGTTCTGTTAATCTTACCGGTCGAATCTACGGTGCCGGGCAGCGGTGCAACGCCCCACAGACCTTTAAGCTCAGGTGCAGACTCGGCAAGGTATGTGATATTTGAATAGGACTCAAATACAAGCGGCATTTCGCCGTTTCTGAAACGTGTGTACCAGCTGTAAGACAGCGGGAAATCATAGAGCGTATAATAATTAGTCCATTTGGTAAACGCATCAACGGCATACTCTTCTTCAAATCTGGTCTGAGAGCCGTCCTCATAATAAACCTCGCCGCCGTTCTGCATAATAAATGTAAAGAACAAGTTGGTCGAGATTGCCGACTCAATACCGACTGACATATTGTTTTCCTGTATAATAGGAAGAATTGCGTCAAACTCGTCCCAGGTGTTGGGAACTTTGATTTTCAGCTCGTCAAATACGTCCTTGCGGTAGAACAGCATAGTAAAGTTCTGTGTCTCGGGAAGCGCAAATGCCTTATGCACCTCATTGCCGTCTGCGTCAACAGTATCCATAGTATACGGAACAGTGGCGTAATCGGTAAATCTCTTGATAACCTCATCATAATCGTCATACTCGTTGAGGTTTACAAGCGCATTACGGAAGCCGAGGTTCATCGGCTCGGAACGCGAAACGTGAAGTGCAACGTCAGGTCCGCGTCCGGCAACGATCGCCTTTGACAATACGCCCAGAGGAACAAGCGAAACATTTACCTTTATACCCGTGTCGGGAGTAAAGTAGTTATCAACAAGTGTTTTGAGCGTGATAGCCTGGTCACGTCCCGTTCCTACCCAAGCTGTGATAGATCTGTCCTCCTCGCTGGAGGTGCCGCCGATAGCGGTATAGTCATCAACAAAGGAGGAGACAAACGCTCTTACCTCATGAGCTATCTTTTCAAATCCGTTCGCCTTATAGCCGGGGGGGTCTTAACATCTGCACCGGCAAAAATAATCTTATCAAGCTGCAGCGGGATATCTCTGATTTCAATCATCCACGAGCCGAGCGTGCTTATATTATCTTTAAAGGTAGAAAGACGCGAAGGAATTGTATACGGCTTCTGGAGAAAGCTGTCAATCTGTATAGCAAGAGTATTGAGTATTTCGCTTTCGCCGCCGGTATTTGTAGAAACCGCATCGACATTTGCTTTTATAGTCTTGAGCGAATCGGAAATCTGAAGCAGCATGGCTTTCAGATTGGAAACGCTGTCAAAAAGTTCATAGTCACGGTTTGTATCGGGAGAAGTACCGGTAATCATAATGATTTTACGGTAGATATAGTTGAGCTGGTATACCGCCTGCTCAACATCGCGGCTTGCCTGCGCCATGTCACCGATAACAGCCTCAAGCGAGAACGTATGGGTGCCCTTTTCAAGGTAAACCTTATAAGGCTCAAACGTACCGTCCTCTTTAGTTCTTCCCGCAACGGTATACTGATAACCGGAGCCGTAGTCAAACGCCAGTGACTGCGCTTCGTTGAAAGGCACAACGTCGTCGATATACAGTCTTCTGTAAATCGTCGCACCGCGCTGGAATGACTGTCTGTATCTGAAGGACAGCTCATAATAGCCGCTCTCCTCAACATTGATTGTATAATTTACTCTGCCAAGGCTTGTATTCCAGTTAGCGCCGCCGAAGGTATTCAGCGTGGTTTTGCTTACACTGTAAGGCGTAACCTTGGGATCGCTTCTGTCATACGCATTCTGCATGATGGAGTCTGTCTTGTCAACATAGTCCTCCGCCTCAAGTTCAAAATACGTCGACGCGTCCGCCGCTCCCTTGGCATCGTTCTGAGCGATATATTCATCATACGATATAAGGGTACCGTCATTGTGAATTCTGATCTGCGACATCGCAAAAGTGCCGGAAACAGACTTCAAAGTGATGGTATGCGTACCCTTTTCAAGATAATATTTAATAGGATCGTTATAGTTGCCGTTGGGCTCGTAAAAGTCAAGCGTCAGCCACTTCGGGGACAAAACCTGCGCCGGAAGCAGCTCGTTGCCTACCGAGTCATAGCTTGCCTCATCGGTCTCGTCAGCCCAGTTGCGCTTAAGCGTTAAGCTCTCCGTGCTGGAGAAGGGAGCTTTTCCGTCAATGTAGACAGCAAATTCAAGGTCTCTTGTGATTTTGTCCGCCATCGGGAAATATGTAAGTTCAAGCGCGTACATACCCGTTTCGGGAATCTGCACCTCATACACAAACTCGCCGTTTTTATCCATCTTCACGACGCCGTTTTTACCCTCGTATGAGTCAAGCTTCTGCGCACCCGCCGTTGTTGAAACATAGTTTCTCGGATCAATAACGATCGGCGCCAGCTTCTTGTCGTACTCGGCATATTTTTCGTAATAATCATCGTACATGCCGGTACGCTCAAAGCCCTCTATATAGAGCTTTTTCAGTTCTTCGTCACTTACTTCTTCCGCGCCCACTTCGCCGTCTCCGTTGAGGATGGAATCGTTCTCATCCGCGTCCGGCATAATAGGCTCATCGTCCGTACCGTCCGACGTCTCATCACCGATTTCCGCTCCGCTTACATCACCGTCCGACACGGAATTTTCATCCGCACCGTCCGCCGTTTCCGCAAAAGCAAAAACGCTGAAAGACGAAAGAAGCATAACGACAGCTAACAGCATGAGCATTGTTCTGAAGAAAAATCTTGGCATTTTGCTGTTATACATTATGGATACCTCCGCTTCAATAATATACATGTCGTATTGTGCAGTATTTTGCAGAATGCCGCCGTCCGAACCGGCAATTCCGACAGCCGACACAATTACATACTGCTTTACATTAGTTGATTATAACAAAATTTCGAAATCAATGCAATAATAATATTAATAAAAAAAGAATAAAGCATGTACAAATCACGTTATTTTTTAAAATCCGCATTTTTTTGGGTTCTTATTTATTTTAATTAAAAAATAAATTGTGCAATCTACACAAAAAATCACCTTTTACAATTTCAGTCATGCGATTTTTGGTTATATTGCACAATTTGTAAACATTATTTAATTGTACTTCTTCAGTAAATCGGTTTTTATTTGCCACAGCTTGGGCGTTAAATCGACATAATATTTATGAGGATTTTCAAATCTCTTAACCTCGTCCCAGAGAGTGTCTATCTGCGCCAGGCAGTATTCGCGGATGTCACACGCACGCGGTTTCCTGTATATCAGCTTACCCTTGATAAACACCGGCTTGAGAATATTGACGGCTGTAAAATTGTCCACCTCTTTTTGCTTCCAGGTGTAAACAGGATCAAACAGCGTGTACGGTTTTGAATCATCAATTTGCTCATCAAACAGAGATACAAGGTCTGCCATTGCCTTGCCCGTTTCATTGGAATAAAATCTGTAAACCTTTTTGAAATGCGGAAGAGTTATTTTTTCGACGTTTTCCGACACCTTTATTTTAGGAATTATCCTGCCGTTTTTATCCTCAACGGCAACAAGCTTGTACACTCCGCCGAAAACCGGCTCGCTTTTTGATGTTATAAGCCGCTCGCCTACACCGAAGGAGTCTATTTGTGCGCCCTGCACGATAGTGTCGCGGATAATATACTCGTCAAGAGAGTTCGACACCATTATGCCGCAGTCGGAAAAGCCGTTTTCATCGAGAATTTTGCGCAGCTTTTTGGTGAGGTATGTTATATCGCCCGAATCAATGCGCACACCCTTGGGACGGAAGCCGCGGGGAACAAGCACTTCATTGAACACCCTGACGGCATTTACGATGCCTGATTTAAGCACGTTATATGTATCGAGCAGCAGCACGCAGTTGTCGGGATAAATCTCGGCATATGCCTTAAACGCCTCATACTCGCTGTCAAAGTTCTGCACCCAGCTGTGAGCCATTGTACCGCCCGACGGGATACCGTAAAGCATATCGCACAGTGTGTTTGAGGTGCCGACACAGCCTGCAATATAAGCCGCGCGGGCACCGAGCAGCGCTCCGCTGTAGCCCTGTGCGCGTCTTGAGCCGAATTCACTGACGGCGCGCCCCTGCGCGGCACGCACAATGCGAGATGCCTTTGTAGCGATAAGCGACTGATGGTTTATTGTCAAAAGCACCATTGTCTCCAGCAGCTGAGCCTGAATTGCGGGACCGCGGACAATCAGTATCGGTTCGCCCGGAAAAATCGGCGTACCCTCCGGCACTGCGTAAACGTCACAGGAGAATTCAAACGTCTCAAGGTATTTCAGAAATTCCTCGCTGAAAATCCCCTTAGAGCGCAAAAACTCAATCTCATCGCTGTCAAATTTGAGGTTTTCCATATAGTCGACAACCTGCTCCAGTCCCGCCGCGATAGCAAAACCGCCGCCGTCGGGAATTTTTCTGAAAAAACATGTCGAAGTACACTATTTCATCGCGCTTGCCTTTTTCAAAATAGCCGTTGCTCATCGTAAATTCGTAAAAATCCGCGAGCATGTTGAATCTTACATTGTTTTCACACATCATTTTAATTTACCTCACTTTTGTGACAAGTATATATCATTTATCTTCCAATTTCAAGTCTGCAAGCTCTTTTCGCGTAAATCTCCCATTAAGTATCCTTAAAAGAAAGCGGTTGGATATCCCCTCCTGCACACCCAAATACCTCAGAAGCGCACTTTTTCTTCTGCGTGCACCGTCGGTACCCGTATATCCGAGCGCGTACAGGTCGGACACGGTGATTTTTCCGCTGTCGTCCGTTTTGTTTTGTATACGCACACAGAATTTTTCAAGACAACGCACAAGCACATCGTCGGAAATACCCTCTACTCCCAAAAAGCCCTGCGCGGACGGCGCGCTCTTGCGCGGTTCTTTGCCGCAAATTCTCGGCACGAAAACATCGGTAATCTCACAGTCATGCAGAATTTTAGACAAAAACACGCGTATTTTATACCCGGCACTGTCGCTGTCGGTTATGATAATCACACCGTTTTTCGAAAGCTCCCTCAATGTGCGATGCAGCTTTTTATCATTATAAACCCGAAATCCGCCCACGGCAATAACGGGTGCGTCAATTATATTTTCCAGCCGTATCTTGTCATACTTGCCCTCGACAACAATCAGCTTATCCGTATGCAGCTTATCCACGGCGGCGCCTGCCTGTCACATCAGCCAAAAACACGGTGATTAAATCACGTTTATTAAAAGGCGTGCTTTTCAGCTCACGATCCAGCTTAAGACACAAAAGCACCGCGTCATGCAAAAACTGCGGGCTCATGCTTTTTGCGTTTTTCAGCGCCTTTGCCGCGGCAAACGGCTTCATCGAAAAATCGCGAACCATATCGCTCTGAGTTTTGCCGCTGTCCAGCGCCGTCCGCGCGTGCCATAAATCCAAAAAGGCACGGTAAAATACGTTTGCAATCATTATATCATCGATATTCTGACGGTAAAGTCTGTCAATAACCGAATTTACCCTATCGTAATCCCCGTTACAGAATGCGTCGATAATTTCAAACCGGTTTGCCTCAATGCTCCTTGTCACAAGCCTGTCGATGTCCCGCCGTGTGACAGTATCACCTGCCACGCCGCTGCACAGCTTGGATATCTCATTGCTCAGCGACAGCATATCGGTATCTGCGATTTCAAGCATATAGCGTATATCGTCCCCGGCAATGCTCTTGCCCTCGCTTTTAAAATGACGCGCCGCCCATGAGGCAAGCCCGGACAGCGACGGCTTGTCCACCTTGGCGCAGACTCCGCCGCTGCCGTCAATCGCTTTCAAAAGCGCGGTATTACTCACGCCGCTTTTAAGCTGAGTATCTAAAAACACTACCGTACAAAAATCAGGAATTTGTCTGAGCACTTCGGTAAAATCAGCCGTGAAATTCTTTTTAAGAAGCGAATTGTCAAAGTCAATTACACCTACGGCTTTTCTGTCCGACATTGCGGGATAGCCGTTTGTGATATTCTCAAACTCGGCAAGGTCAAACGCTCTTCCGTCAAGTTCTGCGGCATTGAATTCGGGAAGTGCTGTCACGGACTCGCTCATCAGCTGAGAATAATAGTGGCGTTTAAGGTACTCCTCATCGCCGTAGATATAGTACAGCCGCTGAAAGTCTTTGCTTTTTAAGTTCTCGGTAATTGTTTTAACACTCATTTTATGCAAGCCTGTATCCTTTTTTATCTAATTTAAAAGTAATTGTTCCCCGCTCGTCGGTGCGTAAAATTTCAGACACTGCCTCAAGTCTTGAAAGCGCCTTGCCGCCCGGATGACCGTAACCGTTGTCTCGCCCGACGCTTATAACGGAATACCGCGGCGAATACAGCTCAAGTATCCATGCAAGCGAGGAGTTGTTCGCTCCGTGATGCGCCGCAAGCAGAATATCACAGTCAAGCGCGTCCCCATAATCAAGATACAGGCGTTCCTCATAAACGTCCATGTCTCCGGGACACACAACCGAGCTTCCGGCAAAGCTCAATTTATACAGCGCGCTCACATTCGTATCGGAAATCAGCCTGTCCGCAAGCTCTACAAATACAGAAAGCTGTGCGCCGTTTAAGACGTCAAAAGAAATATCGTCTTCAAGCACGCAAATACAAGTCCCGTTTTCCGCGGCGCGGGAAAGCGATTGTTCCGTTTTTGAACTGTCTGCAAAATGCGGATATATTATTTTATCAATTTCATACGAATTAATCAAGTAGTCAAGGTATTTTATATGGTCATAGTCGGTATGAGTCAGGGCTATAGCTTCAATCCTTTTTACCGACCGAAACCGCAGTGTTTCAATCAAATTATCGGAATACTCTCCGCCGCAGTCGACAATGACCGCGCGTTCGTCCTTACTGAAAACGGTGCAGCTGCCCTGTCCCACATCGACAAAGTCAACCGTAACTGTGTCCTTGCTCAGCACGAAATTCACGCAAAACAACACGCAGCAGAGCACTGCGTAACCCAAAACAAAAGGGTATACCCGTTTTTCCGGTAAATTCGAGTTATAAACAAAAGCTCCGACAATCAGCACCGCAAGCACTGCAAACACGGGATAAAAATATTCATACTCCGCTGTGACGGAGGTATATCTCAGCCCGTATTCAAAATCCGCGACACAGCTTACAAATTTATAAAGCACGGAAATAACGGCGCCGGCGGCAGACGACAAAAACGGAAAAAGCACAGCCGCAAACCCCGTATAAAACATAAGCTGTACCGGAAGTATAAGCAGCAGATTGGAAAGGGGCGACAGAAGATTAACCTTTTTGAACATCAGCACAAATACGGGAAGACACCCGATACACGCGGAAAGCGAGACCGAAAGAGAGCCGAAAACAGCGTCGGCAATCCTTTTTACAACACTGTTTTTAATCCTGAAAAACCGGGCAAAGCTCAGCATACGCGAAAAGACAATTATCCCGAACGTCGCACAGGCGGAAAGCAGAAACGACGGATTTTGAATATTATAGGGAGACAGCAAAAGTATTACAAAGACTGCAAAAGAAAGAGATGTCAGACTGTCGGAAAATCTGTTGATAAGTCTGCCGCCGTAAAGCACCGATATCATAACGGCAGAGCGGATACAGGACACGGAAAACCCGCTGAGCACCAGAAACAGGGCTGCCGCAGCAAAGGAGAACAGGGCGCGCAGCTTATATCCCGCGCCGAAAACGGACAGAATAAAGTCAAAAAACAAAACAGCAAACATCAGATGCATTCCGCTGACAGCCATGACGTGGGACATACCGATTTCGGAAAATTTATTTAAAAAGACAGCGGAAATGCCGCTTTTGTCACCGAGTATCATACCCTTTACAAAAGCCGAGGCGTCCGCGTTTTCAAACTCTATCCTGTCTGCCGCAAAATTTCTGATTTTAAAGCACTGATAAGCAAAAGAGCCGAAATCAAAAGGGCTGAGCACCGCAAGGTCAGCAGCATAAGCGCTGATATGTACTCCGTCGGAATCGAATTTATTGTTGTCCTCAGCTTCATATACAGTAAACGAGGCTTTGATATACGCACTCGGAACAAGGTTGAGTTTTTCATCGTCATCGCAGTAAAGGCGAACCTTACAGCCTGTCGGAAGGTCGGAGGCTCCGCTTGTTATCTCCTTTATCCTGACATCAAAGGTAAGACCGCCTCCGGAGGTTTTCCGTGACTGCGACAGCACGGTACACTCGGCGGTCAGCGTCTGCCCGTTAAGCCTGCACGCCCTTTCATAGGAAAATCCGTAATATACGAAGAAAGACAAAGACATAACCGCCGCGAAAGCGAGCATAGACAAAACAACGCGCCGCAGCTCAAACTTCAGCGGCAGAACAAAAAGCATCGAAAACAAAAATGCACAAAAGCATGCAAAAATCATCTCGCTTTTTAAAAACGAGCACACAAACGCACTTGCCGTTCCGCAAAGACACATGCAAAACAGCGGGCGTGACCTAATAAAATTTTTCATGTTACCACCCTTTACACAGCTTAGTATATAATTTATTTGCTGCATTGTAAATATCAAGCGGAATATTTAGCTTAATATTATATGAATCCGCATAAAATCAGGCAAAAATCAGTCGAGTTATGAAATATTACAGAAATAAAATAACCTCCGCAGCTATGTGCGGAGGTTATTTTGATATTATATTTTTATTTTTCCTGTATGCTCTGAGCAATCTTTTTCAGCTGTTCCACGCTCTCGATTTTAACACCGCTCTGCTTAATATTCTCCTGTATATACTCAGGAAGGCTGTCCATGTACTCTCCGATGCTCTTTTCATTATCCGTCATATTATCACCTCCGCAGTTTATTATTAACACTTTTGGGCATAAAATACATTAAGAGGAGCGGAAAATTTCGCTCCTCTTTCAGAATTTTTATTATTTTTAAAGAATTATGCAGATAAGTCCGCCGCTGCCCTCGTTGATTATACGCGACAGTGTTTCCTGGAGCTTGTAGCGCGCGTCCTCCGGCATCTTGGAAAGCTTATTCTGAAGCCCCTCATTGACAAGCTCATGAACGGATTTTCCGAAGATATTGGACTCCCAGATTTTCTGCGGATTTTCCTCAAAATCCTCCATGAGGTACATAATGAGCTCCTCGCTCTGCTTCTCGCTTCCGACAATAGGACTTACCTCCGCCTTGATATTTGCCTGAATGATGTGATAAGACGGTGCGCTCGCCTTCAGCTTTACGCCGAAGCGTCCTCCCTGCTTGAATATTTCCGGCTCGTCTAATGTCAAATCCTCCATGCCCGGATTTACAATTCCGTAGCCTGTCGCCTGCGCCTCCTCAAAGGCGGATTTTATTTTATCGTATTTCTCCTTCACAGAGGACATGGCGGTTATAAACTCGATGAGCTCGCCGTCGTCAGCAATATCAACGCCCGCGGTTTCGCTCAGTATTTTATAGTAAAGCTCTTTATCAAAGTCAAGCTTTATATCGGCGCTGCCCACGCCCAAATCCATGCCGGACAGACGACAGCTCTCCAGCCGCTCCATATCGGCAAGACCTGTCACCATCTTTTTAACCTCGCGGATATTGTGCAGGTCGCGCGCACTGTCGGTAAGCGCGGCGCAGATGTCGCGCTTTAGCCAATGCGTACTGTCAAGGCTGTTTATCCACTCCGGAATATTAACCTCTATCTGTTTGAGCGGAAACTCCATCAGCACTGTTTTGATTATATCAAGTATTTGGTTCTGGTCAAGCTCAAGACAGTTGACGCACATAGCGGGTACGTCATACTCCTCCTCAAGCCGCGCACGCAGCGTCTGTGCGCTGTCACTGTCGGGAAACATAGAGTTGACAAGCAGAACAAACGGCTTATCTATCGCCTTTAGCTCGTCTATTATCCTGCGTTCCACCGGCTCGTAATCGGAACGCGGAATCTCGCCTATACTGCCGTCGGTCGTGATTACAAGACCGATGGTGGAATGCTCGTTTATGACCTTCCTTGTGCCGATTTCCGCCGCCTGCTGAAACTCCATCTCATTTTCGTCCCACGGCGTCATCACGCGGCGGGGCTGTTCATTCTCTATATAGCCCAGCGCGCTGTCAACAACGTAACCCACGCAGTCTATCATGCGCACATTGAAGTGCGCATTATCGTCCATCACAATCTCCACTGCCTCGTCGGGAATAAATTTGGGCTCGGTGGTCATGATAGTTTTTCCGGCGGCGGACTGCGGCAGCTCGTCAACCGCGCGCTCGCGCTTAAATTCGTTGGGAATATTGGGAATAACGAGCGTCTCCATAAATTTTTTTATAAACGTGGATTTGCCCGTGCGCACAGGTCCTACCACTCCGATATAGATGTCCCCGCCCGTGCGCGTTGCAATGTCGCGGTATATGTCTGTTTGCGTCGCCATCTTGTGCTCCTCCGTATCATACTTTCTTTTGTACATGATTATGAGAAGCACGTTTATTTTATGCACACATTTTTTGCCTGTACACAAGTTTATTTTGGCGGAGTATACCCCGTCTTTTCAACAAGCTCCCTGCCCTGCTCACCCTGCATCCACTCCAAAAAGCGCGCGGTGTTTTCCGTTTTATCCTTTCTGGTAACGGCAAAAAAGCTGTTCGATATAGGATACGACCCGTTTTCCACGTTTTCCTCCGTGGGCTTGACACCGTTCACACCCAAAAGCTTTATCTGATTGTTGTTCACCATCTCGGTGCAATAAAAGCGGAAAGAAAAGCCTATTGCGTTTTTGAAATTTTTATAGTCGGCAACAGTATTTATAATGCCGCCCATGTCGCCGGACACCTCATCTTTTATCGGCTCCGTCAGGGTTTTGCCCTCCATAAGACGCAAAAGCGCGCTTTGGCTGCCGCTGCCCTCGTCGCGCTGAAACGCCTTTATCTTACCGAGCTTCTGCACTCCCAGCTGAGACCATTTTGTGATTTTGCCGGAATATATGTCCTGAATCTGCCCGACAGTTATGTTTTCAAGCGGATTCTGCGAGTTTACGAAAAATACGAAAGCCTCCCGCCCTATCGGAGTAAATTCAAGCTCGACGCCGTGGCTTTCGGCATACTGCTTCTGCTTTTCGGACGGCGCGGCGACAAAAATAATGTCCGCCTTCCCCGAAACGATTTTATTATACGCATTGCCTGTTGTCGAGCAGGTCAGATACTGCTCGTCACGCTGTATATATTCGGGATAAACGGCGTTTGCAAAGGCAGAATACACAGGATACAACGCCGTGGCGCCGTCAAGCCGGGGAAAATCCGAATTTATTTTAAGCTCGCACGGAGAGTCAAGAACAGCCGTTTTTGCCTGATCGTTAAGCGGTGAATACTCATAAAGCAAATCCGCGCCCTCTCCCACCGTCGGCACCTTAACCAGCCATGAACGGTAGCTTTTATACCCGAAAAGCACGGTAAAGCATATTGCAAAAGCCGCGACCGCACCGATTATAATCGGTTTTTTCTTAAGCTGTCCCCATATAGCGAGCAGAATTGTAATCGCCAGCAATATTGTAATAATACCGCAGATTACAGCCAAAACCGTATACATGAAATAAAAAACGGACAAAACCCACATATAAAACAGTGCGGGAAATATAAAAGCTACCGTACTTACGGTAAGCATTGCCCTGCCCGCGGTCCTGTTCTTTTGAAGTAAAATTATACTGATAACGAAAAAAATCACCGCCGCCGTGCAGTAAATATGAAAAAGCACAGTTACCCCTCCTTTTATATATATGTTTATCTCAGGTCAGTGCACAAACACTTTACCGAAACGATTTTTGCTTTTACCATCCGTAAGTGCTGTACACAAGCAAAAAGTCATCCTTATTGGTATAAAACATATCATTTATGCCCGATATTTCAGTAACAGCTTCCATCATAAGCCACTCGTCAAGCCCCGTGCTGTCTGCCTTTTCAAGTTCGGAGACAAAAATTCCGATTGTATAATCACCTTCATTCAGAATTTTTTCCCATTTATCGGGGTTGGCATTGATATAATCTCTTGTACTGCTGCCTGCTTCAACACTTTCCGTCGCTGCAATGTCCGAAATATACCGCCTAATCGGCGGATGCTTAAAATCACGTAAATTTGTTGCAAGTATCACAATGCCCATCACCGCCATAAATACAACCGCCGCCTTGCGGCAATACATATAAAACCGGCTTGGCTCGGCAATCCGTGCATTACTTACGGAAAACCTTAGCCTCAGCTTTCTGACAGCCCATGTAACCTTAGGCATAAACGCCTCAACGCACGCCAACAGGAAAATTATAATTCCAGCCCACAAAAGCTCAAAGCTGCGCTGAGTGATTTTGCCTATTATCAATAAAACTATGCTGCATAAAATACCTGCAATAGATACCGCACCGATGGCTTTATCAAATTTACTTACATAAAGCGGCTCGTTTCTGTTATACATTTCATCCATTCTTTTATTAAGGTTATCGCGCATTTGCCGCTCCTCGGACGCCGATAACACATTGCCCAGCTTTTCGCTGCAATCTACGCAAAATTTTCGATCATCCGAATTATATGCTCCGCATTTGGTACAAATTTTCATTGACTGACGTCCTTTCCGTAAATCGGGTTACTGCATTAACTGTTAACGGGGCTGTGCTTTTTCAGTTAAGTGACATATTAAAGATAACACATCAGACGCCAAAATGCAACAAAAGGCTCTGAAAAATCAGAGCCTTTTGAGTATTCAGAGAAAAAATTACATCTCAGCGAAGTATTTGATAGTTCTTACCATCTGGCTGGTGTAGGAGTTCTCGTTGTCATACCAGGATACTACCTGTACCTGATAGGTATCGTCGTCAATCTTTGTAACCATTGTCTGAGTGGCGTCAAAGAGCGAGCCGTAGGTGATACCGATAACGTCAGAGGATACAAGCTGCTCCTCGGTGTAGCCGAATGAGGCGGAAGACGCTGCCTTCATAGCGGCGTTAATACCGTCAACGGTAACGTCCTTGCCCTTAACAACGGCAACAAGAATTGTTGTTGAACCGGTCGGAACGGGAACACGCTGAGCGGAACCGATAAGCTTGCCGTTAAGTTCGGGTATAACAAGACCGATAGCCTTTGCGGCACCTGTGGAGTTGGGAACGATATTTACGGCAGCAGCGCGTGCACGGCGCAGGTCACCCTTTCTGTGGGGACCGTCAAGAACCATCTGGTCGCCGGTAAAGGCATGAACGGTTGTCATGATACCGCTCTGGATAGCTGCGTAATCGTTGAGAGCCTTAGCCATGGGAGCAAGGCAGTTTGTAGTACAGGAAGCGGCAGAGATAATCTTGTCGTCCTTTGTAAGCGTCTTTTCATTAACGCTGAAAACAACTGTGGGCAGGTCGTTGCCGGCAGGAGCGGAGATAACAACCTTTTTTAGCGCCCGCATCTATATGAGCCTGAGCCTTTGCCTTTGAGGTGTAGAAGCCCGTACACTCCAAAACAACGTCAACGCCGATTTCACCCCAGGGCAAATCCTTGGCGTCCTTCTCGGCATAGATTTTAATTGTCTTGCCGTCAACCGTGATGGAATCTTCACCGGCAACTACCTTATCGGCAAGAGCATATCTGCCCTGAGCCGAGTCATACTTGAGAAGATGCGCAAGCATAGCGGGGTTTGTAAGGTCGTTGATAGCGACAACCTCATAGCCCTCTGCGCCGAACATCTGTCTGAAAGCAAGTCTGCCGATTCTTCCGAATCCATTGATAGCAACTTTTACCATTTTTATATCCTCCGTTTAAATAAAAATTTTCCAACGATTATTGTATAATATTATATCCGATTTTGCAACCACTTTTTCGGTTTTTTAAAAAAAATTAATGCAGCGCGCGAAAACTTTAGAATAATTTGTCTGCCGAAAATCAAATAATGTAACTTGATTGACAAATCACATCATTATATATATAATTAGTTTATATTCAGATTTTGGGGGAAATTTATGAGTAAATATCCAAAAGAGGGGCGCCGCGTCAAAACGCTGCCGCCCATGTCATACGTTATGCCGTATATCATGAAGACGAGAAACACGTCCATGAATTATATAAAAGACGTCATTGACATCGAAAAAGCGGAGGCATACATCCGCCGAAAAAGGCAGGAGGGGCTTTCCTCCTTCGGCATGCTGCACATATTTCTTGCGGTGTACGCAAGAACCGTGTCGCAGAAGCCGGGTATCAACAGATTTATACGCGGGCAGAAAATATACACGCGCGACCACATCGAGGTCATGATGACAATAAAAAAGGAAATGACCCTCGAAGCGCCCGACACATGTATCAAGTTTTACATGAGCCCCGGCGACACCGCAGAGACAATTTATCACAACTTCAACAAGCTGATAGAGGAGAACAAAGCCAAAAGCGGAAACGGCGAGAGCAGCTTTGACTCAACGGCGCGCATTCTCACCTACATACCCGGCGTAATGCTGAGATTTACGGTAGGATTTTTAAGGTTTATAGACTATTTCGGACTGCTGCCGCGGTTTTTGACGCACATCAGCCCGTTCCACGCCTCGCTTGCCATCACCTCTATGGGCTCGCTGGGAATACCGCCGATTTATCATCATCTGTATGATTTCGGCAACATTCCGGTGTTTATTTCATACGGTGCAAAGCGGCGGGAAAACGAGCTGGACAAAAACGGTCAGCCGATAACAAAGCGGTACATCGACATCGCGGTGGTAACGGATGAACGGGTATGCGACGGATTTTATTTTGCGTCCGCGCTGAAATACATGCGAACGCTTTTCAACAATCCTGAGCTTTTGGACACGCCGCCCGAAAACATTATCAAGGACATCAGATGAAAGAGCATATAAAAACAATCTCCAAAAACAAAAAAGCATATTTCGACTATTTTATTTTAAGCACCTACGAGGCGGGCATTGAGCTGTACGGCACCGAGGTAAAGTCAGTGCGTGCGGGAAACGTCAATCTTAAAGACAGCTTTTGCAGCATTGACAAGGGCGAGCTGTTTGTCAGAGGCATGCACATATCACCTTACGAAAAGGGCAACGTCTTTAACCGCGACCCGATGCGGCACAAAAAGCTGCTCATGCACAAGCGGGAAATCATGACGCTGCTCGGCAAGGTAAAGCAGGACGGACTGTCGCTTATCCCGCTGTCCGTATACTTTTCCGGCTCAAAAGTTAAAGTCGAGGTTGGGCTTTGCCGCGGCAAAAAGCTGTACGACAAACGCGCCGTGGAATCAAAAAAGCAGGCTGACCGCGACATACAGAAAACACTGCGCGACAGAAACAGATATTGATTATATCCGAAAGGAAATTTTTAAAATGATTTATAAAACAAAAGACATCGAGCTTGACTATTCCAAGATTTCGGCGCCGCATACTGATTATGTGCCGAAGCTCAGGCTGCTTATTCCCAACGACTGCGACGAGAACGTTAAATATACGCCCGACCGTCCCACGGTGCTTATTCTTCCCGGCGGCGGGTACGCCATGACATCGGAGCGGGAAGCGGAGCCTATTGCAATGCACTTTTTAGCGCGCGGAATGAACGCCGCGATACTCTATTACAGCGTAAAGCCGGCGGTCTTTCCCGTCGCGCTTTTGGAGGCGCTGACGGCGGTTAAATACCTGCGCGAAACGGCTGAGCAGTACCACGCCGACAGGGATAAAATCTACGTCTGCGGTTTTTCGGCGGGCGGACACCTTGCAGCGTCCGTCGGCACGCTTTGGAACGGAAAAAGAGGCGCGCGGGTACTTCGGCGAAAAATACACAGGCACTCAAGCCTGACGGTCTCATTTTAGCATATCCCGTTATCATCAGCGATTTTGACGGAGAAAAAATGATACACAAGGGCTCGTTCAACAACCTTTTGGGAGAGGAAAACCGCGAAAACGGTGAAATGCTGGAGTATCTGTGTCTGGACAGGCGGGTATCCAAGTCAACGCCGCCCACATTCATCTGGAGCACGTTTGAGGACACCGGCGTACCGTGCGACAGCACACTGCGGTTTGCAACTGCACTCAAGAAAAACGGCGTTCCTTTTGAGCTGCACATTTACGAAAAGGGCACGCACGGAAAGGCAACGGGAGACCTGATTACCAACAAAGAGACATACAGACTCAAAAACTGGCTCAAAGAGGTCTGCGACTGGATAGAGGACACAAGAAGCGCATATCTTGACTGAGTTTACAGTCAAAGGCTGTAAAGGATAAGACTGCTATTGATTTTTTAAGCAAAGCAGCGTATAATTAAAGTAAGGAAATTGTTATTCCTTACTGTATGTGGGCGCAATGGTTTCGACGGGGACCGGACGGCACCGTAAGCGGATAGCGGCGCACAACCGCTTTAAAATGTGCAATTTAAAATTAAACGCTAACAATAATAAATTAGCTTACGCTGCTTAAGCGGCGTCATCCGAATGCGAGGGACCACGGGCGCAGGAGGGTGTCACATTCAGTGGTGAACGGATACCGCAAAGCTTTGCGCGGCTGTCTGTAATATGAAGCTACCGAAAAACGCAGTTTGCTTTATGACGGCGTTTGGAGGGAATGCAAATATAAAGCTATATCCGTAGAAAGCGATGCAACAAAGTTTTCGGACAGGGGTTCAACTCCCCTCGCCTACACCAACAGACAATCCCTTGTATACGCTTGGGAAACCAAGCGTATACAAGGGATTTCGCCATTTTTAGCAGTGTTGAACAAAGGTCAAAATCGGTGAACATAGTCATGTAAATCGTGTAAAAATCGTGTAGTAAAATTAGATATGGCAAAGCATATACTATAAATTTCTAAGCTCTATAATTCAGTCCGCCAAATTTTACCAGTAGAAATATAACCTTTTCAGAGTTAAGCTCATATCATCAAACATTTTGGGGGTTAAAAATGAAAAGGTCTATTAAATTTCTTATTGAGAGCAAATTTTACAAAAAAGAAATAACATTAAAAAGCTGCTATAACTTATTAAAAAGTCAAGGTTTCGATGTTATAGAATTCTCTTCATTTGAAGATACTTTAATTAAAGAACTGCAACTCACCGAAATCATAAAATACTATAATTGCTTTACTTATATTGGTAATTCCTCAAAATATATATTTATAAAAAGCAATTTAACTGACAGGGATAAAATAATATTACTCCTGCACGAAGAAGGTCACATTTATCTTGAACATACTGCTTGCGGTAATGAATTAATACATAATACATCTACATGGAAAGAATGGCAGGCGAATATGTTTTACTTTACTGTGTCTGCCGTAAACAGGCTTTGCAGACACGGTATTTATTTGCTTTCGGTTATCTTAATAGTTATGTTTGCCGCTGCAACTGTTCAGAAATTTAAAAGTCAAGATACGGGCGGAGCTGTAACTGTCTCCACGGATTACATAAAAAGGATACTGACTGAAGCTGATGAAGGTAAAACGGGACTTAACTCAAAAACGGTATATTATACCGAAGACAGCGACGAATATCACTTATATCGTCTGTGCAGTTATTTGGCATATAGAGACAATGTAAAAGAAGGTAGCATTGAACAAAGCAAAAAGCGAAGTGCTGTGAGGAATGCCGGACAATCCAAGCAAAGGAATATATGCTGAAAAATTACGGTTTGCCCGAATTTGATTAAATGTCGAAACCGCCGAGAAAATTACTGCCGTTTACAATTATTCAGCAAACATTCTTCATTTTCTGCGATACATAGAGTATTATTTTAGCAAAATAAAAAAGCATGGCGTAAGAGTTGTACTCTTAAGGACAGTTATTTAAAAAGCAGAAACGATTTCTCGTTTCTGCTTTTTGTTATATAAGGTTTTAGGATATCCTAAAGATTTTGGAAAATAACGTACATTTTCCCTGCTTGTTAGAGTATGCGACAAACTTAAAGCGGTACTTTACAATAAAATTAAATAGTGATATAATAAAAGCACCACATAAAACTCCAAAATGTATTTTCCACACGGAAGTGGGCATTTTACTTAGGTAAAAGTGCTGACTTCTTATTTCGCATTTCTGTGTGGAGTGTGGAGTTTTGTGTGGTAGCAAATCGAAGTCGAGCATTTTTCAGTGTGTGCGATTTCGATTGCACACACTTTTTATATAATGTGGGGGAATGTAAAATGAAAAATTGGATTAAAATTGTCGTCACTGTTATTGTATCTATAATTTCTTTTATAAGTTTATTTTTTATAGTTGCTTTTCTTTGGGAATTGGATACTATGAATTACCCGTCTACAATTATAATACCGGTATTTGCTTTGATGGCACTAATAGTTTCATTGATTGTTTTTTGTGTTTGGTGTTATAAGTACTCAAGGGATAATAAAAACTTGGCAAAATTAGTTGTTTCTTTAATTGTATTTACCATTGCAATTACTTCTATTGTATTAACTCCTACGATTAATCGTTCGATTACCGGCGATGTATCATTTGATGAAGATGTTTCTGCATATTCTGATTGGCAAGTTATTTCTTATTTAGAGGAAAATGGATATAATTTTAAAGCTTCCGAAATGACACGTACATATACAACAAGTACATATACAACAAGATATATTTTTGTTTATGATTCCGAATTCGAAATTTGTTTTCAAAAAATCACTAACTCATTGATTGGAAAAAGGTATTCTTGGAAAAACAGCAATACAAATGATGAATGGGCACAAATTAAAGATACTTACGAAAATGATAATAATGAAAAAGAAGAACAATATTCTGAATATAAAAAGTGGTTAAAGCATTTAGGATTGACCTCAAAGCAGGTAACAGATGCATTAGACTATTACGAAAGCACCGTTACCGAATACGAACAAATGCCAAACTATTAAAAAGAAATGAGGGAAAACAAAGCCCTCATTTCTTTTTTGCTTATATTAGATACAACATATCTTTGAATGTTCGTTGATTTCTTTTTTCAAGGTTTCATATAGCGCCTAAATATTTTGCTCAACGGCAATTCGTTTTTGCTCTAAGTGGCGTAAAGTTTCATTCATAACTTTTTTGCTGTCCTTAAGAGTGCATTTCATAAATCCTGCTTTTTATTTTATTTAATCAAATCAAGCAGACGCTCGATTATAACCGCCGCCTCTTCTCTTGTAAGCGGGTTTTTGGGGTTAAAGTAACCGTCGCTGTCGCCCAGCATCAGCCCCTTATCGGATACTCTGTCCACCGCCTCACGCGCCCACTTGCCTATTTTGTCTGCGTCCTTAAATGTCATGTCGTCCGTCTCCTTTATCTTATAATCCGCGCTGTCGTATATTCCCTTTTCATTGGGTATTCCAAGGTGCGGGCAGGGATTTACGGGTACGTTGTCAGCATTGTTTATCTGATAGTGCAGATGCACGCCCGTGCTGTTTCCCGTGCTGCCCATTCTTGCTATCACCGTACTGCGGTCGACACTCTGTCCGACCTTTACTCTTATACTGCCCTTTTCAAGGTGGCAGAATATATGCCGCTGTCCGCTGCCGTCGCCTACGGATATGTAATAGCCCCAGCCGCCGCTGTCGTATGATACCACGCGCACAACTCCGTCACAGGTTGCATATACCTCCCGCTTGCCGCAGGTAATGTCAATGCCGCGATGTCCGTTTACCCAGTACTTGCCCGTCTGTCCGTAGGTCGCCGTCACCGTGAATATGCCGCTTACAGGCAGGTTTGTCATTTGCCGTCACCTCATTTCAGCTCGGGAAGTCCCGCCACGGAGGTCAGCAGCGACAGAATGCCCGCCAGCACCGACGCACTTATGACCGCCGTCCAGTTGACTTCTCCCAGCACGGCTGCCGTGCCGATTGCCGCAGCGGCTGACTGCGCCACAGTCTTTATTGCTCGTATTCCCGCAGCTTTTAACCATTTCTTCATTTTTCATCTTTCCTTTCTTTGCTTTTTATGACACAGGCTCTGTCGGCAGCTCCATTGTGTCGCTGTAAAGAGCTGTTGCCACATCATTGCCGCCCAGCGCATGATATGCCTTATATGCACGTTCAAGCGCGTCCTTGGCGTATATGGGACAAAACCCGCGTTCCGTATACTTATCGTGCGAGCGTATTATCTCGGCGCGCAAAAGGCACTGTATGCCGTTTTTCACAGCGTGCAGACGTATCAGCATACTGCCCGCAAACGTCACAGCACCGCCGCACACAAACGGTATCACCCATTTTATAAATATTTCCGCCATACTTTTTCCTTTTCTCCGCTTTTTTAACTTTTATATCCCCATATCCTTATAAACGGGATAGCTTCCTCCGAAAAATCCTCACCCACTTCTAAAAGCGATACTTGCATAAAGTATACACCTTGAGATTTATAAATACTGAGTGTATATGTGCGGTAAGTCTCATGTAATGTGCCGTCGTACTTGTTTGCCGTCCAGTATGTTTTATATGCTTTTATATCAGAACCCGGTACTCCGGACTGTAAAATGTCGAGAATGTCAAAATCAATAAACATACTTGTACCGTCCTGACCGCTCATGCCGTGGTATAAGTGTACTCTATATCTGACATAATTGTCTGTTGTAAACCAGTCGGGCATTTCGGTAATAACTGTCTTGTCACCTGTATCTAATATAAGTTCACAGTTCAACGGCTGTAAGCTGTCCACCGATATACCGCTGTCTTTCGGAGCTTTACAGTCCTCATCTGCTACCAATATATTTCCCGTTCCGTTTGTTTTGCCATACGGTGCAACAGGTATAAATACTCCCGAATGATATTCATAACCTATCTCGTCTATATCAGAAGGACAGTTATCACATTGGGCAACTGTTGCGTTTTGGTATGTCTTGCCGGTATCGTTACAAATAACAGTGCCGCCCATAGATATAAAACAATCTTCGCCGTGTGCCAATACTCTATTGCCTGATAAAACTAACTGCATTTTTTATACCTCTTTTGTCATAAAATCAGTGCCGTTATACATCAATTCATACCGTCGTGACGGTTGCAAAATTGTATTAATCGACACGTTGTTTAAACTGTTTGACGTCACCGCAAAGCTATTTGTATTTAACGGTGTTTGTATCATTATTCTTTGTCCGTTTGTCCATACTGACGGAACACCCGCCGAGATGCTGAAATGATTGCTGTATGAAGTAATATCGTATTTGCTGATTTCAAATCCGAACAGTATTACAGATGAAGAATTGCTAAGCGAAAATGAAAGCCTGTAATATTTATACAATCCTGTTGTCGTAGTTGTGTATTCTGTAAAGGCTGCTTGGATTGTCAAACTTATCTGTTGTAGTTAACAAATCCGTCCATGTGCTGCCGTTTGTTGAGCCTTGAAATTTTGTCGTTATGTCATAATCATAGGTGTCGGGTCGTAATACAAATCTCACTTTTTCGACAGTGATTGCAGCAGGCATTTCAAAAAGTAACATAGTGCTCTAAACCTGCGCTGCTCATCCAGAATGTGCTTATATCTCCGTCAACTGCTTTTTCTAAAGTATGAAAAGAGTCGTCATTGCTTGACACTGTTATTTTATAATTGCCGGACGTCGCCGTTGTTTGTGTACTGTCAAGTACCCAACCGCTCGACGGTATAGGCGTTTGTTTAACGGTTGCACCCGTTTGCACTGTTTGCACCGTTTGGTTTACATCAGGTATATAGAACCTCCCTGTAAGTCTGCTTTGTATTATGCTGTCAAACATCGCCTTATCAATCGGCGTACCTTGTACGGTAGGCTCGTCTGCTCTTTCAAGCGTATAGATATTCGCCGTTCCTGTCGGCGTGAGTTTTACCCGCCCCGGATATGTGGGGACGCGGTCTGTTATTGTTTTTTCTATCATTTTAAATTTCCCCCGCAAATAAATCTTTAACGAAAAAACGCGCTGCGAGCATATTATTTATAAGCGTGTCAACGTCGATTAAAATTTTTTCTATGTTGTTTGCTTCTGTTATATCAAGACCGCCGCTGTCAGTCGGTGTAGACGGTGTATTCGGGAAGTGTGCCATTGCTTCTCGTACTATTGATACAAAATTCAAATATGCGGTTAGGTCATCAGCTGTCGGCACACCGGATACAGTCCAATTTGTCTTTGCAGTAAATTCATACGGTGAAAGATATCCTGCCTCCACCAAACGGTCACGCAAATAATTCAAAGCGTTTCCTACGCGGTTTAAGTCTCGCGCGTTGTATGCGCCCTTCATATTCTGCGCATTCCATTCCGCTTTTTGTTCGTCCGTCATGGCAAAATAGCCTTTATTGCGTAACTCTAACCAATGTAAATAGTCTGTTTCAGTGCGGTCAGTAATAAGTGTATTAATATCAAAGCTCACCATATCCCCCCTATTCATCAAGCAACATCTCGGTATCACTTGCAGTGATACCCGATGTTATAACGCTCATTTTAATAATATTTCCGCTTGATAAATCGCCCCACGGTAATTTAACGCTGTATTTTCGGGAAAGCTCTTGACTGTCGAGTACATGCCTGAAATTATATTTATCTCTGCGCTGATAGTACGACATTATGTTGTTTGCAAGCGTTTGAGCATTTGAGAGATTACACAAATACATCTTATCGAATTTCTTTTTATTTTCGGGGTCGCTTGACACAGTATTCGGGTTTAAAGCGTGTTTTGTATCTGTATAATATTTATACTTAACGCCGTTATACTCTATTGACTCGTCATTGTCACCCGGTCTCTCGTCGCTTATAATATACGCTGTGACAGTTACCTCTGTAACAGTATCAGATTTTTCAACATTACCTCCTGTATAGGTCTTAGCTGTTGATATAGACGCGCTGTAATCAACAGGCGGTGGAAAAATCTTTATTTTATCCGTCCCGGACGTGTCTACAACAGCACCGAGCGCAAAAGCTATCTGTTGTAATGCAGCGCGCTTGGTTGTGTTCGGTTCAATGTACCCGCGCAATGTGCTGTCTGAATATGCACTGTCAATGTTAAATATTGCTGTGTCACCGAATATATCCGATAATATCGTTGTCAATGCCGTATCGGTAAGCCATAGTCCGCCCGGTTGTAATTGCTTTTCAAGCAGACCGACAGCGTCTTGACATGACAGCGTATAGTCAACACTTCCGAGTTTTTTCGATTTTTCAATATAGTATGTACCTATCAGGCTTTCGCCGTCGTATGCCTTTACTTCTTGCTTACGCTGAAATATATAATCTATATTGTCTGCACTGTGTATGCCCGCGTCCATTATATTAATCGGTATAGTTTCAGATACTAAACTAACTTCATGAATAGAAGAAAAACTTTTTATCTCTTTCGCATCAAACTCACGAATAACACCTATTAATATCTGCTCAATTTTACACCGCTTTCGCGGTAAACCGGTTTCGGAAAAAACAAATACAATTTTGTCAAATGCTTCAACAGTCTGATTAATAACAAAGTTTGTTGTATCAGCGGTATATGTCTGTGTATACTTAACGGTTGTCCCCTGATACCATACAACGTTAATTTTTTTACAGTAATCCCCCGAATTAGGTGCAAAACGTATTGACAGACCCGTGGCGGTATATTGTTCAGTAAATGACACGGTAATTGTCGGCGGGTTTGCAAAAATACACTGTGCGTCGCTTAATGTAACGCTCCAGAACGCAAACTGTTGATTTTTACGAGTTTGGTAATCGTGTGACAACCCCCACCCGTTAGGCTCAAATGTCGCTATTGCCGGAGTTTCAACACCTGATATTATCTTTGCTTTATCCGAAAAGCCCGTTGCTGTGCTCGCTGTTACGGTTGCTTTATCATCTGTCTCTAAAGCAACATCACGGTAAACAATTCTTATCGGCACTTTACCACCCCATTTTTACATCTGAATTCTACCCGTTGTTATATTAGCCATTTTATAAGCCAAATCATTTAACATGTTATCACCTAACGAAGTTACCTCTACTATTTGACTGCCATAATCACTATACTGGTTTAAATCTATTTCCGTAGTTGAAAATTCGTTCAAGTGTATTGAACTTTCCCCGATAGTCAAAACAGTGTTAGCAGGTGTAACAATCGTTATATAAGCGGTGATATAATCGCTGTCACTTTGACCGATTTTAAATAACTCTTGGTTTTGCATAGTTCCGAAATTATTATATAATTCTTCAGCTGTAGGAAATGTAAGTATGAAATTTATATCCTTACCGGCGTATATATTGTATGTCCCCGCCAATACACATGCGTAATATTCTCCGGTATATTTATATATATTTCCTAAAATGCCAGCATTCGGAGTCGGTAATGTGCTAACCGATATTGAGTGAATATCTCCGCTTATCAGTGTTCCGGTTATTTGCTTCCCTGTGCTGTCGTGCGCCGTTATGCCCTCGCTGAGTGTTTGGGCTGTTACGGTGTCGGACGCAAGGTCAAACAAACTGACCTCACTGCTTTGATATTCAGTATTTTGACACTCCATAGGGCGGAACGCTATTGTCATATCTGACCACCCAACCATATCAGTACGGTCATCAATAGTTTCTACGCGCCGCGTATATGTGGAATATGCCGCCTCGTAGGTGATTGTCTGTTGATTATGTACAACCTCAATAATTACACTCTCGCGGATTGTGCCGAAAAGATAATCATATAAGCTATCAAAAGCATCTGCATCGTTAGTTGCTGCAAACGTGATATTATGACCGATTTTAATGCCCTTAATATCACGTATTTCACGTTCTCTGAATAACGCTGTGCCTGTATTTGCTCCCTCTATTATGTTCCCGACTTCTTCAATCGCCGCAACGGTTGTATCATACTGTATACCGTCAATTTTTACTAACGAAATCATATAATACCCCCTTAATACGACAATGCCAGTTCAGCACCGACACGTGTTAATTCTTCGTTGCCTACGTCTACAACAGCCCGTCCCAGCTCTCTGCCGTTAAGCTCTATAATAACAGGGCGCGTATTTTGGCATCCGCGTCTGTATTCTCCCGCAAGGCTGTTAATTCCCGCCGTCTGCGTCCCTATCGCTCTGGCTACATCATACATACCCGTATTTCTTTCTGCTGTTCCTTGTGCCATTCTCGTGTTTTCTGCGCTGACCGTAGACTGAACACGTGCAGTTAGTTCGGAAATGTCGCCCGTTATTTGCTTTTCGACGTTTGGAATATCTTTTTCCCACCCGACGCCGATACCTTGGGGCATTGTAACGCCTACTTCTTTTTCAAACCGTTTCGACGGAGAATGAGAGTCAAGGGCTTTTTTTGCCGCTGAAACAGCTTTATCTATCAGCCCATCCATTGCACCTGTTAATATCCAGCCTTCGCTCTCTGCGCCCTCGGCAATACCTTTTGTGATATTTCCGCCGACATTATAATATTCCTGTTTTGCATCCTCCGCTACCTTTTTGGCGTCCTTAATTCTTTGCTCTGCCTGTTTCTTTTGCTCGGCAGTCATATTTTCCTGCGTCTTTTTATATTCGTCCTCAAGAAGCCGCAAATTAACTTCGGCATCAATTACCTGCTGTTCGAGCTGCTTTTTTGCGTATTCCGTCTGTTCCTCTTGTGTGGACTTACCTTGCTTTTGCCGCTTCTGCTCTTGCCTTCTCCGCAGTAATGAAGCCGGAAGACAGTCTTGTAAGGTAGCTTAATGCTTTCTCAGTTTCTCCCTCCTGCAACAATGTACTTGCGATTATGAAATTATCAATCGTTTCATAATACAGCTTTAAATCGCCCTCTGCGTCGTCATATTCCTTTTGCTTCTCTTCAAGTATTTCTTTTTGTTTTTCTGAACTTAGTCTCAAACCCTCTACATAATTTGCTTCACTGCCGAGCTTTCGCCAGTCTCCTTCAGTATGTGCATCTGCCGCTTTCTTTGAAAATTCCGCCTGCGCTTCTTTATATTCTTTATAAGCATCATTATACACTTTTTCCTGCGCTGCTAATTCCTGTGCTTGTATCGCTCGGCGTCTTTCCGCTTCCGTAACTTCATCTATTGCAAGCATATACTCTTCGTTATATGTCTCAAGCAGCATTTGAGCTTTTTTAGCGTCGATAACTTCATATATACTGTCTTTGATTTTGCCGTTAGCGTCTACAATTTGATTTAATGACGTGTACTCTGTACCCAGTGCTTCATTTAATTGTCCGAGGATAAACTGCGCTCTGCCTTTTTCTCCATCTAACACCCGTCCGTTTTCGTCTACAAGTGTTTCAAGCTGCGGCAAAAGATTATTTCTTACATAGTCTACATTTGCCATTTGCGACTTTGCCAGTTCATCAGTTGCTTCTCTTCTCTCTTTGAAAGCATCCGCTGCTTCCTTCGCGGCTGTTACACTTTCGCGTTGACTTTCGGAAAGCAAATCCGTGCTTTCTTTAGCCTCTTTGTTGGCTGAAACAAGCAAAGCAATTCCCGCAGTAAGTAAACCGACTGCTGTCAATACAGCGCCGATAGGATTTGCAGACATCACCGCATTCCATGCAGCTTGAGCCTTCGTAGCAGTACTTACACCGGCGGAAAGTCCTGAAATTGCTGTTGTTACGGCGTTGACTGCGGCAGATATTTTCATGGCAGCAGAAAAACTTGTAAACGCTGTTACCGCAGTAAAAACCACTCCTGCCAGAGTTTCAATATGTGCAGCGCAAAACTGGACAACGTTTGCAAGCGGAGGTAACACTACTCTTGCAAGATTGGATATTCCGTTTGTAAAACTTGTAATAGTTCCGCGTTCTTTTAAAGACGCCATAAAATTTTTTATCTGCGGCAAAACATTGTTTTTTTAATTGCAGGTGTCAAACCTCGTAAAAATTCTGTTTTCAGCTCAGTTGCATATGTAGTAACAGGTTCTATTTCTTTTCCAAGCTCTGCCTGTGCTTTTTCCATATCAGCGGTTGCACGACGCGCTTTTTGTGTTTCTTTGGTTAAGCTGTTATATTCATCTGCTGCATCAGTATATAAGCCGTTTAGTGTCTTTGTAATCGCTGTTGAGCGTTCCTGCTCTGTACTCATTTTTCCGAGTGCCTCAGTAAACGCGTCCTCAACCGGCAAGCCCGCTTCGATTGCTTTATTAAAGGCTGTTAAGGCTTTGTTATTGCCTCCTAAAGCCTTTTTAAAGGTGTCGCTGTCTGCGCTTGCCCAGTTCAAAGCATCGGCTAATACACCGGTTGTCTTTCCGACCTTTGCGGTTTCGTTTGCGGCTTCCGTTAATCCCTCCAGCGGGAGACTGTCACCGAATTTTGCAGTTACACCGGCTGCAATAGTTTGCCAATCTGCCAGTTCTTCGGTATTGCTTGTAAGTTCTGCCAAATGGTTTGCCGCTTCGACGCTTCTGTCACTCTCTCCGATGATTGCATAAAAATCTTCATAGATTTTATTTGCCGCTTCGGTACTGTGCCCAGCCGTTGTAAATGCCGTTTCAAGTTTTGCCATGTCCTCACGGTATTCCCGTGTTTCTTCCGAAAGCCCTGCAATAGAGGAAAGTGTTTCTCCTATTTTACTTACAAGCGCCGTTAATCCGTTAGCTATGAAGTTACCGATTGCAGCTTCAGCTATTCCAAAGGATTTTTCTGATTTTTCCGTACTGTCTGAGAGGTCTTCCATGCCTCCTGCCGCATCCTGTGCCGCATCGTCAACGTCCCCGAGCTTCTTTTTAACATCTTTGTCGTCAGCCGTTATATCAATAACCACTTTACCGTCAGCCACGTTTTACACCCCCTCTGTTTCTTTATTTCTTTTAAGAACGTAAGCGCGCATTTTTTCGTTACGTTCTACAAGCGTCATTTTCCCGCTCGTATCTGATTTGATTTCAATGCTTTTTCCTTATGCTTGCAATTCGTGCGCGTTCTTTCTTCGGCAAATCAGATAATTTACAGGTGCGATAATATATCCTTGTTTTAAAGCCACTGTCTTCGGGCAGTCCGAAAAGCAGGGCACGAAACGTCCACCAATGCAGATAATTACCCCCGGATAAATCTATACCGTAAAACCGCCTGAAATCGGCGCATATAGTCTGCGCATCAGTATCAAAGGAATATGTCTGTTTATTATTTTTGCCGACATTATCACCTTTGGGAACGGCACCGCAGCTGTAAAACCATAGAGCCGCCGTTGCCGCTTTGGCTAAATCGTCGGGTACTTTGCCGTAAAAAAACGGTTTTAAAAGCGCTTTGTTGTTGTCCTCGCCTTTTTCAACCATTATTTCAAACTCAATGCCGGCACGGTAATCTGTATTAAGCTCAAACACGTCGTCACCGACACGCACCTTTTCGGGCAATTTGTCGGTTAAAATATTCATCTGCGCCCGGCTCTCCGCTGCGCTCTGTTTGCAGGCGTTGTCTTTTTCATTTCTTCCACTGCCGCCGCGTATTCTCTGTCAAATTCTTTAACAATAAATCGTATAACGCTTAGTATCTCCATTGTGCCGGGGTGTGCGTATCTGCTCATTATATTTTCTGCCGCGCCGTCTCCCAGCAGTGTGTCGATACCGTCCATAAGTTCATTATAAAAACGGTCTATATCCTCAATCCCTTGAAAATCGGGTGTTATTTTAATGCTGTTAAAAATATCTTCTATTTGCTGTGCGGTCTGTTCATTCAAAGCCAAATTAAAAGTGTTATCTCCGAATTTAAGGCTGCACTCATAGTCCTTATATATAAACTCTGCCATTTTGCCACCTCAAAAAAAGTAAAAGGGGAGCTGAAAAGCCCCCCGTAAATTATGTCGCCGACCAGGTGTATTCTTCGGGCTGCGAACCGCTCTTTCTGATTTCTATATCGATTTCTGCACTGTTGCCTGCTTCGCCCGAGCCGTCGCTGTTTACTATGATACAGCCCTCGCCCTTTTCGCCTTTGCCGGTAACAATATTAAAATAAACATACTTGCGGACAACCGTCTGCCCTGTTCCGTACTTGACTGCATGACTGAGAGCAAAGTCCTGAAATTCATCGCCTACATATCTGTCGCCGGTAACGGAAAAGCTCCTTTGGTTGCCCGTCTTTGCTGTTGACTGTCCTGCACGGATATAGGTTTTATCCTGTGTAATCGGGTTTAAATTGCTGTCAAGTCCTGCAACGCCCATCTGCACAACCGCAAAATCTCCCGCAGTAGTGAAAGAGGCAGCAGGGGTTTCCCCACAATCTACTGCAAGTACAAAATCATCATTTGTAACAAAGCCCGTAAAGCTCGATTTAACGGTGACATCTTCCATAAGCTCAGTTAATGTCATATGTTATACACTCCTTTTTTGATAATATTCAAGTCTCATTTGTAACTGATAACGCGCTTTTCCGTCCTCTGAGACAACAAACGGGTACGCGGTAGAAGTAACTACAATCTTTTGTGCTGTTCTGCCCTTATCCATTTCGGGAAGCTCTCGCGCGTGAGCCTTGTTCTCCACCCACGCGGTTAAGTCCTCAAAAAATTGCAGATTGCTTAAATTCTGTTTTATGTTTCGGTCATAGAACCTGCGCGACGATACGGCAAACTGAAACTGCTTAACCGTGCCGCCGTCACGGTAGCGTTTTATGGCCTCCTCGCACGGGATAGTATCAATACTGTATGTATCGGCGTTCTCTCCCAAAAAGTCAACATCAAGACGCCCGGAGAGACCGCTGTAACTCTTCAGCCATTTCTGCAAGCATTGTATAACCGTCATAGTTTATCTCCCTTTGTCTTTGATGTATGCATCCATGCTTCTTTCAAGGTCACGCGACTTGTCCGCAAGCATACGCTTATCCCACTGCTTTCCGCGCATAGGCGCGCCGTGGTAGTCCAAATCGTCACCTGTGTAGTTTTTAGGAGCACGCCCCGCCATTGCCTTACCGTAATACTGATAGTGAGCATACGGCCGAGTGTAAGTAAGCGTTGAACCATCGGAAGCTATTATAGCATCTCTTTTCAGTGCACCCTGCTGCATAGGTACATAAGGGTCACAAAGCCGCCAAACCTCTGACGCAAGATATTTCTGCGCCCGATTGTCGCCGCCAAGCCCTCTCGAACGCAGAATATCCGCGGGTTTTATATCAACTTTAATATTTACACTCATTGTCCGCTAAGCCTCCAGTGCGGCAGCGGGCATCGCACGTTATGTCCTATTGCGGTAATGCGAAAGTGCTCTGTCTCTTTCAAGTCAGCCGGAGCTGTAACACTGTTTATTTCACCTCTGACACAATAGTCGCCCTCTGCGGGTTCGCTGCCCGTCAATGCATCAAACACTCGTATATCATATGTATTTGACGGTTTTGCGCCGTCTCCCGACGTGGTTATTGTTGTTTTGGCAAACCACGACGCATTGTTTTTAACCGTGTGGCATATATAACGGTCGTCCTCATCGTCTAAGACATGACGTACAAGAGTTATTGTTTCGGTACACCCTATCACTGTGATTCCTCCTAAACAGGAACAGCGCAAAGGTCAGTTACACACAGCCATGTATGCGCCGCCGCATCAATTCTCTGCCGTGACGATTTAGCCGTAGCTGTCGCATAGCTGCGTGATATACCGTCGTTGCTTTCGCTCGTAACGTCCCCGGAACCGCCGACCGCTTGATTGGATAATTCATCAACGACAGCACATTCGGCAAACTGTACGGCAATTAGGTCGTCGCCTGTCGCGGTCTTTGCTCTGTTGAATGTCATTCTGTTTATTTCCGCCGCTGCACGAACTGCCAAGCGGTCATATTCAGGTTCGAAATTATCCCCTTGTATGTTCCCGAATAAAAAGCAAAATCGGCATACATATTAAGCACCAGCCTTTTTTGACGTCCCTTTTTTTGCCGCAGGTTTCGCAGCAGCTTTTTCTACTGCCGCATAACCTTTAGCCGCATACTCCGGGAGCCGCTCTGCTTTAATATTCCGTGTTACGATACCGTTTGTTATAAGCATTTTAGCCCCCTCCAATTATTAAGAAGCAGACTTATGCAGATAAATTCCGCTTGCCTTGTTATCATAAACAAGCGCGTCATGATACAAGCGATACTGGAACTTCCAAGCATCTTTGGTCTGGTTCTCGTCGGGTGTAAATACTTTCGGAAGCGCCATTTTGGTTGCCTGAAGCACGGCAGACTTAGAAATCATCATAAAGTTGATGTCTACGCCCTTTGCTTCGCTTGTCGTGTCCTTAGCATATCCCCAAGCCGAAGAGCCGTCGTTCAGTGTAATCTTTGTGTAAAAACGCGACTGAGGAACATATACGATAGGCATATCGTTGTATCCGTTCAGTACGCGAGAAACAGTTCCCTCACTACCCCATTCCCTTGACAGTGCGCCCATAAGCAGGGGTTTAAGGTTTGTGGAAACATAAAGTATACGGTCGTCCGGCACCTCGTTTCCGTCAAGTGTTTTTGTTGCCGTATCAATAGCCGCAAGTACATCCGTACCTGTGGTCAAAGCTGCACCTGTTGTGGTGCTTATGCCTGTAGTGCTTGCATACTTTGCAAATCTGTAAGCGTCTACTTCGGGTGCAACGTGAAGTCTTATAAACTCATTCATTGCCATACCGAAAGCCTGCCCGAGTGTTTCCTCATCGTCCATGCGGTCGATTGACATTTCTTTTTCCGCGCTCCTCGGTGAGCTTCAGCGCTTCCCATGTAACAGTCACGTCACCTGCGGGATAGCCCGTGCTTCTTGAATAGTCACCCAAGCCGGTGGTTGCCACCTTCATGACCTTAACGGTGTTAGTCCCTGTAAAATCGGGTTTTGTAGCTGCATCAAGTGCAGATGTCAAAGACGCTTTTTTATAAATACCGTCAATGACGGGTACAAATTTTTCAGCAAGTGTAATTGAATTAGCCATTTGTTATTACTCCTTTTCGTTCATTTCTAAGCCCGCGCCCTTCATCAGAGCGCTCATAAATGTGTCTGTATTTGTATTTCCCGTATGCGCCGCGCCTGTGTTTACATCGTGCGCCGCCGTTGTCCTGCTGCTGTTCTTCCTCAAAAAGATAGCCGTCGGACTTTTTCAGATTGTCAAGCTGTTCTGACAAGCCAATAACATTTTCGCCGTCTCTTTTAATCAGCGACATGTCAAGCGCCGCCTTTATTAGCTTCGGGTTTTTGGCTTTTGCCGCGACAATACCCAAATCTACGGCACTGTCAAGTTTTACCGCCTCAATGTCTGTGTTGTACTTAGCTTCCCACTCTTTTGCGTCTGCCTTAAGTCTTTCAACGTCTACACCGTCAAACTTTGTTACGGTTTCCCTAAGCCCTGTAATTGTATTGTTCGCAGTTTCAAGCTCGGTTACTTTATCGTCGAATTTCTTTTTTATCGACATAGCCGCCGCTTGCAAGATTGGCAAGTTTTATTTCCTTGCTGTCCTTCAGCTTGCTCTCTAACTGTTCCCATGTCAGCGCTTCATTCCCGAACAGTGCTTTTAATTTTTCCATTGTCTCCCTTTCCCGCGCTCAAATCGCTTTTATTTATAATTCCGCGGTCTGCTCCGCGTCGGCGCGTCCGTGCATTTAAGTGCCTGTACGGTCGGCGTATTTTGTATTAAAAAAGCCGCCGTTTTCGCGTATCCGCAAAAATGACAGCTGTTTTACAGTATAAAAAAGAGGCTGTTTCAAAAATGAAATAACCTCTTTATAATAAATATTCTTTTTCTTTATCAAAATAAAGTCCTGCTGTTATCAATCCAGTCTCAGACACTCCGCGCCCTTATGGTCGGGATACCTCTCAAAATAAGTAGGCATATATTCTATCGCAACGCTTTTCAGTCCGGGCGGAAATTCGTTTATATTGTCACACTGCATCATCAGATAATACCAGTCTCTTTCCAGCTTATCATAGGCCTTGATTTCATAATCGATGTCCGGTCTCCAAAGTTCTCCGTACTTTGCAAACTGATAATTCTGAATATAATCGCAAAGCGTGCCCATAAACCTGTCCCATATAGACAATTCACTGGTCATATACTGCTACTCCTTTACAACTATCTTTTTCCTGTTTAACAAAACAATATAATTATGTTTCCTGTACCCGTTTGTGGCTATTGCGTCATACCCCTTCAAAGCCGCATATGCGCCGATGTCGGGTATAATTTTAAAATAGCCCTTTTTCGCTGCTGCTCCTGCCTGAAGTACGCCTGTATTCAGATATTCCTCCATAAGCTCCCTGTAATCCGCCACAACAGCGTCGTCGGCAAGAAATGCCGTTATAATTTCGCCGTTGTTTTTCGCATAATCGGTCTGCGCCTGCTGCTTATCGACGGTAAAGTAAACACCGCGTCCGTATGACCAGCCGCCGGAACGCCCTGTCCACAATTCACCGTACTTAAACTCGTCGGCAATATCCCTTGCGCTCTTGCCGCCGTTGCTCGTAACGCCGCGATATAAAACCGTTTTTCCCGCGCTTCTTTTCTCAAATTCGTCCGCGCTTATTACCTCCGGCTTTCCGTCATATCCCAGCTCCCTGTTCAGCGCCGCGCGTACAGGAGCGTTTTCTTTATAATCGTTATGCGACAGCTTACGCTCATCAAGCAGCTTTCGGGTGAGTTTTTTCGCTTCTTCCTCTGTCTGCTCTCTTGTTAAGAGTAAGGCTTTTCGGCTTTCGGTCGTGTTATCTTTTATTCTATCACTTTTTTTATTATTTTCAATAGGCGAATTATACAAATTTTGTTTTTTGCTGTTTTCCGCCCTGCCTGTAATATTATTTGCGCCTGTCGGTATCTGCGTTCTTGCGCTCTGCTTTTTCAAGCCTGTCTGTTTTGTAAAGTCTGTATATGCCTTCTGCGTATCTCTCAGTGCCCTGCGCTGTACTCCTGCATCCTGTCCTCCTGCTTCCATAGCAGACACCTGGCGCTTTAATGAACGTATTTTTCTCTCTATACCGCGCTGTATTTGACTTGCTTCGTACTCAGTGTACATTTCGCCGTTGTACTCTACATTTTCAGCGTTATAGTCTTCTAACTGTTTACTGCTGTATGCTTTAGGCGCGCCCGGTATGTATGGATGAAAGTTATGTTTGCAATTTACACCGCACAGTCCTCCCGCTTTTCCGTATCCCGTTGCTTCTGCCAGGTCTTCATATACAACACCGTCGATTTTTATACGCCCCTTACGGCTGAATACTTTGCCCCTGCCATTTAGCGTGGGACGGTCTTGCGCCTCCGTGTGCTGTGACCTCAACTAAATCAACATTCAATTCATCCGCCAAAGCCTCCTGCGTTTTAACAGCTGTCGGATTAGCTCCGTTACCAAAGCGCGGCGCACAGCAACCTCAATGTTATCTACGCGCCCGCTTTTATATTCAATAGAGCCGATACCCGCTTGCGAGGGTCTTTTATCGCTCTTTGAATAGCCGTGGTATAGTCCATGCCGCCGACATTGATTTGTGTCCACGCGCCCTGTCGAGAGCATTTTTCAAATTGCTTTGTTGCTGTGTTTGCTGTCGTACCTGTTATATTTTTAAATGCCTGCTGCGTCTGTAACAGTCCGCTGTTTAACTGCGCATGCAGCGCCTCCGTATTGACTTTGGGACGGCAAAACGTCCGCCGCTGTGTACTCAATATCATCTTCAATAGATTTTGCGGCGGCTTCCGCTAATAAATCGACTATTTCCTGTTGCGATTTCCCCGTCATAGCCGATAGCTTTGCTATAATCTCACTATGTACACCGCCCAGTTCTTGCAGCTTTTTGTAATTGGTGCTGCGCGGCGAGAACAAAATAATCGCTTATGTTGATAAACGCCGCGCCATATCCTCAAGAATATCAATTTCAACCGGTCCGCGCCTTATCCACCAGCGTATCGGGTAAGCTGTCCAAGCTGTTCGAGGGTCCTAAGAAAAACCATTTAATCGTCCCAAAATTAAGGATTTTCGTGCTGTTTTTCACCATACCGTCAATAACAGCTTTGCTTTCTTTCCTCTGTCTCGTTATACCATTTTACGCGGTATAAAGCCTGCTTTAAACCGTCTGCCCGTCGCAATCTCTTGTCGCTCTCTTTAGCGGCATTATCGTCAATGATAAAGTCGTTCAAACTCACTGTTAGTGTCAGGGTCTACATTCACCGCAAAAAGCCTCGGTTTTGACGGCCAGCAAAGCCCAGTTTTAATGCACGTGCCTGTTAGCGTGCTGTACCAATTTTTGCTGCCGTTGTATTCCGTAAAGTGGTTTTATCCCGTTACCGTTGCGCCTGTGGCCCCAGCACGCGTGGGCGGGATTTTAAGTTACCCTGTACCCATTTGTTTGCATCAAAGTCATCGCCGTTCCCGACTTGTTGAATAACTGCTGTCCGGGTATTATCTTTGTCTGGTATTATTAGATCTATTATAAAATACTTCTTTGTATCAGCTCCACTTAAGAAAAGTCATCAAACAGTTATTAAATTCAATATCAACAG
>VOFK01002831.1_pt1 | contig 61817 bp, 50 predicted proteins | sample 5384121 | NCBI WGS metagenome assembly VOFK01 (sample SAMN12384730, study PRJNA508395) | human gut metagenome | isolation source: healthy gut J | host: Homo sapiens | reverse complement strand
ACACGGGAAGTTTTCTACGGTGTAGTTCACCTTGTAGACGGGCGTATAGATCGAATCCACGGCGATGGTGCCGATGGGCATATTGGGCGTCTTGTTCTTGTCGGACGGGACGTATCCGCGGCCATGGCTCAGCGTGATCTCCATGTTGAAGCTTGCGTCGGGGCCAAGCGAGCAGATGTGCTGCTCAGGGTTGAGGATCTCAACCTCGCCGTCGGCCTTGATGTCGCCGGCGGTGACTTCGCACTCGCCCGCAGCGTCAATGTAGACGGTCTTGGTGCCCTGGCAGTGAAGCTTCGCAATGATCTTCTTCACGTTCAGCACGATCTCCGTGACGTCTTCCTTGACGCCGGGGATCGTGGAGAACTCGTGCTGCACGCCCGCGATCTTGATGGAGGTCGCGGCGGTGCCGGGCAGCGAGGAAAGAAGAATTCTGCGCAGGGAGTTGCCGAGCGTGGTGCCGTATCCCCGCTCCAGAGGCTCTACGATATATTTACCGTAGGAGACGTCATCCTGGGAATCGATACACTCGATACGCGGCTTTTCAATTTCTACCATGAATAAATTACCCTCCTTGTAACTACGAAACCTTGTTTCGTTGCCGAATTCAGCTTACCAATAAACGAGGGTGAAACGTTACTTGGAGTACAATTCGACGATCAGATTTTCTGCAATCTCGAAGTCAATATCGTCTCTTGCGGGCAGTGCGATAACCTTGCCGCTGAGGGTGTTCTTGTCTCTTTCCAGCCACTTCGGGGCTGCGACGAAGGCGTCGTCTTCCTTCATCTTCTTGAAGCGGGTGGTGGAGCAGCTGTTTTCGCAGAAGGAAAACGGTTGCGATATTCGATATGCAATACAAGAACATTGTGAGTCCAATTCATTCGGTGTAGTACGTGAGTTTGTCGGTCATGGCATTGGTAAGGAGATGCATGAGGACCCTCAGGTCCCTAATTATGGAAAACGTGGTTATGGAACTATGTTAAAGAAAGGTCTTTGTATTGCTATTGAACCAATGATTACGCAAAGGGAGTCGCCAAATAGTAATGGAGCGTGATGGTTGGACGGTGAGAACTAAAGATTGGAAGTATGCAGCTCATTTTGAGCATACAGTGGCTGTTGGAGCTGGCAAAGCTGATATCTTATCATCGTTTGAGTTCATAGAAGAAGTATTAGGAGATAAAGCAATTTAAAAAAATAATATGGCTAAGCAATCTGCAATAGAACAAGATGGAGTTATTGTTGAAGCATTGTCTAATGCAATGTTTCGTGTTGAATTAGAAAACGGACATGAGATTACTGCACATATTTCCGGTAAGATGCGAATGCATTACATTAAAATCCTGCCGGGGGATAAAGTTAGAGTCGAAATGTCTCCTTACGATTTATCGAAAGGAAGAATTGTATTTAGATATAAATAAAATTAAGATATGAAAGTAAGAGCATCTTTAAAGAAACGTACGCCAGAATGTAAGATCGTTAGACGCAATGGCCGTTTGTATGTTATTAACAAGAAAAATCCTAAGTATAAACAACGTCAAGGATAATATTATTATTTTTGCAAAAAAAATAATTTAGTATATGGCTATAAGAATAGTTGGTGTCGATTTGCCTCAAAATAAAAGAGGTGAAGTTGCGTTGACCTATATCTATGGAATAGGTCGTAGTAGTTCAGCAAAGATTTTAGATAAAGCTGGTGTAGATAAAGACCTGAAGGTAAAAGACTGGACGGATGATCAAGCTGCCAAGATTCGTGAGATCATTGGTGCAGAATTTAAAGTGGAAGGTGATCTTCGCTCGGAAGTTCAATTGAACATCAAACGTTTGATGGATATTGGTTGTTACCGTGGTGTACGTCATCGTATCGGTTTGCCTGTAAGAGGACAGAGCACAAAGAATAATGCTCGTACTCGTAAGGGTAGAAAGAAAACCGTTGCAAATAAGAAAAAAGCTACTAAATAATAATTGTTGATATGGCAAAAAAAACAGTTGCAGCAAAGAAGAGAAATGTGAAAGTTGACGCTAATGGACAGTTGCATGTTCATTCATCTTTCAACAATATTATTGTTTCTCTTGCAAACAGTGAAGGGCAGATTATTTCTTGGTCATCTGCTGGTAAAATGGGATTTAGAGGTTCTAAGAAGAACACTCCTTATGCAGCACAGATGGCTGCCCAGGATTGTGCAAAGATAGCATTTGATCTTGGCCTGAGAAAGGTAAAAGCATATGTGAAGGGGCCAGGTAACGGACGTGAGTCTGCTATTAGAACTATTCACGGTGCAGGTATCGAAGTTACTGAAATCGTTGATGTAACTCCGCTTCCACATAATGGTTGTCGTCCTCCGAAAAGACGTAGAGTTTAAGATTTACCTTTAATAAAAATGATCTTGATTTTGTTTTTGGATTACATTAATTTCTCTCTGTAATCGCGGCTGCAACAAATTAAGTTCATGAATAAAACAATTAAAATTTAAAAGAAATGGCTAGATATACTGGACCAAAATCAAGAATAGCCCGTAAATTCGGTGAAGGTATCTTCGGAGCAGATAAAGTATTGTCAAAGAAGAACTATCCTCCCGGACAACACGGTAATTCCAGAAAAAGAAAAACTTCTGAGTATGGTGTTCAACTTCGTGAGAAACAGAAGGCCAAATACACCTATGGAGTTTTAGAGAAACAATTCCGCAACCTATTTGAAAAGGCAGAAACAGCTAAAGGTATTACCGGTGAAATTCTGCTTCAGTTGCTCGAAGGTCGTCTTGATAACATTGTATTCCGTTTAGGTATTGCTCCTACTCGTGCAGCTGCTCGTCAGTTGGTGGGTCACAAGCATATTACTGTGGATGGTGAAGTGGTAAATATACCTTCATTTGCAGTAAAACCGGGTCAGGTAATTGGTGTTCGTGAAAGATCTAAGTCTTTGGAAGTAATTGCTAATTCACTGGCTGGCTTTAACCACAGCAAATATCCTTGGTTGGAATGGGATGATAACTCTAAGGTTGGTAAATTGTTGCATGTACCTGAAAGAGCAGACATTCCTGAAAACATTAAAGAGCATTTGATCGTAGAATTGTATTCTAAATAAAATAATTAATTTCATGGCGATATTAGCATTTCAAAAACCTGATAAAGTATTAATGTTGGAAGCGGATTCTAGATTCGGTAAATTCGAATTTCGTCCGTTGGAGCCCGGTTTTGGTATTACCGTTGGTAATGCACTACGCCGCATCCTGCTTTCGTCATTAGAGGGTTTTGCTATCACTACTATCAAAATAGATGGTGTTGAGCATGAGTTCTCTAGCGTACCGGGAGTTAAAGAGGATGTTACTAACATTATCTTGAATCTGAAACAGGTGAGATTCAAGCAAGTAGTTGAAGAATTCGAAAGTGAGAAAGTAAGTATTACAATCGAAAATTCTAGTGAATTTAAAGCAGGTGACATAGGTAAGTATTTGACTGGATTTGAAGTGTTAAATCCTGAATTAGTTATTTGTCATTTAGATTCTAAAGCAACTATGCAAATCGATATTACGATTAACAAAGGTCGTGGATATGTTCCGGCTGATGAAAACCGCGAATATTGCACGGATGTTAACGTAATTCCTATCGATTCCATTTATACACCGATACGTAATGTGAAGTATCAGATTGAACCGTTCCGTGTTGAACAAAAGACGGACTACGACAAATTGGTACTTGAGATTACTACCGACGGTTCTATTCATCCGAAGGAAGCGCTGAAAGAAGCTGCAAAGATTCTGATTTATCACTTCATGCTCTTCTCTGATGAGAAGATTACATTGGAAAGCAATGATGTGGATGGTAATGAAGAATTTGATGAAGAAGTATTGCACATGCGTCAATTGTTGAAGACTAAACTTGTTGATATGGACTTATCGGTTCGTGCCCTCAACTGCTTGAAGGCTGCCGATGTAGAAACATTGGGTGATTTGGTACAATTCAATAAGACGGATTTGCTGAAATTCAGAAACTTCGGAAAGAAATCGCTTACTGAGCTTGATGATTTGCTGGAAAGTCTGAATCTTTCGTTTGGAACCGATATTTCTAAATATAAATTAGATAAAGAATAAAAAATGAGACATAATAAGAAATTCAATCATTTAGGTCGTACTGCTTCTCACAGAAACGCGATGTTATCTAACATGGCATGTTCTTTGATTAAGCACAAAAGAATCACTACGACTGTTGCAAAGGCTAAAGCTCTGAAGAAGTTTGTTGAGCCTTTGATTACAAAGTCAAAGGATGACACGACTAACTCTCGTCGTGTTGTATTCAGCAATCTGCAAGACAAGCAAGTTGTAACGGAACTGTTCAAGGAAATCTCTGTGAAGATTGCTGACCGTCCGGGTGGTTATACTCGTATCATCAAGACAGGACACCGTCTAGGTGACAACGCTGAAATGTGCTTTATTGAACTCGTTGATTACAACGAAAACATGGCTAAGGAAAAGGTTGCTAAGAAAGCTACTCGTACCCGCCGTTCTAAGAAAGCTACTACTGAAGCTGCTGCTCCGGCAGAAGCTCCGGTTGCTGAAGCACCAGCAGTTGAAGAGGTAAAAGCGGAAGAAGCTAAAGCTGAATAAATCGACTATTCTTTTCAATATAAAAGCCGTCTCTTGTGAAAGGGGCGGCTTTTTTACTTTGCATTCGGATATTTTGGGAGGAAAGAAGATATATCTTTCCTAAACATTCATTAAAAGGTTCTACTATTAAACAATTAAATGAAACAAACTGTTATCTTTGCAGATAGATATGGCAAAGTTTCTGAAGGTGATATTATTCCTGGTCCTTGCTACTGCCTTTTGTGGAAGTGCGAGTGATGCATTTACCGTACAGACGGTAGATGAAATGGTTATTGCCGCTCAAGTTAGTTTGGGAGAAGAGGGGGATACACAGAGAAATGATGTTCGGCAAGGAAGTTATATTCCGGCTCCAAAATTGCCATATTTGTCAGATGCAGAACTTGCAGGTTCCGCTGGAACTACTCAGTTGCTCACCTTTTCACGTGCGCAACGTTCGTATACAACAGAATATATCCTTTCGTTAAAAGACATGATAGAGCGGCTGGCTCATCGTGACGATGTACTGTCATTGCATCGCTCGAAGTTATTTGATACCAGCACCTCTTATCGCTGCCACCCTGCGTGTGAATATTATGTATTTACGCTCAGGCGAATTATCATTTAGACGTTTGAATGAATTCAGATTTATTTGCCTTATGTGGTCATAGACTGTACGAGGTGATTATTGGTATGTTTTATCAGTTAAACTTTTATTCATTTTAAACGATTTAAATTATGGCAACTCAAGCAATTGACGCAACTATTTTTGCGTCTACACACCCCGATATCGCAAAACGCACAAGTGTCTCCGGACTAATTTTTTCAGTGGCAATGCTGCTGTTAGGTATCCTTATATTCGCATCAACTTTTGAAGTAACTGACCGCTCATCTACGCTTAGTATGTTGTTGATGGTGTTAGGTACGGCATTTTTCCTCTTAGGAATATTCCGTTTGTTCTGGAAATCTAAAGAAGTGGTATATATTCCGACAGGAAGTATTACTAAGGAACGCAGTGTGTTCTTCGATTTGAAACACATGGGCAAGTTGAAAGAGATGATTGAAAAAGGTCAGCTTTCTATTGAAGAAGGTGTAAAGAGTGAAGGAAGCGGTAATGTACGTTTGGATGTTATACTTTCTCAAGATAATAAATTTGCAGCCGTTCAGTTGTTCCAGTTTGTGCCTTATACATATACTCCGGTAACCTCTGTACATTATTATACAGGGAATGATGCAGCAACCATATCGGCTTTCTTGGCGAAGTGTAAAGTGAACTAACCCTCAGGGTTTCTGGACTTAACTTTGAAGTTATGGGGATCAGTCGGTGACGGCTATCCCCATTTTTTTCATCAGGAAACAGGCATTCATATTCTGAGCTACTCCTTCGCGCAGACGATAAGAAAAAGTCAGTTCATTACCTGTAATGTCGGCTTCGAATCGGTAATTACGGATGTCATCAGGATAAATGTCGGCAAGTGTGCCGAGCATTAGGTCGTGAGTAGCGATGATGCCATTTGCCTGTAAAGTCATGAATTGCTTGATAAGGGCGAGCGAACCTTTCTGCTTATCCATGGAGTTGGTTCCTTTTAGAATTTCGTCGAGGATGATGAAAAGCTCTTCACCGGCTTGCAGTTTGTCAATGATGAGTTTCAGGCGTTTCAGTTCTGCAAAGAAGTAGGATTCGTTATCATTCAGGGAGTCGCTGGTGCGCAGACTGGTGATGAGCTGTACAGGATACAGTTCCATACTCCGGGCGCAAACGGGGGTGCCGATGCAAGCCAGCAGATAGTTGATACCTACCGTACGAAGATACGTACTTTTGCCTGCCATATTTGCTCCGGTGATAATAATGAAGAAAGGACGCTTTTCTATATCAATGTCGTTGCGTACACATTTGTCGCGGTTCATCAGCGGATGTCCCATAGATGCGGCTCGGAGACTGAAAGACCGGGTGCTAATAGTAGGGTAGGAGTAATCCGGATGATTATAAGCGAATGTGGCCAGCGAACACAGAGCATCCATGTGGGCGATAGCTGTCAGCCAGCGTGGCAGTTCAGAAGCATATTGTTCTTTCCATCTTTCAATCTGTATGATTTTGCGGATTTCCCAAAAGAATAATCCGTTGAGGGTGGCATATATGTAGGCGTTGTTTCGCTGATCGAGTTCGTTCATAAGCTTACTTAGACGCTGGATGGAGTGAGAAGCCGTTTGTTTTTCATCACCGATCCACTCTCTCACTTCCTTCAATATCGGACTTTTCATGGGTTGGTTCTCAATAAGTCGGAGCAGATTGGCATACGTTGCTAATATCTGTAACTTCTTTCCGTAGACAGCTTGCATTTTAGTGATTTTACTAGTGAAACAAAAGCTGGCAAACACAAAGCATAACCATAGAATACCGAAAACAGTGAGCGGAATAATGCCTGCAATTGCCAATGCTATACATAAGATATTTATTCCACCCGCCAATAGCGGTAGCATGCGAAAGAAAACATTTTTCCGGAAGACACTGGGACTCTTAGCCCATGCCTTTAATTCATCTTCATCAGCAGCTTTTCCTTTATAGAGCAATCCCAGAATACGGAATTCTTGTCGAAAGTTCAATTCCGATGTCAGTTCGCGAATGGCTTCCTGTCGGGATTCTATCTCTTTCTTATTTACCAGATGCGTGCCCAGCCAATTGGCTAACAAGCTTTTTCCAAGTTGCGTACAGGTACGGTTTATATACTGAAAAAGAGAATGTGGGCCAAACACATCCAGGTCATAACTGTACAGGTGTGCCGGATTGATAAATTCTGCTCCGTCTTCAAAAGAAGATGTGTCATAGTTCAGCGCCGAAAGTTCTTGCTCATTGATTGCAATCTTTTTTTCCAGATAGTCTTTCCGGTGAAACAGCCGGTTGTGATACTTTATCAATAGGATAAAAGGCAGAAGTGTAACGGCAATGATCCCCGTTAATACTATCCAGCCTGATGACCAGAAATATATAATTCCCGCAATTCCTGCAACAAATAACAATAATCGCAGTGAGCCTATGCGGTAAATCTTGTTTTGTACTTTATTTAATTCCGAACGTCCTTCTTCAGCGATGCGCTGATAAGTGGCGGTTATTTCATTGATTGTGTTCATTCTATTGTTTCTTTGCCGCAAAGGTAAAATAAGCCTGCTTTATAACCAAATGCTTCATCTGCTTTCTCTTGCTCTAATGAAGAACTTAGCATCCATATCTATGTTTCCTTTAAGAGAAGCGTTTGTTTCTCAGTGTGAAACTGTCTGTTTCTCGGTGTGAAACTGCTTGTTTCAAAGCATGAAACTGCTTGTTTCAAGGCATGAAACTTGCAGTTCCAAGTGATGAAACTATTCTTATCCATCAAGGTAGTAAGTTTTCGCCTTAGATATCCCTTTGATGAGTATTGCTTATTTTTCCAGTTACTCGCAGCTTTGAAGCGTATTATGCAGTACAGAGATACGCCCAAGTATAAATATGCATGAACATAAATCTGCCGAAATTGCATTTTTCTTTTCAATAATTTGCTCTTCTTGGATAAATAATGTAACTTTCGCTCAGATAAAACTGTTTTAGAAAGAAAGCTTGGGGTATGAAAAGGTGGTGGTTATTAGGCATATTCGGATTATTGGTTGCTTTGCATGGGAGCGCCCAGCAAGTGATATATGCCAATTTGAAGGAACTGGTGGAAGATCGTGGCGACACACTCTCCACATTGAAGATAGAGAAGCGCTCCAAGAATCAGATTTTACTGATGGGAGGTGCTGACTATCGCGTCTCGGTAGATGACAATCCCGGTCTCTGCCGATATTTGAAATCCCGTTGTTATGCGGTGAGGGCTGACTCGGCGTTATACGTTAACTGTAAGAAAGTGCGTTATAAACGTTTCCGTTTCGGCGGTTGGTATGCCCCTGCCACTTGGATACAGGGGAAAATTTATTTCTACGCACAGCCTGTAGGTTCTGTGGCGGCAAGTACCACACAACCTGCCGACGCTACAAAACTGGGGGGAGATGTCGGTACGGCCATTGCTGCTTCGGGGCTGGTCAATGCGCGGGTTTATTATGAACTGAATCCGGAAACGGGTAAAGTAGAGTTCGTAGGAAAAGACAAAATGCTACAGCTACTAAAAAATGAGCCGGAACTTCTGAACGCCTTCTTACAGGAAAGCAGTGAAAGTGCGGAAGTTACAGGTAAATACTTACTACGCTTAAAATGACTAAATGATAAATAAATCCCGGTATCACTTGTTGATATCGGGATTTATTTCTATATTGCGGCAGCTTACAGAAGTAAACTGATGACATTTTGTAACCTTTCATCCTGCATGTTATGGAAATAACCTTAAGTAACACATTGCCCCCTTATCCCACTTTTGTAGAGGGTATCCGGAGGGCTCCTGACCGTGGCTTCACACTTTCGCCCGCACAAACTGCCACGGCGTTAAAGAACGCATTGCGTTATATCCCCAAAGAATTACACGAGACCCTCGCACCGGAGTTTATGGAAGAACTTCGTACCCGCGGGCGTATCTATGGCTACCGATATCGTCCGCAAGGTGACCTCAAAGCGAAACCTATCGATGCTTACAAAGGAAATTGCATTGAAGGCAAGGCTTTCCAGGTGATGATTGACAATAATCTCTGCTTCGACATTGCCCTCTATCCTTATGAACTCGTCACTTATGGCGAAACGGGACAGGTCTGTCAAAACTGGATGCAGTATCGTCTCATTAAACAGTATCTTGAAGTGCTGACTCAAGATCAGACACTCGTTATTGAAAGTGGACATCCGCTGGGATTATTCCGTTCTAAGCCCGATGCACCACGCGTGATTATTACGAATGCCATGATGGTAGGTCTCTACGACAACCAGAAGGATTGGCACGTGGCCATGCAAATGGGAGTTGCCAACTACGGTCAGATGACTGCCGGAGGCTGGATGTACATTGGCCCTCAGGGTATTGTGCATGGCACTTTCAATACTCTGCTGAATGCCGGACGTATGAAGCTCGGTATTCCTCAGAACGGTGATTTGCGCGGACACCTGTTTATATCTTCCGGTTTGGGCGGCATGAGCGGTGCCCAGCCTAAGGCCGCCGAGATGTCGGGTGCAGCTTCCATTATAGCCGAGGTAGATATGTCACGTATTGAAACCCGGCATCGGCAAGGTTGGGTAGGGCATGTCACGGATTCTATTCCCGAAGCATTCTCGCTAGCGCATGAGGCGATGGACGGCAAGAAACCGATATCCATTGCTTATCATGGGAATATCGTTGACTTGCTGGAATATGCTGTAAACCAAAATATACATATAGACCTGCTTTCTGATCAAACTTCCTGCCATGCCGTTTACGAAGGCGGATACTGTCCGGCGGGAATTACTTTCGCCGAACGTACAAATCTGTTGCATGAAGACCCGCAGAAATTCTGTGGACTGGTGAATGAATCGTTGGTGCGCCATTTCCGGGCTATAAAAGCCCTTGTAGAGCAGGGTACCTATTTCTTCGATTATGGAAACTCCTTTATGAAAGCCGTTTATGATGCCGGAGTTCGTGAGATTGCCAAAGAAGAAGATGATAAGAATGGATTTATATTCCCCAGTTATGTAGAAGATATTATGGGGCCGGAACTTTTTGATTACGGTTACGGACCTTTCCGCTGGGTATGTCTCAGTGGTAAACATGAAGATTTGATAAAGACCGATCATGCAGCGATGGAATGCATTGACCCGAATCGTCGCGGTCAGGATCTGGATAACTACAATTGGATACGTGACGCGGAAAAGAATAATCTTGTGGTAGGTACTCAGGCGCGTATTCTTTATCAGGATGCGGCAGGACGTATGAAGATAGCGTTGAAGTTCAACGAAATGGTACGCAATGGTGAAGTTGGACCTATTATGTTGGGACGCGATCATCACGATGTGAGCGGTACGGACTCTCCTTTCCGTGAAACTTCTAATATAAGATGGAAGCAATGTCATGGCGGATATGGCCGTGCAATGCTTTGCCGGAAACTGTGCCCGGGGAATGAGCCTCGTAGCACTGCACAATGGTGGTGGCGTGGGTATTGGAAAAGCCATAAATGGCGGCTTCGGTATGGTATGCGATGGTAGCGAGCGGGTGGATGAGATACTTCGTTCAGCTATGTTGTGGGACGTGATGGGCGGTGTGGCCCGGCGTTCATGGGCACGCAATGGGCATGCTATGGAGACGAGTGAAGAGTTTAATCGGACACATGCTGATGGTTATCATATTACGATGCCATACGTGGCTGATGACGAATTAGTAAATAAATACATATCATAAAAAGAGAATCATGAATAAAATCATCGAATGTGTCCCCAACTTCAGCGAGGGACGTGACTTGCAGAAAATAGATCAAATCATATCCCCTTTCCGTGGTAAACAAGGTGTAAAACTCTTGGATTACAGTAACGATGAAGACCACAACCGTCTGGTAGTAACCGTGGTAGGAGAACCGGAACCTCTTCGTGATGCCGTTCTCGAAGCTATCGGTATTGCTGTAAAACTTATTGACCTTAACCACCATACCGGGCAACATCCCCGTATGGGTGCCGTAGATGTAGTTCCTTTCATTCCCATCAAGAATGTGACGATGGAAGAAGCTATCGCCCTTTCCAAAGAAGTAGGTGCGGAGGTAGGCAAACGCTATAATCTTCCTGTCTTTCTCTATGAGAAATCCGCATCCGCTCCGCATCGCGAAAATCTTGCTGCCGTGCGTAAAGGTGAGTTCGAAGGTATGGCAGAAAAGATAAAGCTACCCGAATGGCAGCCCGACTTTGGTCCTGCCGAGCGCCATGCCACTGCCGGAACCGTTGCTATCGGTGCCCGCATGCCGTTGGTAGCCTACAATATCAATCTGAATACACCTAATCTGGATATCGCACATGATATTGCCAAGAAGATTCGTTTCATTGGCGGTGGCCTGCGTTATTGCAAAGCAATGGGAGTAGAGTTGAAAGAACGGGGCATTACTCAGGTTTCCATCAATATGACAGACTATACCCGTACCGCCCTTTACCGCGCTTTTGAACTGACCCGTGTAGAAGCACGTCGTTATGGAGTCAGCATCGTGGGGAGTGAGATTATCGGCCTTGTTCCGATGGAGGCGCTCATTGATACAGCTTCTTATTATCTTGGTTTAGAGAATTTCTCTATGCAACAAGTGCTTGAGGCGAGGATTATGGAAGAATAAGGCAAAGACACTAATTATACAGATTACACAAATAAAGTTTTAGTATGACCGAGAACCTGATAATTTTCAATGCCCGCGTTGTAACACCCATCGGCTTTTCCGCCCGTTGCGGTAAAGAGATGGGGGAACTATGCATCATTGACAATGCTACAATAGAAGTAACCGACGGTATCATTTCCTATGTCGGCCCTTCCCGGGGCGAGATGCGTGACGGATATTATCAACGCTACTGGCACTACAATGCCCGTGGTAAATGCCTGTTACCCGGCTTCGTCGATTCGCATACCCACTTTGTATTTGGTGGTGAACGTGCCGAGGAGTTCTCCTGGCGACTGAAAGGGGAAAGCTATATGTCTATTATGGAGCGTGGTGGTGGCATTGTAAGTACTGTAAAGGCCACCCGCGAATGTAGTTTTATTCAACTCCGTTCCAAAGCCGAAGGTTTTTTGAAGCAAATGAGTAATATGGGTGTTACGACCGTAGAAGGCAAGAGCGGCTACGGACTGGATAAGGAAACGGAGCTTCTGCAACTCAAAGTCATGCGTAGCCTGAATAATGACGAGCATAAGCGGGTAGATATTGTATCCACTTTTCTGGGCGCGCATGCCGTACCCGAGGAATATAAGGGACGTACGGATGAATACCTTGATTTCATTATCAGTGATGTCCTGCCTTGCGTTGCCAAAAACGAACTGGCCGAGTTTTGTGATGTCTTCTGCGAACAAGGCGTTTTCTCTGTCGAACAATCTCGCCGTCTGTTGCAAGCTGCCAAGGAATATGGTTTGGGCTTGAAACTCCATGCCGATGAAATCGTTCCGCTGGGGGGTGCCGAACTGGCTGCCGAGCTTTCTGCTGTTTCCGCAGATCATTTGTTGCATGCATCCGATACAGGTATCCGCGCTATGCGGGATGCCGGAACCGTTGCAACTTTACTCCCTCTTACAGCTTTTGCCCTGAAAGAACCTTATGCACGCGGTCGCGAAATGATTGATTCCGGTTGTGCCGTAGCCCTTGCCACAGATCTCAATCCGGGCAGTTGTTTCTCCGGTTCCATTCCGTTGACTTTTGCCCTGGCATGTATCTATATGCATCTTACTATTGAAGAAGCTATCACCGCCCTCACGCTGAACGGAGCCGCCGCCTTGAACCGGGCGGATAGTATCGGCAGCATCGAAGTAGGCAAGAAGGGAGATTTTGTAGTGCTGAATTCCGATAATTACCATTTCCTGCCTTATTATGTCGGTATGAATTGTGTAAATACCACCATCAAAGAAGGAGTGATTTATCCTGTATTGTAAAACCTTTAAAGAAAAATACCATGTTAGTTGATTTAACAGTAAAAGAATTTTTGAATAAAGTGGCGGGCAGTGATCCCGTTCCCGGTGGCGGGAGCATTGCTGCCCTGAACGGTGCCGTAGCTTCGGCACTTGCCGCTATGGTTGCTAATCTCACCATCGGCAAGAAGAATTACGAAGAACACGAGGAACTTATGAACCATATTGCTTCTCTCGCACTGAGAGAGAAAGACGTATTCATAGCTGATATAGATCGTGACTCGGAAGCCTATGATGCGGTGTTTGCATGCTTCAAAATGCCCAAGGCTACCGATGAAGAAAAAGCTGCTCGCAGCGCTGCCATCCAGGAGGCTACTAAGCATGCCGCCCTCGTTCCCATGCAAGTAGCCCGTAATGCTTACGAACTGATGTCGGTGATTGCCGATGTCGCCCGTTTGGGAAACCGTAATGCAGTGACTGATGCTTGTGTGGCCATGATGTCCGCCCGTACAGCTGTACTGGGTGCCTTACTGAACGTTCGCATCAACCTGGGTTCCATCAAAGATAAAACCTTTGCAGATGAACTTCAAAGAGAAGCCGATGTGCTGGAACGCTTGGCTTGTGAGCGCGAAAAAGAAGTATTGGATGTTGTTAACCAAGAATTACGAGTATGAAAAACGTCTATCATGTAGGGTCCGGTGAACTCACATTCGACATCATCGAACGAATTATCAACGAGAATCTGAAACTGGAACTGGCCCCCGAAGCTAAAGAACGGATACAGAAATGTCGCGACTACCTCGATCATAAGATAGCCGAGTCCGAAGAACCTTTGTACGGTATCACCACAGGCTTCGGTTCCCTGTGTAGCAAAAATATATCCCCCGACGAACTGGGCACTTTGCAGGAAAACCTGATAAAGAGTCATGCTTGCAGCGTCGGTGAAGAAATACGTCCTGTCATCGTCAAACTAATGATGTTGCTGAAAGCCCATGCCCTTTCTCTGGGGCATAGCGGTGTGCAAGTTATTACCGTACAGCGTATTCTCGATTTTTTCAATAACGATGTGATGCCCATTGTCTACGACCGCGGTTCGCTCGGAGCATCGGGCGACCTTGCGCCGCTTGCCAATCTTTTCCTGCCGCTTATCGGTGTGGGCGATGTTTATTATAAAGGTAAGAAGCGCGAAGCTATTAGTGTCCTCGATGAGTTCGGCTGGGAACCGGTGAAACTTATGAGTAAAGAGGGGCTTGCTCTGCTCAATGGTACGCAGTTTATGAGTGCCAATGGTGTGTTTGCTATTCTGAAAGCTTTCCGCCTTTCCAAGAAAGCCGATCTTATTGCCGCTCTTTCCCTCGAAGCTTTCGATGGGCGTATTGATCCTTTTATGGATTGTATCCAGCAAATTCGTCCGCACCGGGGACAAATCGAGACAGGCGATAATTTCCGTAAGCTTCTGGAAGGCAGTGAAATCATAGCTCAATACAAAGCCCATGTGCAAGATCCGTATTCTTTCCGCTGCATCCCCCAAGTGCATGGTGCAACGAAAGATGCCATTCGTTATGTCTCTTCTGTCTTGCTGACCGAAATTAATTCTGTAACGGATAATCCTACTATCTTTCCCGATGAAGATCGTATCATCTCCGGCGGAAATTTCCACGGTCAGCCACTTGCCATTTCTTATGACTTCCTCGGCATCGCCCTTGCCGAATTAGGTAACATTTCCGAGCGGCGTGTGGCACAGCTTATCATGGGACTGCGTGGTCTGCCTGAATTTCTGGTAGCCAATCCCGGTTTGAACTCCGGTTTTATGATACCACAGTATGCTGCTGCTTCCATGGTTAGTCAGAATAAGATGTATTGCTATGCTGCCAGCAGTGATTCCATTGTTTCCTCCAACGGACAGGAAGATCATGTCAGCATGGGAGCTAATGCAGCTACCAAATTGTATCGTATTATGGACAATTTGGAACACATTCTCTCCATTGAATTGATGAATGCCGCACAGGGTATCGAATTCCGTCGCCCGTTAAAGACTTCTCCCACTTTGGAACGCTTCCTGAACGAATATCGCAAGGAAGTCCCTTTTATTAAAGACGACATTGTCATGTACAAAGAAATTCATAAGACAGTGGCGTTTCTGAACCGGACGAAGTTCGATTATTGACATTCTTCCCAATAAATCTGCCGGAAGCATAATAAACATTAATATCATTAATCTTTCAAAGGAAACTCAATTGGCGAATTGAGTTTTCTTTCTATATTTGCCCAGTTTTATTCCGAAAGTGGACATTCTTCTACTTGAAATCTAAAAAATTAAAGAGAAAATAGAAATGAAAACGGGCGACAATATGAAAGAACACCCTCAAAGGTTAGAGTTGCGGGAGCGTATCATTGATACTGCTCTGAATTCTTTTGCTACTCACGGTATCAAGAGTATTACGATGGATGACATTGCTGCGGCATTAGGTATATCCAAACGTACTTTGTATGAAGTTTTTTTCTGATAAAGAAACCTTACTGATGGAATGTCTCCTGAAAGCTCAGCGTGAAGGAGATGCTTACGTAAAAGATGTCTATGAAAAGGCTTCGAATGTATTGGAAGTTTTGTTAAAACTCTACCAGCGGAGTATCGAGAAGTTTCACAATACTAATAAAAAGTTTTTTGAAGACATCAAGAAATACCCCAAAGTTTATGCAGAATTGATGAAACGTCGCAACCGCGATTCCGAGGAAACGATTGCTTTCTTTAAACTGGGTATACAGCAAGGGTACTTCCGCGATGATGTTAACTTTACGATTGTAAACCTGTTGGTACGCGAACAGCTCGACTTGCTGATGAACACGGATCTCTGCAAAGAGCACTCTTTCCTGGAAGTATATGAATCTATCATGTTTACCTATCTCCGGGGAATATCAACAGAAAAAGGCGCTCATAAACTGGAAGAATTTATCCGGGAATACCGTAAGAACCGACAGTCCAATACGGAATAAAAGAATAATCCTAATATACATACAGATTGATTTTTATGGACAGACAACTATTTTTGGCAAGTAAGAAAATTATGTTGACTGTGTTCCTTTTATTGGCTATAAGCTATGTACAGGCACAGGAGACAAAAGAACCTCTAACCTTGACCCTCGACAAAGCACTGGAAATCGCACTTAGTGATAATCCTACGATAAAGGTTGCAGAAGAGGAAATAGCCCTGAAAAAGGTGGCTAACAAGGAGACCTGGCAAAGTTTATTGCCAGAGGCCAGCATTGGCGGAACATGGAACCATACGATTACGGCAGCCCAGATGAACCTTGGCGGTCAGTCTTTCAAAATGGGTCAGGACGATTCGAATACAGTAAGCGGAACTCTGAATATCAGCTTACCGTTATTCGCCCCTTCGGTCTACAAAGCAATGTCTATGACGAAAACCGACATAGAATTGGCGGTAGAAAAATCCCGTGCTTCTAAGCAGGATCTGGTGAACCAGGTTACTAAAGCGTATTATCAGTTAATGTTGGCACAAGACTCTTATGAGGTTCTGCAGAAGAGTTATAAATTGGCGGAAGACAATTATAACGTGGTTAATGCAAAATACCAGCAGGGAGCCGTCAGCGAATTTGATAAGATTAGTGCTGAAGTACAAATGCGTAGTGTAAAGCCGAATGTCATTTCAGCGGGAAATGCCGTTACCTTATCCAAACTTCAGCTGAAAGTGCTGATGGGAATAACGGAAGACTTCGATCTCAAGATTGCCGATAATCTGGCTAACTATGAGACCGATTTGTTTGCTAACCAATTGAATGAACTGAATGAAGGTTTGGTGAACAATACCACAATGAAGCAATTCGACCTGAACATGAAGATGCTCAATCAGAATCTGAAATCCCTGAAGACAAACTTCATGCCGACACTGGGAATGAACTATTCTTATCAATACCAGTCATTGTATAATAATAACTGGAATGTGTTCGACTATAATTGGGGCGGAAGTTCTGCTTTGGTATTTACCCTGAATATCCCTCTTTATAAAGCCAGTAACTTTACGAAACTGAAGACCGCACGAATTCAGATCAATCAGTTAAAGGAAAACCGCACGGATACGGAGCGCAAGCTGAACATGCAGATTACCAGCTACCAGAACAATATGGCAGCAAGTTCAGAGCAAGTGGTAAGTAATAAAGAGAACGTAATGCAGGCTCAGAAAGCAGTGGAAATAGCCGGCAAGCGCTACGAAGTAGGTAAAGGTACAGTGCTGGAACTGAACAGTTCGCAAGTATCGTTAACCCAGGCTGAACTGACTTACAACCAATCTATTTACGACTATCTGGTATCTAAGGCTGATCTTGATCAGGTTTTGGGTCGCGACTATTCAACTAATAAGTAAAAAGAAAAATCACAACGATATGAAAAAAAGTGTTCAATTAATTGCCCTGGTGGCAGTTGCTCTGCTGAGCTCATGCAGTGGTGGAGAGAAAGACAAGGCTACAGCTGAAAAGGTAGATGAAAAACAGAGAGTTAAACTGGCCTCTGTGACCGCACGTCCTGTAGATCAGATTCAAGAATATACCGCTACTGTTCAGGCAGAAGTGAAAAATAATATTGCTCCTTCTTCTCCGGTACGTATCGATCAGATATTTGTGGAAGTAGGTGACCGTGTTTCTAAAGGACAGAAATTGGTGCAGATGGATGCTGCCAATCTGAAGCAGGCGAAATTCCGTCTGGATAACCAAGAAATAGAATTCAAGCGTACTGACGAATTATATAAGGTAGGCGGTACTTCCAAATCCGAATGGGATGCAGCCAAGATGGCATTGGACGTACAGAAGACTACGTATAAGAATCTGTTGGAAAATACCGCATTACTCAGCCCCATCAATGGTGTGGTAACGGCTCGTAATTACGATAATGGTGATATGTATAGTGGTGGAAACCCGGTGCTGGTAGTGGAACAGATCACTCCGGTGAAACTGATGATCAACGTTTCTGAAGGCTATTTTGCGAAAGTAAAGAAAGGTTCTCCCGTAGCTGTCAAAGTAGATGTGTATGGTGACGAAGAGTTTGAAGGAACGATAAATCTGGTTTATCCTACCATTGACCCGAATACCCGTACTTTCCCTGTTGAAGTGCGTTTGACTAACCGCGACCAGAAAGTCCGTCCGGGTATGTTTGCCCGTGTAACGCTGAACTTCGGAACAGAGGAGCACGTAGTTGTGCCCGATTTGGCTATCGTGAAACGTGCCGGTTCCGGTGACCGCTATGTATATGTATATAAGGACGGAAAAGTTTCTTATAACAAAGTGGAACTGGGACGTCGTATGGATACGGAATATGAGTTGATTTCCGGTGTGGATAACAACTCACAAGTGGTCGTAGCAGGACAGTCCAAGTTGGCCGATGGCGTAGAAGTAGAAGTCGAGAAATAATGATTAACGATTAGTGATTAGTGACTGCTTCTTGTGTCATAATGCTACAAAGAGCTCATCACTCATCACTTATCACTAAACACTAATAACATGAGTTTATACGAAGGAGCGGTTAAGAAACCGATTATGACCTCGCTCTGCTTCCTGGCAGTGGCTATATTTGGTCTGTTCTCTCTGTCGAAATTGCCGGTAGACCTTTATCCGGACATCGAGACCAACACCATTATGGTGATGACGACCTATCGGGAGCCAGTGCCTCGGACATCGAGAATAACGTGACCCGTCCGTTAGAAAATACGCTGAACTCTGTCAGCAACCTGAAACATATTACTTCCAGATCTTCAGAGAATATCTCTGTGATTACATTGGAGTTTGAGTATGGGTATGACATAGACGTGCTGACGAACGACGTGCGTGATAAACTGGACATGGTGAGCTCTCAGCTTCCTGATGAAGTGGAGACACCTATTATTTTTAAGTTCAGTACGGACATGATTCCTATCCTGCTGCTCTCCGTGCAGGCGGAGGAGAGCCAGCCGGCTCTTTACAAAATATTGGATGACAACATGGCAAATCCCTTGGCGCGTGTGCCCGGTGTGGGTACGGTGTCCATTTCGGGTGCCCCCAAACGTGAGGTCAATGTATATTGCGATCCTAATAAACTGGATGCTTATAATCTTTCAGTGGAGACCATCAGTTCTATTATTAGTGCTGAAAACCGGAATACGCCGGGTGGTACCTTCGATGTGGGAAACAATACCTATTCACTTCGTGTAGAGGGGGAGTTCAAGGACCCCAAGGAGATGGAGAATATTGTAGTAGGTACGCACAATGGAGCTTCCGTTTATTTGCGCGATGTGGCAACAGTGGTAGACTCTGTGGAAGAACGTGCGCAGAAGACGTATAGTAATGGTGTACAAGGAGCTATGATTGTGGTACAGAAACAATCTGGTGCTAATTCTGTAGCCATTTCGCAGAAGTAATTGATATGTTGCCACAGTTGCAGAAGTCACTGCCGAGCGATGTGAAGCTGGGGATCATTGTCAATACTTCCGATAACATCTGAATACCATTGACAGCTTGGAAGAGACTATCATGTACGCTATGCTGTTCGTAATCTTGGTAGTATTTGTATTCCTGGGACGTTGGCGTGCTACGGTTATTATCTGTATCACTATCCCGATGTCATTGGTAGCCTCATTTATCTATCTGGGTATCATCGACGGCGGTTCACTGAATATCATCTCGCTCTCTTGTCTCTCTATTGCTATTGGTAACGTGGTGGACGACGCCATTGTGGTACTCGAGAATGTAACGACCCATATTGAACGAGGTTCCGAGCCGAAGCAGGCAGCGATACATGCCACGAACGAGGTGGCCATCTCCGTAATTGCATCTACGCTAACTATGATTGCGGTATTCTTCCCATTGACGATGGTAAGTGGTATGTCCGGTGTGTTATTCCGTCAGTTGGGATGGATGATGTGTGTGATTATGACGGTTTCTACCATTTCGGCTTTGTCATTCACACCGATGATGTGTGCACAGCTTTTGCGCTTGCAGAAGAAGCAAAGTAAGATGTTCATTGCTCTTTATACACCGATTCAGCGTGCGCTTGATGCTCTTGATGTATGGTATCAAAATCGTTTGAACTGGGCTGTACGCCATCGTGTAACTGTTATGGTTGGTTGCGCCATTTTCTTTGTGGCAAGTTTATTCTGTGCCAAGTATATCGGTACGGAGTTCTTCCCGGCGGCTGATAATAGCCGTATCGGTGTGAACTTGCAACTTCCCATCGGTGCCCGTGTAGAACGTGCGCAGGCATTGGCTTCGGAACTGACGGAAAAGTGGATGAAACGTTACGAAGGTGTGATGAAGGTTTGTAACTATACGGTGGGACAGGCTGATTCGGACAATACTTTCGCCTCAATGCAGGATAATGGTAGCCATATTATCAGCTTTAATATTAGTTTAGTAAGTCCGGGTGATCGTGATGTGAAGCTGGAGACGGTCTGCGACGAAATGCGTGAAGACTTGAAGGCTTATCCTGAGTTGGATAAGGCACAGGTAATCATGGGTGGTAGTACCGGTGGTATGAGTTCTCAGGCCAGTGCCGATTTCGAGGTATATGGTTATGATTTTACCGCAACGGATAAAGTCTCGGCTGAGCTGAAAGAGAAACTATTGGATGTAAAAGGTGTAAGTGAAGTAAACATCAGTCGTCAGGATTACCAACCTGAATATCAGGTAGACTTTGATCGTGAGAAATTAGCATTACATGGACTGAATTTGTCAACCGCTTCCGGTTATCTGCGTAATCGTGTAAATGGTGCTTTGGCATCTTATTATCGCGAAGATGGTGACGAGTACGACATCCGTGTGCGTTACGCTCCCGAATTCCGTACAAAGATTGAAGATTTGGAGAACATCTTATCTATACGCCTTCCGGTGAGGGTATCCGTATGAAAGACCTCGGCAAAGTAGTCGAGCGTCAGCTCCTCCTACCATCGAGCGTAAGGACCGTGAGCGTGTTGTGACTGTATCCGCGGTTATTTCGGGAGCACCTTGGGGGATGTGGTGGCCGATGGTAATGCTATTATCGATAAGATGGACTTACCGAGTGGTATTTCTATCCAGATTTCGGGTTCGTATGAGGACCAGCAAGATTCGTTCTCCGACTTGGGTACACTGGCTGTACTGATTATCATTCTGGTATTTATTGTAATGGCTGCCCAGTTTGAGTCTTTGAGTTATCCGTTCATTATCATGTTCTCCATCCCGTTTGCATTCAGTGGTGTGTTGATGGCATTATTCTTTACGGGAACCAATTTGAATGTGATGTCGCTTTTGGGTGGAATCATGTTGATTGGTATTGTGGTGAAGAACGGTATCGTACTCATCGACTACATCACGCTTTGCCGCGAACGTGGTCAAGCGGTGCTTCACTCTGTAGTCACGGCAGGTCGTAGCCGTTTGCGCCCGGTATTAATGACTACACTGACTACTATCCTCGGTATGGTGCCGATGGCTGTAGGGCAGGGTGAAGGTGCCGAGATGTGGCGTCCGTTGGGTGTGGCCGTAATTGGCGGCTTGACGGTGTCTACCATCCTAACGCTGATTCTTGGTCCCCGTGCTCTATTGCTCGTTTGCCGGCATTGGTATCAGACGCAACCGTCGTAAGATCAAGAAAGATCGTGAACTGAATGATTACTATCAGGTTCATAAAGAGAAGATGACGAAACCAAGAAAACAGTGATAATAATTATGAATTATGAGTTATGAATTATGAATTGCCGTGCAGTGTTCATTGTTTTCTAACTCATAATTCATGATTCATAATTTATAATTCATAATTAATCAACATGAAATCCGTATTTATAACATTCGACCAGGCGTTCTTTGAGCGCATTATGGCGTTACTCGACCGTCAGGGTTGCCGTGGATTCAGCTATTGGCAGCAAGTGCAGGGACGTGGCAGCAAGACGGGAGAGCCGCATTATGGCAGTCACGCATGGCCCAGTATGTGCTCTGCTATTATTACTATTGTAGACGAAGCTAAAGTTGACCCGTTGCTCGATGCGCTCCATCGGATGGACGAAGAGACGCAGCAACTCGGTCTCCGGGCATTCGTCTGGAATATCGAGAAGACTATATAGTTTACGCAAGACGCCCGCATAGCCTGTGCAAGACCGTCGCATAGGGTAGTGGAGGCGTTCACTAAAACTTGATAGAGGGAAATCTTACAAAACGTGAAGATTTCCCTCTCTTTTTATGTCTTTTCTCTATCTTTGCAAATCCTTTATGGACAACATGGAAAAGAATTATCTGAAATATACTTGCATTTGGGCATTGATTATATTGGCGGGCTTGTTACTGATGTACTTTCTGCCCGCTTTTACGGTAGGTGAACACGTAATGAGGCGTGTCGACTTGCTGGGTGACGTGCGTACTCAGAAAGATATTGCGGAAGAACCGGACAGTTTGCTTCCGCCTCCGCCGAAGGTGAAGCCCGCCTTTGTGGACACCTGCCGTGCGGGTATGACGTGCATTGAAGACTACAGCGACTCTACTCTGCGTGGCATGACACCTTTTTACCGGGCTTTGGATGAATTGGCACAGCGTCCCCGTCAGGTACGTATTGCCGTTTTCGGAGATTCCTTCATTGAAGCGGATATTCTTACTGCGGATTTGCGTAATATGTTGCAGGATAAATATGGCGGTTGCGGAGTAGGTTTTGTTACCATTACTTCTATGACCAGCGGATTCCGCCCTACCGTGCGCCACTCGTTTGGTGGTTGGCAAAGCCATTCTGTAATGGATTCTACTTTCTTTGACCGCAAGAAGCAAGGTATTTCCGGACATTACTTTGTTCCCCGTCCCGGTGCTTATGTGGAATTGAAGGGACAAAACAAATATGCTTCCCATCTGGATACCTGTGAACAGGCTTCTATCTTCTTTTATAGTAAAGGAGAAGTCACCCTTTCTGTGAATGTCAATCGGAATGAAAGCAAACCCGTACTTTCCTGGCTACAGATGATTTGCAGGAAATGCAAGTGGATGGAAATATCGGTTCTGTCCGTTGGACGGTTGATGAGGCGGACTCTACCTTATTCTATGGTTTGGCTATGGATGGTAAAAAAGGAATTATCCTGGATAATTTCTCTTTGCGCGGCAGTTCGGGCTTATCCTTGCGTTCTATTCCTGTGTGGATGATGCACGAATTTAATGAGCAGCGTCCTTACGATCTGATTATCTTGCAATATGGATTGAACGTTGCTACTGAACGTGGGCGGAATTATGACAAATACATTGCAGGTATGCAGACTACTATTGATCATTTGAAGGATGCATTTCCACAAGCAGGTATTTTGGTAGTCAGCGTAGGTGACCGGGATTATAAGACGGAAGATGGTACTTTACGCACAATGCCCGGCATTAAAAATCTGGTGCGTTACCAACAAAATCTGGCAGCGGATAACGACATTGCTTTCTGGAATATGTTCGAAGCAATGGGAGGAGAGGGAAGTATGGCGAATCTGGTACATGCCAAGCCTTCTTTGGCGAATTATGACTATACGCATATTAATTTCCGGGGAGGTAAGCACCTGGCAGGCCTACTTTATGAAGCGCTTGTGTATGGAAAGGAACAGTACGACAGGAGGAGGGCTTATGAAGCGGAATAATGTAAATAGGGTTCTATTGAACGATTTTTTAGGCGCGGATTACGCGGATTACAGTGTAGATACGAATACTCTAAATGTAACTTTCTTGAGACAAAAGAATCCGTGTAATCCGCGTAATCCGCGCCTAAAATTTTCTTATATACTAATATTCTTTCTTCTATGCTTTTTTCCGCTTCATGCCCAGGACCCTATTCCATCCTGCCCTCTAATTAGTAAAGTCACAGCAAATTGTGACACACTCCGTTCTTATTCCCAGCGTACGGATACTGTTGCTGTTCCTCAAATAGCTTTTCCTTCCGGCTTTCAGCAACTTGGTGAAAATGAGTTGACGGATAGCCTTGGCATCCTCAATCTTTTTTGGGAAAAGTTGCGTCTGTTACATGCCGGCTTTTCTACAGATACCATCCGTATCGTACATATCGGTGACAGCCATATCCGTGGACGTATCTTGCCCCGTACCACCGGAACGCTGCTGACAGAAACTTTTGGTGCTATCTCTTATACCGATATGGGTATCAATGGCGCTTTTTGTACCACCTTTACCCGTCCCGACCGTATTTCTGATATTGCCGCCCTGCATCCTGACCTGGTTATACTGTCTTTCGGAACGAACGAAAGCCATAACCGACGTTATAACACCCTGTTACACTACCGACAAATGGATGAACTGGTGCGTATGCTTCGCGACAGTCTGCCCAATGTACCCTTACTGATGACAACTCCTCCCGGTTCCTACGACAGCTTCCGGAAAAGTCGTCGCCGCCGCACCTATTCCATTAATCCCCGTACTGCTATTGCCGTAGAAACCATGCGTCGCTTTGCTGATGACAACGGTCTTGCAGTGTGGGATATGTACGAAGCGGTGGGAGGGAGACAGCGTGCTTGTTTGAACTGGCAGGAAGCAAAATTGATGCGTCCGGACCATGTACATTATCTTCCCGAAGGATATGTGCTGCAAGGTGAATTGTTTTATCAAGCTCTTTTAAAAGCCTATAATGATTATGTGGGATATTGACTTTAATCGTCTGCGAGACGTATTCGTTTATGACCCGCAAGCGCCGATGATATTCAGTAGCGGTATTTTCTTGTGGTTGTTTGCAGCATTTATACTGGTTTATCTGCTGTTGCAACACCGTCTGACTGCACGCTTGTTGTTTGTTACCGCATTCTCCTATTATTTTTATTATAAAAGTAGCGGAACTTACTTTTTCCTGCTGGCACTTGTCACGGTAAGCGATTTCTTTATTGCTCGTTTTATGGCAGGTACTTCCGTAGGCTGGAAACGTAAGGCAAGTGTTGTGCTTTTAGCCTTGCTATTAATCTTGGTTTGCTTGCATACTTCAAATATACTAATTTTCTGGGAGATGTCTTCGCTTCGCTGCTAGGCGGCACGTTCCATCATTACGATATATTCCTCCCTGTGGGTATTTCTTTCTTTACTTTCCAGTCACTTAGCTATACCATCGATGTTTATCGCAAAGATATAACCCCTCTTACTAATTTGCTGGATTATGCTTTTTATGTATCCTTCTTCCCACAATTGGTGGCAGGTCCTATTGTACGTGCCCGTGACTTTATCCCACAGATACGCCGTCCTTTGTTCGTATCCCATGAGATGTTCGGAAGGGGGATATTCTTGATTGCAAGCGGTCTGTTCAAGAAAGCGATTATTTCGGATTATATCAGTGTGAACTTTGTAGAACGTATTTTTGATAATCCTACTCTTTATTCGGGAGTGGAGAATCTGATGGGTGTTTATGGCTATGCCTTGCAGATTTATTGCGACTTCTCCGGTTACAGTGATATGGCTATCGGCATAGCCTTGTTGTTAGGTTTTCATTTTAATAAGAACTTTGACTCTCCTTATAAGTCCGCTTCCATTACGGAATTTTGGAGGCGGTGGCACATTTCGCTTTCCAGCTGGTTGCGCGATTACCTTTATATTTCTTTGGGAGGCAACCGGAAGGGGAAGATCCGCCAATATGCCAATCTCATCATTACCATGTTCCTGGGCGGCTTGTGGCATGGCGCTTCGTGGAATTTTGTCGTTTGGGGATTGTTCCATGGCATTGCTTTGGCGGCACATAAATTCTGGATGACGTTGACCGGAAGAAAGAAAGGGGAAGAAAGCCACGGCATCCACCGCTTCTTCGGAGTGCTGTCACTTTCCATTTTGTTTGTTTCTGCTGGATATTCTTCCGTAATGCGGACTTTTCCACTTCTTTGGATATGATCAAACAGATCTGTACCACTTTCCGTTCGCAACTTTTCCCGCAACTGATTGCAGGCTATTGGGAAGTGTTTGCACTGATGGCATTGGGTTTCTTTCTGCATTTCTGCCCTGATCGTTGGGAGAACGCTTGCTGTAAAACAGTAACCCGCCTTCCCCTTATGGGAAAGGCGGTTCTGATGCTTGCTTTAATTTACTTGGTAATCCAGATGAAGAGTACGGAGATTCAGCCTTTCATTTATTTCCAGTTCTAAAGTTCCTCCTCTCCCTTCATTGGGGAGAGGTTTCTAATCCACCTCTATTTCGTCAATGAACATATAAGCAGCTTTTCCTTCGCCTGCATGTCCTTTCGGCAGGGCAGGGCTGCGCTTGATGACAACTTTCACATACCGTGCTTTCACCGGATCGAAAGTTATCTCATAGTTTTCCACACCTTTCTTATCAATGTTTGTTTCTGCCGGAATATCCTTAACGGCTACTTCGCGGAACTCTTTGTTATCGTCAGATACAGAGACTACCAACCCTGTACTTCCCATAATCCAGGCACTCATATCGACAATGGCGTTCGTAGCTACCCGCTTGATTTCTGTTTCCTGTCCCAAGTCGATGATGGCTTCCACATCACCACCTACAAAGCCTAACCAGGCTCCGGTGGCATAGCTATCATTTCCCTTCATACCATCTACTAAGGTGATAGCACCTCCGAATTTATATTTTTCCGAAGGCTGGAAGGTCAGTTCGATAGGGCAATATGTAGCCTTATTGAAAGAAATCTTTTTATTCACCACTTTACTCTTTCCTTCCGGGCGGATAACCACTGCCTGGAAATCTGCTGTTTCAGTAATGGCAACAGGCTCTGTGTATTTCAATGAAGCTGTAGTCGGTTCGGTCCCATCTAATGTATAATAAATAGGAGCGTCATCAATAGTACTCAATGTGACTACTACCGCTTTCTTGGCAACATCCGGTGTGAAGTCGACCTTCAAATCGAATACATGCTTGGCATAGTTGAAGCCATCTCTTTGATAGAACTTCATCAGGCGAGCCAGGCGTTTAGTGAAATCTTTGAAATCTTTCTTTTCGGGTTGCGTCCATTGTACTTCGGCAAGGGCAGCCATACGGGGTAATACCATGTATTCCACATGTTCGGTGGTAGTTATGTACTCTGTCCATAAGTTGGCTTGGGCACCAATAATATGTTTTTTCTGTTCTTCATTCAGATCGAAAGTAGGATCCAGACTATACACCTTTTCTATGGGTACATATCCACCGATACCCAGCGGTTCATCCTTGGTGTCTGCCGTCTGATAATAATCGAAATAACAATAGGTATTGGGCGTCATAATTACATCATGTCCCATTTGTGCCGCTTCTATGCCTCCAGATGCTCCGCGCCATGACATTACTGTCGCATTGGGGGCTACATCGCCTTCTAGAATTTCGTCCCAGCCGATAATCCGGCGTCCCTTGCTGTTCAGGAACTTCTCGATACGTGTCATGCAATAACTTTGCAGGCGATCTTCTGCGGTATGTTTTTTATCAGCTTTCAGCCCTTCCGCTTTGATACGTGCCTGGCATTTCGGACATTTTTCCCAACGGGTACGTGGAGCTTCATCGCCACCGATATGTACATATTCTGATGGGAATATTTCGATGATTTCACTCATTACGTCTTCCAGGAATTGCATGGTTTTATCATTACCGATGCAGAGTACGTCTTCAAATACGCCCCAACGAGGACATACTTCATATGGACCGCCTGTACATCCCATTTCCGGATAAGCGGCTAATGCGGCAAGCATATGTCCCGGCAAGTCTACTTCCGGAATTATCGTGATGTAACGTTCCTGCGCATACTTCACGATTTCTTTAGCTTCTTCCTGTGTATAGAAACCACCATACGGCGTATTGTCGTACTCTTGTGTGTTTCTTCCGATTACCGTACGACTGCGTTGAGAACCTATTTCCGTAAGTTTCGGATATTTCTTGATCTCAATACGCCAGCCCTGGTCTTCAGTCAGGTGCCAGTGGAAAGTATTCATATTGTGCAGTGCCAGCAAGTCTATATATTTCTTTATAAACTCTTTGGGGAAGAAGTGACGTCCTACGTCGAGGTGCATACCGCGGTAACTGAAACGCGGTTCGTCCTTAATTTCACCTGCCGGTATCAGGACGGTTGCTCCTTTGGCTCCGGCGGGAATGGATTTGCGTAAAGTCTGGATGCCATAGAACACTCCGTTTTCGGTTTGTCCGTTGATGCTGATTCCTTCGGGGGTGGTAGTCAGCACATAGCCTTCCTTGTTTGCAATGCCCGGGTCGAGCCCCAGTACAATTGCATTTTTCACTTGTTCTCCTGCCGCGATGGCCTTTGTTTTCGGTGCGTAGTTCGTGGCTTGTTGGATGTACTCCGACAGGAACTCAGCATTGCGTTGCAATAAGGCATTGTTTTCCGGATAAGCGATGAGAACATTTTCGTTCAGTTTGAACGGATTTCCCTGGGTTAAACTTACCTCTTGGGGGAGAGGTATCACTTGGTAGTTAGCTTCTTTCTCCGCGGTACACGAAGCGCATGCCAAGGCGAGAGCACTTGCAAGAAGTGCGTGGTTAAGTTTTCTCATGGTGTTAGTATTTAATTGATTGTACAAATGCAAATGTACGTGATTATCTTCGAATTTTCACATAAACGGACGCAAAAGTATACTTCCGGTATTGAATAAAACTACAAACCGGCCTGTCTGCTTAAAGTCCGGTAGAGTTCGTTCATCTTCTCATTTCTCAATGCGTTGATCTCTTCCGCTTGTCCGGGTTTCAGATAATCTTTGTTGAGTTTGATGAAACGTTTGTCCAGTTTCCCGGCTTCACCGATGATTTTTTTAAGTTGCGTGGCAAGTCCGGAAGCCTGTGATACATCATATCTCGAAGATTCGTAGGTGAACTCCACTTCTTTGTACTGAAGATAGTTGATGCGCAGGTCCAGCATCAGGCGATAATGTTCGAATTCACCGCCCTGTTTCCGGGGAACGATCTTGTTGAAGTTGCTTTTCAACTCTTCACATTCCTGTATCACCTGTTCTATCGGCTTTCCTTTAGCATCCTTTCCGTGACGGACTAACTCTTGGGGAAGCAGGAAATAGTTGAGAAAGGTTTGCGCTTCGTCCTCCGACAGCCCATAACGTTGCTGTGCATACTCTTTTATGAAAGTTTCGGCATGAATCGCTTTTGATGAATTAACCGCTTTGCAATAAGCGTCTATCAGCAATTGGAATCCTGACATGGGATATACCTGCCGGATGGGTTGCATACTGATTATTTCCCAACCGTTATCATAGTGGAAACCATAAGTTCCGCTGGTTGACCAGGAAGTTTCTATCATTCCCTCATATCCGTGAGCACGCGCAAAGGGCAGGAAAGTAGCCAGGTTATTGAAATGCTTCATCCACTGGGTCAGATATGTATTGTCGGGTGCCGAACGCAGGGAGGCTGCTCCCCACATCTTTACACCGAGCTTCAGCAGATTATCCAGTTTACCGAAGCGGTCCGGTTCCCAACCGTAATTCCAGTCAACGTAGATGAGATCTTTGGGTAACTCTTGAACGGCTTCGGGGTGCATCAGGATAATATCCGCCCAGATGATAGGTTTCTTTCCCATTTCCTTGACCACCTCGCACATGGCTTTTATGTAGTCAACAAAAAGGCGCGACTTATTTACTTGGGAACATTGTGCGCAACTTCCCAACAGATAAGTTTCGTCAGCTCCTATATGGAAATAAGGTGACGGATGCAATTCTGCCACTTCCCGGAAGATTTCCCGGAATACCTTTTTAGCTTCTTCTATCTTGAGGGGACATACTTGCGACACTTCCTTACTGTCTTCACGCAAATGTGCGTACCGGTCGTGCCTTAATATGTATTCGCAATGTCCGAAACAGTTCTGTAACGGGATTACTTCAATGCCGAGCGAAGTGCAATAGCTTACAATATCCTGCACTTCGCTGCGGCTGAATGCCAATTGATTACACAAAGTGGCATGCTTTTGGAAAGGGAATGTTGCTTCATACTCTATCAGCAGAGTATTTATCTCTTTCTTTGAAAGGTCGGACGCCAGTTCCTTGATTGCCGAAACCGTCATTACCTGTGTACGGCAATCCAGATAGAAAGCCCTGACTTTGAAGTCGGAAGGAGGGGCTGCGCTACGGACCGGAATACACAGGCACAGGAATACGCTTACTAAAAGTAAACTTTTGTATATGGAACGAAGGGTATGATTCATGGTCTTTATTTTTTAGATGGATAAAAGTGACGCACTGTCCCGGTCACAATAAAGCGTCGCATGGGGATGAGTACGTAAAATAGAAGCCGGGCAAGTGGTGCTGACAGGGCCGTATAATGTTTCTTTCACAGCATTCGCCTTTGGCTTTCCCGGTACTATGCAAAAGATACGGGTAGCTTTCATCATAACCGGTATCGTAATGGTGACTGCCTGTTGGGGTACTTTCTCCAGACTGGAGAAACAACCGTCGTGTACCTGTTGTGTGCGACATACCTCGTCCAGTAATACCACTTTTACCTGCTGGGGATCATCAAACAATGCCACATGCGGGTCATTAAAGGCGATGTGCCCGTTTTCACCGATTCCCATGAAAACAATGTCGATGGGATGCTTTTGCAAAACTTCTTCATAGTGGGTGCAGATGTTTTCGGGTGAGGCGCCTTCTATATATAAATAATGTATAGACTTGAAGGGCATTGCGGCAAATATGTGTTCTTTGAGATAATTCCCGAAGCGTTGAGGCGCATCCGCTTGCAGACCGATGTATTCGTCCATGTGCAAGGCATGGATGCGGTTCCAGGGAAGAGCATACTTCTGCAAGGCGGCCAGAAACTCGTTTTGTGAGGGGGCCGCTGCAAATAGAATATTGATTTCCTCTTTTTCTTTTAATAATTGGTTGATACTTTCGGCTGCTGCTTGTGCGGCATCTTCGCCCATAATCTGGCGGGTAGCGCATATCCGTGCCAGTAAAGCTTCTTTCTTAATTTCTTTTATGTTCATGGTTGTTCAAATAATGTTTCTCCGTTAATGAATACCCGGTTGATGTGGATATCCGGGTCGAATATTACAATGTCGGCATCATATCCTTTGGCAATCTTTCCTTTCCTGTCCGCAATGCCCATTATTTCGGCGGGGGGTGAGCGTCATCATGCGCACGGCTTCTTCCAGAGGACGTTCTCCCATCCGGTACATATTCCGTACCAAGCGGTCGGCCGTAGCTACGCTTCCCGCAAAGGACTGGCGGTCGGGCATCTTGGCTACTCCGTCCTCAATGAGTACTTCGCGTCCTTTGGCACGACTGCCCAATATGCTTTTCCCTTCGGGCATACCTGCACCGCGCATGGAGTCGGTGACTAAGGCAATCTTCTCCGCACCCTTATTCTTTACTGCCAGTTTCATAAGCGGTGCCGGAACATGTACGCCGTCCGTTATCAGTTCAATGGTTATTTCGTCCAATAAATATCCCGCTTCTACACAACCTGCATAGCGGAAGGCGTTCCGGCGGGTTACTCCATTCATGCAGGAGTAGAAGTGGGTGATATGGGTAAAACCGTGTTTCACGGCTTCCACCACATCTTCATAAATGGCATCTGTATGCGCTATGGAAGGTAATATGCCACGTCGGTGCAGTATATCACCAAACTCAAGTGCCCCCGGAAGTTCGGGAGCAATGCTCCACCGGACGATATCCTGGCTCCTGTCCAATATCTCCATGTATTCTTCGGGAGAAGGGTTGCGCAGATAACGCGGATCCTGTGCTCCCCTGAAGGCATAGGCAAAGTAAGGGCCTTCCAGATGTAAACCACCGAAAGCGGCACCCGAACGCTGATCTTTTACCCGGTCGTATATATCGAGGAAGCGAAACAGTTCCTGATTATCCGAAGCCAGTGTGGTAGGATAAAGTAAGGTAGTTCCGTGCCGCAGGTGTTCGCGGGCAATGGTGAGGCAGTCTTCTTCCGTACAATCCATGAAGTCGGAATCACCTGCGCCGTGTGTGTGCAGGTCGATGAATCCCGGGGCGATGTAGCCGCCGTGTGCATCGTGACCTATGCTGCCGGGTACTTCATAGTTTCCCGGCTCTATGCCGATAATTTTTCCTTCGGCAATGAGTACGGTTCCCACTCCGAAGTTACGTTCCGGAGTGATGATTTCGCCGTTATAAATTCTGGTTATTTGTCCTTTTTCAGTTTCCATAATTCAGACCAATGATTGATTTTATATCCGTAGAATGCGTAAAATATCAAATAAAGGAAGCAGGGAATCAGCACGATATATCCGATCCGTAATCCGTAATGATCGGCTATCAGTCCATAGATGACCGGCATGAAAGCGTTGCCGCAGAGTGCCATCACCATGAACGAGGAACCCAGGTTCGTCCAGCGTCCCAGGTCATGTATGGCAAGCGGCCAGATTCCTGCATAGATCAGTGCGTTGCATACTCCCATCAGGCTCAGGCACCAGATGGAAAGGGAAGTGGCATGTCCGTACATTTGTACTTCTCCGGGAATCACCAGTACACAGACCGATAATATCAGTCCGCCTACGGTGCAGATACGGAACATGCGTTGCTGGCTGGCAAACCGGGGAATCAGCAGGATACCGATGAAATATCCCACAAGAGCACAGGACAAAGTGATGCTGGGGAATATCTTGGCTTCGTGCAGATTGAATCCCATACTTTCGGCATAGCTGATAATCGTATCGATGGAAATCACCTGGGCCGCCACATGAAAGAAGATGGCGAATACTCCTAATATAAGGTATGGGTACGAGCCGATAGACTTGTGGTCACCGGAAGAGTAGGTACTCTTTTCCTGTTCATTACTCAGATCGGGCAGCCGGATGAAATGTATCGCGCAGCCAAACAGGAACAAGAACAGGGAAAGTATCGAGTAGGGGACAATAACCCTCCGTATCAGTTCGTCCAGCAAGAGGTCTTTCTCTGCACCTGCCACACTGTTACTCTTCAGCACTTCGAACAATTCGCTATCCGTTGATTTCAGGATGACGGCGGCAAACAGCAGGGGGGCGATGATTCCGGCTATCTTGTTGCATAGCCCCATGATACTGATACGCCGGGCTGCCGACTCTATGGGTCCCAGTATGGTGACATAAGGATTGGCTACGGTTTGCAGGATAGACAGACCGGTACCTATGGTGAATAGTCCGGTCAGGAAGACGGGATAGGCCCGGGTGCAGGCTGCCGGAACGAATAAGACGGTCCCGGCTGCCATAAGCCACAATCCTGCGATAATACCCCGCTTGGGGCCGATCCGACCGATCAGTTTGGCAGCGGGAATAGACATCACAAGGTAAGCGATGTAGAATGCCAGGGCTACCAGATAAGACTGGGTGTGGGTTAACTCGCAAGCCACTTTGAAGTAGGGAATCAAGATGGAGTTTACCCAGGATACCAGTCCGAAGATGAAAAACAGCGTTCCCAGCATCAGCATAGGCAGCAGATTGGAGGAAGGCTTTTGTTGAACGTTACCTTTAAACATACCTTTTTACAGTTTTATATAAATACGTTTGCGATAGAGAATGTATCCCAATGCCCATATCACCCCGATGAAAAACAGGGCATAGACCAGAGATCCTGCATAATCTCCCAGCAAGGGTTGCAGCGTCCGGTTGTAGATAATTCCCCGGACACTGATGGTTGCTTCGCCCCACGGGATGAATGACAATCCGAACAGTACGCTGATGATCCATGCAACTACATACATGAAAAGCGGATTCACTCCAAAGGCTTCGAAGAAGCGGCACCAGCGCTTTTTCTGCCTGACGTCAATGATATCTATCAGTAAAGCAAGAAGCAGGGAAGCAGTTCCGGAAGTGATTAAAGTGTAGGAAGCCGTCCACAGTTTCTTGTTTATCGGATCAAGATATTGTAACAGGAAACCGGCGAACAACAGAACCGTACCGAACAGGGCGATCTGACGGATACGTTCCTTATTCTCCGCTATCCCCGTAATCAGGCTTCCAACGAACGTGCCGAACAGTACATGCGCCCAACAAGGAATCGTACTCAGCAGCCCTTCGGGTTCGAAAGCAAAGCTACCGCCCTCAGCGGCCTCTTTGATTAAATGTCCCGCTCCCAGCAGTTTGACGTCAATCACCGCAATCAGGTTGTCTGCCGAATGTACATATCCGTTGAAACATTGCAGCAACACAAGATATAGCAGCAGAATTCCTCCTGCCGTGGCAAGATAATACTTCTTCGGAATAAGAATTGCCAGGAATGCTCCGCCTGCATAAGCCAATGCCAACCGTTGCATGACACCGAGAATACGCAGATGTTCCCAGGAGAAAGTGCCGTAACAAAGTTTGGAGAAACAATCCAATGCTATTCCTACGGCAAAGAGAGCTACGGTCCGACGGATGATTTTCAGACTGACGGTGGTATTGAGTTTATCGAACTTGCGCAATGAAAAGTGGATGGCTACGCCCATGATAAACATAAAAAAGGGATAAACCAAGTCTGTGGGGGTTAATCCATGCCATCGTGCGTGTTGCAACGGGGCATAGACAGACTGCCAGGAACCGGGGTTGTTTACCAGTATCATTCCGGCTATGGTAATCCCTCTTATTACATCGAGTGCAAGTAATCTATTGTTTGGGGCCGACATAAGTGCTGAATGTTTTGATTATTAATAGTTTGGATGCTCTTCATTAAATGAAAACACCCGGATGCTTTATTCTACTCTTGCAAAAGGTGGCATCTTTTGTAGCAAAAGATGCCATCTTTAACATCATAAGATGCCACCTTTCGTTGCAAAAGATGCCATCTTTTGCATGTGATGTTTTATTGCTTCATATCCTTTCCTTTAATGAAACAGGTCTTCGGAATATGGCTTCTGCAAGAGGATGCTTAATGTTCGGTGAAAGCGTCATAGAGCACCTGAAGCAGACTCTCTTCTTTGTTGGGAGAATCGTGCGAGATAGCCCATATCATGATACCTCCGTAACCGTTGTCATTTACATACCCGGCTTTGGCACGCATGGTTGGTTTGCCGTTGTAGAAGAGTAGTCCGATTTCGTCCTTCTCCGTGGCCTGTTCGTTGGGATAATTCGTTAGAATCTCCTTGTACGGCATGTGTGTGTAGCCCCTACCGGGGTTTCAGCGGATACGAAGTGTACACCGTAGAAAGGCACTCCGAGGATAATCTTTCTTTGGGTACTCCGCGGATTTCACTCCAACGTTTGGCTGCCATGCGGAAGTGTTCCATGCTGGCGTGCTGAGCTACTTTCGATGATTTCCAACCACCGGTGAAGTCGTACACCATGATATTGACCAGGTCCAGATATTCAAACATCGAGTTGGTATATACATTATAGTTTCCCCAGCCCCCGTTCCATTCCGGATAGTCGGCGCTCACGGCGGCAGTCAGCAGTTTGCCTTTGGGAAGTTCCGTCCTCAGTTCTTTGTAGAAGTTTTCAAGGAGGGCTACTTTTTCCTTGTCGCCTTCTCCGTAGCCTTCCGGACCGCCTGCCCAGTGTTCGTAGTCGATGTCAAGACCGTCGAATCCCCAGTCTTCCACAGCTTTCAACAGTTCCTTTTTGAAGCGGTTGCGGTAAGTATCATTAAGCAGTACACCCGCCATAATGGCCTTGTTGCCGCCTCCACCTGCGGATAACAGAACTTTCACCCCTTTCTTTTGCCCTTCGCGGAAGATGGGCAAAAGCTTTTCGATGTTGGCGGCATCAGCCAGGCCACCTTCTTCTGTGGCGCGTCCGAAGGCGATGCTCAGGTGAGTCAGTTGATCCCAGGGAATCTGGTATTCGGGCAATTGTTCATATTGCAGGTATCCGAAGATAATCTTGGATGGTTTCTTGGGTGGTTCTTCCTGGGAGGTTCCTCCGCATCCGAAGAGGATGCAGAGAAGTGTCCATAGAGTCAGATATTTCATAGGTATCCGTATGTTTTTAAGGTGCTGTTACTACTAAAGTGAATTCTCTGAAATTAGTGGTTCCGTTTCGTACCGCTTCAAAGCGCAGCTTGAAACTTCCGGTCTGGGTGAATGTATAGCTCAGTGTAGGGGCGGTTCCGATCACTTCACCGTCCAGCAACCACTTGACGGACACGCTGCCGTCTGCCGGAGAAACCAGGATAGGGAATTCCGTGAGGGTGCCTGCTATGGCTGATACACTTTCCAACATGTCGGTATAGATATAGAGTTCATCATCGGCAAAGGTCGGGTTGCTTGCCGAGTCGTCTTTACAACTTCCCATGGCGATGCCCAGGAAGCACAATATTAGAAAAATATACTTGGTTTTCATAATTTATCCGTTCTTTTTAATTGTGTAAACTTATTCTTTATCCCACCATACACGACTGGTCCAGTTGTCTGTTCCTCCCATGCGGCTGAGTGCTTCTTCCAGATTTTCCTTGTTCTTAATCTGTTCTTCCAGCGGATACATCATGCGGTTGGGGCGTTTGCCGTCCGATTCGTTTTCTGTGGGAGCCAGGTTGTAGAACTTGGTGTACTTGCTCGGCATACCGCTGCGCCGGATGTTAGACCAGGCTTCAATCGGGTCGAGGATATAGAGCAGCCACAGTTGTTTGTTGATCTCTTCCAGCGCCTCGGTGTCGCCTGCATCCAGCAGTGAAGACTGTTCTTCGGCGAGGGCTTCCAGTGTGGCGTCATCGGGTACATTGGCGCCAAACAGGCTCCATTGCTTGATGGCGGCTACCAGACCTTTCTTATAGTGTTCCTTGGCACTTTCGGAAGATACATTCCAATGGCGGGCAGCGGCTTCAGCCAGGTAAAATTCTGTTTCGGCATAAGTCAGGTGCATATAAGGAGATGCTGGATCAGTCAGCAGTTTAGAGGGTTGCATCTTCTGGTAGTGGTGTGCTACACTTACATCTTTTCCATCGATATTGATGGTAAGAGCCGGTGCCCAGGCATTGTAGATGAAATCTTGTGCCGGCACTCCTTGATACGAACCGGTCTTTTCGTAAACAATGGACGTGATATCCGTGCGTTTGCTGTCGGTATAGTAGGCGCCTCCGATGTAGAGAGTGCGCGGGTCGTTGGTGGAAGTCAGCGCTTCCAGCAATTCGTTGGTCATGCGGTAGTTACTGTAAGTAGGATCTTCCAGCATCTGGTTGGCAAATCCGTTGCCCGGACCTTCGTCCAGTCTGCTTGATTCGTGCGCCACATAACAGATATCGCTGTTAGAGGTCATCACTCCTGCCTCATAAGCCGCTTTGGCTTCTTGCTGGGCAAGTGTGGGGTTGACTTTCAGCAGGCGCATGGAGATGCGCAGCCATAAGGAATTGGCAAATCGTCTCCATTTCTCGATGTCGCCATTGAAGTAAAGGTCGTTCTGCGGAGCCATAGCCGATGCGTCCAGTTGGGCGGAGGCGGCGCGGAGTTCGCTCAGGAAATCCATGTAGATATCTTCCTGTTTGTCGTATCGGGGTTTCACGATGTTTTCATTGTATATCTTTCCGGCTTCAAAGTACGGAATATCACCGTAATAATCCGTCAGTTTAAGGAAAGCTTCTACTTTCAGGATGCGTCCGATGGCATTCAGATTGACTTCTTCCGGGTTGTCGGTGGTCTGGCTGACCAGTGCGACGGCATTCTTAATGATATCGGGATAATAGGCTACCCAGAGGCGTTCCATGTAGGCAATGTTCTTTTTGGCTTTTCCGCCGTACTCCTGCATACTCCAGCCGCCAATCCAGTGGTTGACGAATGCACCCGGGTAGATAAAGTAGCGGATGGTATTCTGCATATATTGTGAATGAGTCAATTGTATGGTCGGAATCAGCAGATGCGGGGATATGCTGGTTGCCTTGGTTGGATTCTCGTTCAGTTCAGTCAGGTCTACACAGCTGCACAGGCAGATGAGGCCGATAAATAAGGAACTCCATTTTATATTTTTCATGTTGATATGCGTTTTAGAATTTGACATTGATGCCGAAGCCGAAGGTGCGGCGTGAGGGTAATGAGCCATACTCGAAGCCCTGTCCGTTACCGTTGTTGTAAGAAGATTCAGGGTCGATGTTGTCTACTTTTGAATAGATCAGCAGCAGGTTGCGACCGTAAGCCGAGAGGGTGACGGACTCGATCGGAGTATGTACGAACCACTTCTTGGGGCATGAGTAAGAGAGTGATACTTCACGCAGTTTCACGAAAGAGTTGTCGCAGATGAACGGTTCGGGGGAAGAGTTCTGCAAGGCTTGCCAGTATTTGGCGGGATCTACGTACACATCGTTGGGCACATAGCTTACGTTACCGTCGGCATCGGTTACGGCTTTTACTCCCTTACCTACATAACCTCCGGTCGGTGTCCAGTCTTTGGCATCTACGTTGGCCGACAGGCGGGCTTGCTCGGAGGCGTACCAGCCTTCGCGTCCTTCCAGGGTTTCTTTGGAAGTACCGTTTACGTGCGACTGCATCTTACTCATGGAATAAACGTCCGCACCGAATTTCATATCTACCAGTACACTCATTGATAAGTTTTTGTAAGAGAAAGCATTGCGGAAACCTAAAGTGAAGTCGTAGTTGCCGTTTCCTAATACGGATACTTTATCGTCGAAAGTAGGCAGACCGTTTTCATAAATCACTTCGCCGGCTTCTGTACGGTTCAGTTTCTTACCTACGATGACACCGTAAGGTTGTCCTTCGCTTGCGTAGATGAAGGCGTTGGCCCAGCGGGCGGCTGCCAGTTCAAAGTCTTTCACGTCTTCGTGCAGTTTCACTACTTCATTATAGTTCTTGGCGAAGTTGATATTGGCATCCCAGGTGAAGTTTTTGGTTTTCACCGGTACGAGTGACAGAGAAGCTTCGATACCTTTGTTGGAAATCTCACCGGCATTGATCATGGCACGGCTGTATCCGGTAGATTGTGAAACCGGCAATGACAGGATCTGGTCTTTGGTTATCTGTTGGTAGTAAGTAAAGTCCAGTCCCAGACGGTTATCCAGGAAACGCACATCCATACCTACTTCGAAAGAGTAAGTCGAGGTCGGTTTCAGGTTGGCATTAGGCACGGAACCGGAAGTGATGTAGCCCAGAGAAGTTCCTTTATTGGTATAAGGTTTCAGACCGTATTCCAATTGAAGCTGATAGGGGCTTGTGTCACCACCTACTTTAGCCCATGAAGCACGCAACTTACCGAAGGTGAACCATTCTTTGTGCTCAAAGAGGTTGGAGAATATCAAGCTTCCCGAAACCGAAGGATAGAAATAAGAACGGTTCTTGGGGCTTAGAGTGGACGACACGTCATTACGGAACGTTGCATCGAGGTATGCAAACTCTTTGTAGCCCAGGCTGACCTGTCCGAACAGGGAGCGCACGGCTTTACGCACCAGGGCATGTTCGGTTTCTATGCTGGAATAGTTGGTGATGTCCTGTAAACCGGGAATTACCTGCGTTTGTCCGGTCTGGATCATAGATTCGTACTCATAGCGCATCACATTGCCGCCGACGAAAGCCGATACATCGAAATCACCGAAACGCTTTTGGAAACGAAGCATCATCTCGAAGTTGTACTGCATCACGTTGTTGGTCATTTCCTTCATCATTCCATCGGTAAATCCGGGGGTATACATCGGAGTGAAATCGGTGAAGCGGAAGGTGTAGGAGTCCAGACCGGCTTTGAAGCTGGCTTTCAGATAATCGGTGAATGCATAGTAGAGGCGTCCCTGTCCGATGAGGCGGTCGCGTTTGGACTTATTGCTCATTTCATTGATTACCCAGTAGGGGTTGATGCGGTATTTGTCACCGTTCCAGTCATTGTAACGTCCGGTTTCGTCCTTGTAGTTACTGGATAACCATTTCTGGTCAAAACTCGGCGCGATACCTATCAGGGCATTACCAAGATTACTCGGACTGTCGGACAAGGCGGGGCGGTTCTGCACGGATTCGTAACTGTAAGTGGCCTGTGCTTCTACGGTCAGGCGTTTGGAAAGCTGGGTGTTTCCTTTAAAAGAGACACTGGTACGGCTCAGTTCCGATTCGGGCACGATATCCCAGTTGCGCATATCAGATACGGATACACGGAAAGCCGACAAGTCATTGGTCTTGCTGAAGGCAACGGCATTGGTGGTAGTGATACCGGTATCGAAGAAACTCAGGATGTTGTTGTTCACATTACCATACTTCCGTATCTCATCATTATAGATATGTACATCCATGTTGGGGTCTAACTTTCCACCCCAAGCTACTTGCGAAGTAGTCGATGCCGACTGACCGGACATCGAGGGACGCCCGTCGCGGCCCTGACCGTAGACGCGCTGGTAATCGTCGAAACCAGTCAGTAATTTAACAATGCTCAGGTTGGATGAGAACTCCACACCTATACCCTTTTTCTTCTGGGCGGACTTAGTGGTGATGAGGACAACACCGTTGGAAGCTCTGGAGCCATAAAGTGCGGAAGCGGACGGGCCTTTCAGGATAGAAATGTTTTCAATATCATCCGGGTTGAGGGAGGACAATACGTCACCATAGTCGTAACCACCCCATTTGCCTGCACCTTCCAGTTCCGTATTGTCCACCGGCATGCCGTCGATGACATATAGGGGCTGGTTGGAACCTGTCAGCTGGGAATTACCGCGGATAATGACGCGTGTGGAACCGGAAGGGCCTGCTGTTGTGGAAGAGATATCCACACCGGCTACTTTACCCGAGATGGCAGACATTACATTCTGCTCGTTACCGGCTGTCAGTGCGTCATTGTTTACGGAAGATACAGCGTAACCTAAAGCTTTGGCTTCACGCTTGATGCCGAGGGCGGTTACTACCACTTCGTCTATCTTCACGGCTTCTTCCTGAAGGATGATGGTGATTTGGGAACGCCCTTCTACTTTGATTTCTTCTGATTTCATTCCGATATAGCCGACGCGTAACACGGCGTTGCGCGAAGAAGCATTGATGGTAAAGCGTCCTTCTACATCGGTAATGACACCTGTCTGGTTGCTTTTGTCTTGAATGGTAGCCCCGATAATGGGTTCTTTGTCTACTCCGATAACGATACCGGATACCTTGAAATTGCTTTGAGCCAGAGTAATCAAGCTACAGCACATACATACAATGAGGAAGATACTTCGCATTGAAGTGTTCTTTCCTGACGAGTTAGGTAAAAGAATAAAATTTCTCACTGTTTCTCATTGGTTATTAGGGTTAATAATAGTGGTTGTTTTCCCGTACTTATAGTAATTCCTATATTGGGTTGGAGTCATCTGATAGATTCGCTTAAAGGATTTGGTAAGATTGATGTAATCTTCATAACCCAGTTCAAAGGCTATATCCATGATGGGCAGGTCTGAGGTTAACAGTTTCTCGGCGAAACAGGAAGTGCGGTAATCCAGTATATATTGGTAAATGGAAATGCCGACTTCCTTACGGAAATGTTTTTCCAGTACACGGCGTGAAACACAAAGGCGGTTCAGTATTTCTGTGATGCTGATAAGGCCGTTGTTCTCCGTCTCAATAAGTTTCAGGGCACCAAGGACCAGTTTGTCACTTACCGAGTATCCTTCTGTTGACTTTCTGCGTTCAATGCGGATGGGATTGATAACGATATTGAATTGTGGCAGTTGCTTATCCTTCACAATGCTGTGCAGCAGTTTGGCTGCCTGATATCCGCCGTTCTTTACATCCAGCACGATGGAAGAAAGGGGAGGGTCGGACATATTGCAGAGTATTTCGTCATTATCCACTCCCAAAACAGCCAGATCCTGGGGGACTTGAATGTTGCTGATACCGCAGACTTCGGTTATGCGTAAGGCGAATACGTCGTCGCAGGCAAACAAGGCTGTGGGATGGGGGAGTTGCTGTAACCAGGCTTGGAGGGTCTGCTGGTCGGAAGTGGAGCCATAGCGGATGTTGCTCTCTTCATTATAGATATAGGCATGCTGCCCTACTTCGGCGAGGCGGGTACAGAAACCCTCTTCACGTTCGCGTGACCAGATTGTATCACTGGTGCCGTAGAAAGCAAAATTAGTGTAACCTTTCCGCAAGAAGTAGTTGGCGGCCATTTCGCCGGTGCCGTAGTAATCACCGGTAATATTGGATATGCCGTCCACACGATTGGTGTAGTTTTGCAGGATGACGGGGATGCCTATGGAGCGCAGCCGTTCGGTATTTACTTCGGACAGCTGTCCCATGATGGCATCCGCTCCCCAGCGCTGAGCAATATCAATGACTGTTTCGATTGCTTTTTCGTCATTGAAGTCTTCACGGCTCAATGGAATTCGATAAAAGCGCCAGTTGCCCACTTCCATGGAATATCGCAGGAAACCTTTTAATAAAAGGCGGCTGTACGCGCTGGTAAAATCGGATAATAGCAGTACTTTCAGCATACGGTATTAAATTTGCGGTTCGCTTTTTAATTGTTCACTGCAAATGTAAACCGTTTGTTTTTGTTGATATGCGTCAGTATGCGTTTATTTATTGTTGATTTGCGTCAATGCAATTGTTTTCTATCTATTATATTCTTTTTGCTCTGTATTCTTTCGGTGACATTCCCGTATGCTTCTTGAAGTACCGTCCGAAGAACGACTGGTCGGGAAAATTATACCGGTCGGCTATCTCTTTTAGTGAGAGGTTGGTGGATTGTAGGGCGACTTTGATTTCCAGTGTGAGAAACTCATCGATGATTTCTTTAGCGGAAATCTGGCCTACCTCTTTAGTAATAGCGGAAAGGTAGCGTGTAGAAATACAAAGTTGCTCGGCATAAAAGGCTACATCCCGTTGCATGGTACAATTGGTATGTACCAGGTGGATGAACTTTTTGAACAGCTGTCCTTTCCGGTTGCCTCCCTCCAGTTGTTCCTTCGTGAAATATCTCTGTACCTTATCATAAGTATCCAGGAAGAATATCTGAAGTAGGTTCTGGGCAATGCTTTCGCGAAACTGATTTTCCTTGTCGGCATAGATGGCGGCGCTTGCCTCTATCATTCTCAGGATGGGGCGTATGGTTTCGAGTCTGGTATGTGTATAACAGGAATTCTCTTTCATGAAATGCATGAATGCCGGGTCCAGTCGGAAGCAGGCAACCTTCATCATCTCGCCCGAATAAGCGAAATAGTGTATCTGGAAGTCCGGGCTGGCCGATCTGAGCGAAAGAATAGAGCCGGGCAATAACATAATGTTCGTATTCGGTATAATGTGATGCTTCTCCAGATCTATGGTGATTTCCGCTTCTCCGCCGGAACAGAATAAAAGGACTCCATTCGTTAATTTGATGAGTCGGTTGTGGTAAAACTCCAGATTATCGGTCCCGGATCTGAAGGTTTCTGCTTTCGTAGTTAATAATGGATTCATACTTTATCTTTTTAAAGTTTTGCTGGGACAAAGGTAGAAGTTCTTTTTGGAATGTTTAGCAAAGCGTTCCGAAAATGAACAAAGGAGTGCGACAAATGAAACAAGTTGTTGTTCAAAAACGGCATACCTTTGCCGCCGACATAACAAAAGATGTTTTTAAAAAGATTGTAGTATGACAACAAAGAAGAGATTGATTAGACAAATGATGACATTCATTTGTGGAGTAACATTGGTAGCATGCGGACAAGCTCCTACCGTGCAGACCAGTTCTGAGTATGAGGTGATGAGAATCACGACATCCGACAAGGAATTGCAAACGACCTATTCAGCGAGTATCCGGGGAAGACAAGACATTGACATTTACCCGCAGGTATCAGGTTTCCTGACTAAACTCTGTGTGGAAGAAGGTCAGGCGGTCCGCAAAGGACAAGTCTTGTTTATTATTGATCAAGTGCCTTACCGTGCGGCTTTGCAGACTGCGGAAGCCAATGTGGAAGCAGCACGCGCAAGTGTAGCTACGGCTCAACTGACGTATGACAGTAAAAAAGAATTGTTTGCCCAGAACGTGATTTCCGAGTTCGACTTGCAGACATCTTATAATAACCTGCTGACGACGAAAGCGCAATTGGCGCAGACGGAAGCGCAACGTGTAAGTGCCGCCAATAACCTTTCTTATACGGAAGTGAAAAGTCCTGCCGACGGTGTTGTAGGCACTCTGCCCTATCGTGTGGGCGCTTTGGTTAGTGCCAGCCTGCCTAAACCGTTGACTACGGTTTCTGATAATTCGGATATGTACGTTTACTTCTCGATGACGGAAAACCAGTTGCTGGATATGACGCGCCGCTACGGTTCCAGGAGTAAAGCATTGGAGGAAATGCCTGCTATTGAACTGATTTTGAATGATAAATCCACCTATCCTTCGCAAGGTAAGATTGAAACAATCAGTGGGGTGATCGATACTTCTACCGGAACTGTCAGTCTGCGTGCTGTATTCCCGAATAAGAAGGATTGTTACATAGTGGGGGAGCCGGCAAATGTAGTGGTTCCTGTTCAAAAACGGAACTGTATTGTTGTTCCGCAAGCGGCTACTTATGAAGTGCAGGATAAAGTGTTCGTATTTAAAGTAGTAGATGGTAAAGCACAGTCTGCCCCAGTGGAGGTGACCCGTGTGAATGGAGGACAGGAGTATATCGTAGACAAGGGTTTGAAAGAGGGGGATATCATTGTAGCGGAAGGTGTAGGTTTGCTGCGTGAAGGTACTCCGATTAAAGTAAAACAAAACTAAGAAAGAAAATGAATTTAAGAACCTTTATAGAACGCCCCATCCTGTCGGCTGTTATTTCTATTTCGATAGTGGTAGTGGGTATCATCGGGCTGTTTACCCTGCCTGTCGAACAATATCCCGATATTGCTCCGCCTACCGTTATGGTGAGCACCACGTACTACGGTGCCAGTGCGGAAACTCTGCAGAAGAGTGTTATCGCTCCGTTGGAAGAAGCGATCAACGGTGTGGAAAACATGACTTATATGACTTCTACCGCTTCAAATGCCGGAGTTGTGGATATCACTGTGTATTTCAAACAAGGGACAGACCCCGATATGGCAGCGGTCAATGTGCAGAACCGTGTATCGAAGGCAACAGGACAGTTACCGGCAGAAGTAACGCAGGTGGGTGTGACTACCTCAAAGCGGCAGACCAGTATTTTGCAGATGTTCTCACTATATAGTCCGGGTGATTCGTATGATGAGAAATTCTTGTCCAACTATATCAGTATTAACTTGAAACCTGCTATTCTTCGTATCCAGGGTGTGGGTGATATGATGATTATGGGGGGTGACTATAGTATGCGTATCTGGATGAAGCCTGACGTGATGGCCCAGTATAAATTGATTCCATCGGATGTGACCCAAGTGTTGGCTGAACAGAATATTGAATCGGCTACCGGTTCATTCGGAGAAAACTCTGATGAAACTTATCAATATACAATGAAGTATAAAGGGCGTCTGATTACTCCGGAAGAGTTTGGGGAAATTGTGATCCGGTCTTCGGATAATGGCGAAGTGTTGAAGCTGAAAGAAATTGCCGATATAGAGATGGGCGAGGAAAGCTATGCCTATCATGGGGCTATGAATGGTCATCCTGGTATTTCCTGTATGATTTTTCAGACGGCAGGATCGAATGCGACAGAAGTAAACAATAATATTGATACCTTTTTGGAAGAAGCAAGGAAGGATCTGCCCAAAGGGGTGGAGATGGTTCAGGTTATGAGCTCCAATGACTTTTTGTATGCATCTATCCATGAGGTGATAAAAACCTTGTTCGAGGCCATTTTTTTGGTAATCTTAATTGTATATGTATTTTTGCAGGATATCCGTTCTACTATTATTCCGTTGGTGGGGATCATCGTGTCCTTGATTGGTACATTTGCTTTTATGTCCATAGCAGGATTCAGTATCAACCTGATTACCCTGTTTGCTTTGGTGTTGGTGATCGGTACGGTGGTGGATGATGCCATTGTTGTCGTCGAGGCGGTGCAGGCGCGTTTTGATGTGGGATATCGTTCTTCTTATATGGCTAGTATTGATGCGATGAAGGGGATTAGCAATGCGGTCATCTCTTCTTCGTTGGTATTTATGGCTGTGTTTATTCCGGTTTCGTTTATGAGTGGAACTTCGGGTACTTTTTATACTCAGTTTGGTTTGACTATGGCGGTTGCCGTAGGTATCTCTGCCGTCAATGCACTGACTTTGAGTCCGGCGCTGTGTGCTTTGTTCTTGAGACCTTATATTAATGAGGATGGTACGCAGAAAAACAATTTTGCCGCACGTTTCCGTAATTCGTTCAATGCGGCTTTCGATGTGGTGGTGAATAATATAAGAATGCGGTACTATTTTTTATTAAGCGTCGTTGGTTGTCATGGTCATTGCTGGCTTGTTCAGTAGTATTGTTAGTACTCCTGATGAACTCTACGAAGACCAGTTTGGTGCCTGATGAAGACCAGGGTGTATTGTTCGTCAACGTAAGTACGGCTCCGGGTAGCTCACTGAAGACTACGGATGATGTTATGCTTCGTATAGAAGAGCGCATGATGGATATTCCGGTGTTGCATATTCAGAAAGTAGCCGGTTACGGATTGCTTTCCGGACAGGGAAATACATTCGGTATGATTGTTATGAAACTGAAACCCTGGGATGAACGTACGAAAAAAGAAAGATGGTGCAGGCTGTCATCGGACAGATTTATGCCCGCACGGCGGATATTAAGGATGCTACAGTCTTTGCCATTGCTCCGGGTATGATTCCGGGCTATGGTATGGGTAATGCGCTCGACTTGAATGTACAGGATAAGTTGGGCACGGATGTGAACACCTTCTTCCAGACTACCCAGCAATACCTGGGTGCTTTGAACCAGCGTCCCGAAATCTCCATGGCTTATTCTACTTTCGATGTGCGCTATCCGCAATGGACTGTCGAGGTAGATGCTGCCAAATGTAAGCGTGCCGGCATTACTCCGGATGCAGTGCTCTCTACACTTTCGGGCTACTATGGCGGACAGTATGTATCCAACTTCAACCGTTTCTCAAAGGTATATAGGGTTATGATACAGTCCGGTCCGGAATACCGCATGGATGAGTCTTCATTGCACAACACTTTTGTGCGGATGGCAAACGGTGAGATGGCTCCGCTGAGCCAGTTCGTTACGCTGACCCGCAGTTATGGTGCCGAAACATTGAGTCGCTTCAATATGTATAATTCCATATCCGTGAATGCCATGCCTGCCGAGGGATATAGTACGGGTGATGCCATCCGTGCCGTGAAAGAGACAGCAGAAATCAGCCTGCCGAAAGGTTATGGTTATGACTTCGGTGGTATCACACGTGAGGAGAACCAGCAGAGTGGTACGACGGTAATTATCTTCGGTATCTGTATTCTGATGATCTATCTTATCCTGAGTGCACTTTATGAAAGCTTCATCGTTCCGTTTGCAGTTATTCTTGCGGTTCCGGTAGGTTTGATGGGTACGTTCTTGTTTGCCAAGATAGCAGGATTGGAGAATAACATTTATCTGCAAACAGGTTTGATTATGTTGATCGGTTTGCTTGCCAAGACAGCCATTCTGTTGACGGAATATGCTGCCGAGCGCCGAAAAGCGGGCATGGGATTGATTGCTTCCGCAGTCAGCGCAGCCAAAGCACGTCTTCGTCCTATCCTGATGACGGCACTCACCATGATCTTCGGTCTGTTCCCGCTGGTGGTAGCTACGGGAGTAGGTGCTAACGGTAACCGTTCGTTGGGTACGGGTGTAGTAGGTGGTATGACCATCGGTACATTGGCATTGCTTTTCATCGTTCCGGCTTTGTTTGTCACCTTCCAGTGGTTGCAGGAACGTCTTCGTCCGGCTCAGTCCATGCCGACCAAAGACTGGCAGATTGAGGAGGAGATGGAAGTGAGTAAGAAAGAAATAGAAGAATCACATAAATGATAGGTTGGCACTGGATACAGGAGTATTTTCATTCTCCTCCTCCCGGGAGGAGGGGAATTGAGATACTCCGGTTGTGCAAATTCATCATTTTCTAATGAAATAAACAATATAAATAATGAAGAAACAAATCATCGCTTTAGCTGTCGCAGCCTTGCTGTTGAGTAGTTGCGGCATCTATACTAAATATGAACGTCCCGAAGTCAAGACCGACGGACTTTACGGGCAGGATATAGAGGTGGAAGACACCACCTCTATCGCCTCTCTCTCCTGGCGCGAGTTGTTTACCGACCCGCAACTACAATCTCTCATTGAGCATGCACTGCAAGGCAATACCGACTTGCAGTCCGCTCAGTGGCGTATCAAAGAAGCGGAAGCCACTCTGTCATCCGCCCGTCTGGCCTATCTGCCTTCTTTTATGCTGACTCCGCAGGGAGGTGTCAGTAGCTTTGATAAATCAAAAGGTTCCTGGACGTATAGCGGCATAGCGTCCGCCAGTTGGGAAATTGATATTTTCGGTAAACTGACCAATGCGAAACGCCGTGCAAAAGCTTTGTATCTTCAGAGCCTGGAGTACGAACAAGCTGTCACTACTTCGTTGATAGCCAATGTGGCAAATATGTATTATACCTTATTAATGCTCGATGCACAATACAACGTCTCTGCCGAAACTGCCGCCAAGTGGCGTGAGAGCGTGAAGACAATGCGTGCCATGAAAGCAGCAGGTATGACAGATGAGGCCGGAGTAGCCCAGACCGAAGCAAACTGTTATATGGTAGAAGCCTCTTTGCTCGACCTTAAACAGCAAATCCGTGAAGTAGAGAATTCACTTTCTATTTTACTGGGTGATGTGCCCGACGCCATCGAACGTGGAAAGTTACAGGGACAAAGTTTCCCGGAAGAACTTACCGTTGGTGTTCCGTTGCAGTTGCTTTCCCGTCGTCCCGACGTGAAGAGTGCGGAACTCTCGCTGGCACAGGCCTTTTATAGTACAAATGCGGCACGTTCGGCCTTTTATCCTTCCATCACTTTGGGAGGTACGGCAGGTTGGACAAACTCTGCCGGAAGCATGATTATCAATCCGGGCAAGTTGTTACTCTCCGCAGTTGGTTCACTGACACAACCTTTATTTAATAAAGGATTAAACATGGCACAGTTGAAAATAGCCAAAGCCCAACAGGAAGAAGCTAAACTTTCTTTCCAGCAGGCGCTGCTGAATGCTGGAAGTGAAGTGAATAATGCCCTTACCCAAGTGCAGGTGGCCCGCGGTAAAACAGAGTTGCGCGACGGACAAATCACTTCATTGGAAACCGCAGTCCGAAGCACGCAATTGTTGATGAAACATGGCAACTCCACTTATCTGGAGGTACTTACCGCCCAGCAATCGTTGCTCTCTGCCCAACTGACGCAGATAGCCGACCGCTTCGATGAGATACAGGGAATTATCAATCTCTACCAGGCCTTAGGTGGTGGCAGGGAATAAAGAATAAATCATATACTCTCTCTTCTCTCGTTTCTTCATCCCCTTTTATCCTTCACGAAGTGGAGTGGTGAGAGGGGATATTTTTAGTGGTCACTCACCACTAATCACTTATTGCAGGTACTGGTCAATCTGTGCCACCGTTGCATCTTTCAGCAGTACTTTCTTGTCTTTATCCAATAGATACAGGGTAGGTATCGCTTTCAGGTCATACAGATTCTTTTCCTTTATAACAAGCTTTTTATCATACCCGTTTATCCATTCTTTGGGGAAGTCCGGTAGATGTCTTTCCCATTCTTCCTTATCTTCATCCGGATAAATAGCCAGTATTTTTAGACTTCCTGCTGCAAACTCCTTGTTGATGGCAGGCGCCTGTTTCAGTGCTTCTATGCCTTCTTCACAAGCATGACATCCCGGATTGTTGATAAACAGCAGCGTATATTTAGCTTTCACTCCGTAGAGCGTACCGTTTTTTCCGGACAGCAGTGTATAGGTGAAATCTTCTGCCGGCCTTCCGATACGATTCTGTTCAGCCAGTTCCCGGCGTCCTTGCGGAAGTATTTTCTCCGTATCATTCAATACTTTACTTTCCAGCATGGCGTCCAGTACCGGAATGTAAAATTCTTCGTTCCGCATCGGAGAATTCGGATCATACAGATATTTTTCTGCTAAGTCAGTATAATAGAAGAATACGACTTTCTTCTGATCTGCCATCTTATACATTTGCTTTATGGCAGCTATCGCAGTAGTATCCGGCACTATCTTCAGGATATCTATAAAGTCCACCCATGCTTGTTCCGTAACATTCGGAAGGTTGATATAAGTGGTGTCGGTAAAATCCATATTGTCCCAATAGTGCCGTACCAGATAGTCCGCACGCAATTCGGGAGTGTTCAGCATGGCTGGTATAAGGGGGAGCGTGAATTTTTTTACGGTGTCTGCCTGGACTGCCGTTTCCTTGTTGTCGTTTGCTTTCCGGCTGCCGCATGAGGCACACAGGATCAGGAATAGGAGGAAAATGTTGAGAGAAGTTTTCATAATTCAACTACTTATATAATGTATTGAGAGACAAAGATAATGTAAATGTTTTAATTACCATTTGTTAAGTATCAGCAAATTTATGAAGCCTACCTTTGCCCCGCTTTTTTTAAAACAATGAGATATGCAAAGGGATAATTTGGACTTCAAAAACATGAGTGTGAGTAAGTTGTTTACAAAACAACTCTTCCCCACGTTGCTGGGTATGGTATCATCCGCATTGTTCACTGTTGTCGACGGGATATTCGTAGGACGCGGAATAGGCAGTGATGCCATTGCCGCGGTGAATATTGCGGCGCCTATTTTTATGATAGCGGCCGGGTTGGGACTGATGTTCGGTATGGGTGGAGGAATTCTTGCTTCCATTAATCTGTCTCGTGGCAAATTGGTGGTCGCCAATATCAATGTCACGCAGTCAATCGTCATGCTGACGATTGTCAGTATCATTATGGGAATACTATTGACTGTGTTCCCCGAAACTGTAGTAACCTTATTAGGAGCCGAAGGGCATCTGACGGAATTGTCGGCGGAATATTTGTTTTGGTTCTCCATATCCATTCCGTCCACGGTCTTGCTGGTGGCATTGCCGTTCTTTGTACGCCTGACGAATCCTAACTTTGCTATGTGGGCCATGCTGGCGGCTACTGTTGTCAATATCTTGCTCGATTATATCTTTATCTTTATTTTTGAGTGGGGATTGTTCGGTGCTGCTATCGCTACTGATTTGGGAGAATTGGTGGGGACACTTTTACTCTTGGGTTATCTGCTTCGTCCCTCCGTATCGGTTCGTTTTGCCAAGCTGAAGATGAGTATCAAGAGTATCCGCCTGACACTGAGGAATACATGGTATATGCTGAAACTGGGTGTTTCATCCTGTTTGAGTGAAATAACGATTGCCGTCATGGCTATTGCCGGCAATTATGTGTTTATGAGCCATCTGGGAACAGATGGGGTAGCGGCTTATAGCATTGTCTGCTATCTGTTCCCTATTATTTTCATGGTGTTTAACGCTATGGTTCAGTCGGCACAGCCCATTGTCAGCTACAATTACGGTTGCGGGCAGTTGTTGCGGTCCAATAAGGCGCTGCGTTTATGCATTATTTCCGCGGTTGTGTTTGCTTTGCTGATTAGCGGAGTGTTTGTCTGTTTCTCCGGTGATATCGTTTCCTTGTTCTTGCCGGACCGGACAAGTCATGCCTGGCAGTATGCAGTTGCTGGTCTGCCTCTGTTTGCTGTCGATTACATTTTTTTCGGGATAAATGTAATCACAATAGGGTATTATACCAGTATTGAACGTATTAATCTAGCAATGAGGCTTACGTTGCTGCGTGGTATATTGCCGGTCTTGTTCTTCTTTGTACTTCCTGCATGGTTGGGAGTGACGGGCATCTGGCTTGCTGTGGCGGCGGGAGATATTACTACAACAATCCTTATTGTGCTGTGCAGAAAGAAAGTTTAGTATGGCTGTACCTATGAATTATTTTCAATACATTTGCATACAAAAAAATATATTTATCATGAAACGCAACTCTTTCTTATTATTTGTAGCGATTCTCTTCACTTCTGTTTCAGTTTCTTTTGCTCAAAAGAAACTCTCCATCCTTGGAGACTCTTATTCTACATATTACGGTTATGTCACTCCCGACACCAACCTCTGTTGGTATGGCGTACCGGAAGAAAAGAGAGAGAATGATGTGAAGCGGGTGGAGGATACCTGGTGGTATCTTCTTATCAATGAGCACGGTTATCAGATGGAGCGTAATAATTCCTATTCCGGTTCAACCGTTTGCCACACCGGTTATGAGAAAGCGGATTACTCGGATCGTTCCTTTGTAACGCGCATGGACAACCTGGGTAATCCCGATGTTCTCCTGGTCTTTGGCGGTACGAACGACAGTTGGGCGAAGGCCCCTATTGGAAGCTACCAGTATGCAGACTGGACTAAAGCCGATCTTTACAGCTTCCGTCCTGCCTTCTGCCGACTGATGGACTATCTGACTAAACGCTATCCGGATACCCGAATCTATAATATCACGAACACCGAACTGTCGGAAGATGTAATTAACTCTATGGATGAAATCTGCCGCCATTACGGAGTAACCAATATCCGCCTGCGTGATATTGACAAACAGTGGGGACATCCCTCCATAAAAGGAATGAAGAGTATTTGCGAACAGGTTTGTAAAGTAGTGGAAGAATAACATATACCCCTTCCACACCGCTGCGTCCCTTTATTCATCGGGCATAGCGTGTGGAAGGGTGTTTTTTGTGGACTTATCTCGTTACGATCCGATCCCGGCTGACTCCATAATATCCTGCTGCCGGCACATATATCGGTTGTGTCTTTCTTCCTATATTTTCTATCTTTCCTTCCGCATTCAGCCGTTTCAGGTGCTCCGCGGCTTTAGACCGCATAAAGCCGCATATACGCTGGAAATCGGCACGTGTCATCAGTTGGTGTTCTGCAAAATACGCTTTCAGCCGCATATCTATCTCTACATCAGACAGTTTACCGGAGTGCCCGCTGTGCCTGAAGTTTTTCAGTTTCACGTTGCCCACCTCGTCCTTCAGCGCACGGTCGGCACGGAACTTGATACCTTTCAATCTCACCTTTTCATTTTTCCGGTCCGTCTCCCTCGTGATTCCTTTTTCACTTTTCAGTGTGGGGTAGAAATAGCCGATACCATCCAGGTGTACTTGCCGCCCTTCCGATAATTCCTCGCCCATCACATGAGAAAGCGCGTCGAGCACCGCCGACACATCAGTTTCAGTCAGCGAGCTGCGTTTCTGTATTTTTCGGCGGATTTCGTCGGTTCCTACTTTTCCATTGAGGGTGATGCGTGCATGGATTGTTGTTTTCTCAGTTTCGTCCGTTTCATTGTTCGGTACCGGAGTCTCATACCATTCAAAAAGTATTGCCATTGTTTGTCGTTTTACAATTGATGATGCAAATGTACCATATATATAAGGGAAGAGCAAATTTTGAACGGACCATTCATATCGTTTGATTATAGTCGGCAGGCTGGCTGATTGCAATCAACAAGCTTGCTGACAGTAATCAGTAAGCCTGCCGACTATAATCAAACGCTGCGGATGCCTTATGCAAAAGACGATGATCCCATATGTGAAATCACAACAAGATATACCTGCTTTATTAGTGCTGATTAGTTGAACGGATTTCTCTGAAACGTTTGCAAACAGGCCTTTTATGATGCTAACTTCGTAGCATTAATCACTAAAATAGTCACAGAATTATGAAGACAAAATTAATGCGATTCATTACCTCTTTTTTTGAGAGTTGGAGAGAAGAAAAAAAGTACTGGCAAATCAGCTGGAATCTATTGTGGAGCACACGGATATTACCGTTGTGCGTTCCACAAACCATCCTGTTGCGGAACGTGTAAAGACCGTGCCGGTTAGTCTGACGGATCAGGTAAACCGCTTCCTGCAATCTACCTACGATTTTCGTTATAATTTGCTGACGGAAGAAACCGAATACCGTCCGGCAGATGGGAGAGGAGAGCCTTTTGCACCTGTGGGCAGGCGGGAACTGAATTCTTTCTGCCTCGAAGCGCATGCACGGGGCATTGCCTGTTGGGATAAAGACATCAGTCGTTATCTTTATTCTACCAGTGTACCCGGTTATCATCCTTTCCTTCTGTATCTGGACGAACTTCCGGCCTGGGATGGCATTGATCGTCTTGAAGCATTGGCGCACCGTGTTTCTTCTGATCCATTGTGGATAAAACACTTCCATATATGGTTGCTTGCCCTTACTGCACAATGGCTGGGCATAACGGGAAAGCATGCCAACAGTGTGGCTCCTATCCTTATCAGTACGGAACAAGGCTGTTTGAAATCTACCTTTTGCAAGAGTTTAATGCCCGAAACCCTGTCACGTTACTATTCGGATGAAGTGGAGTTGACTTCAAAGGGAAACGTCACCCGTAAAATGTCGGAAATGGGTCTGCTGAATCTTGACGAGTTCGATAAATATCCCGCTTCTAAAATGCCGTTGCTGAAGAATCTGATGCAGATGGCGGAGCTGAACCTTTGTAAAGCCTATCAGAGAAACTATCGCAACCTGCCGCGTATCGCCTCTTTCATAGGCACAAGCAACCGTTCCGATTTATTATCCGATCCTACGGGGAGCCGGCGTTTTCTTTGTGTGGAAGTGAAGGGGAAGATAGATTGTTCCCGCATTGTGCACAAACAAATCTATGCCCAGTTGAAGCAAGAGCTTCTGAAGGGTGCCCGATATTGGTTTACGGCAGAAGAAGAACATGAATTGAAGGAGCATAATAAGATGTTTCAGCGTCGCAGCATAATGGAAGAGGTGCTTTATGCCTGTTTCCGTCCTGCCACAGCCGAAGATCGGGATGAAATAGTGCAACGCCTTTCCGCAGCAGATATTTTCAAGGTTTTGAAAAGACAGAATCCAGCCGCCATGCGGGGAGTTAATTCGAATGCGTTTGCCCAGTTGTTGGCGCCATTGGGATTTTCCCGCTCACGTAGCCGTTATGGGAATTATTATGCGGTCATTTCTTTGTCCGAAAATATCCCTTCCACCCGCTAACCCCGATTGAATCGGGCGTTTCAATAGTGTGGAAGGGTAGGGATACTCGCTATGAATATGGTAAAAGCTGGTTTGACTGAGGAAAACAAGAATAGATGCTCAACGGTTTTTAGAGAATCTTTTTGATGAAATTCGAAACAAATGAATGCTTTTGTTGTTGAATGTGAAAAAAAACGTATCTTTGCAACTGAACACGTGACATGTGATATCTTTCATGGTTTACATGTCCTCTTCCGGTACCAGTAAAATGTGGAAATTTGACTAAAAAACCGGATGAGCGTAGCCTGTATCAGTCTTGGTACGGGCTTACTCTTCCTGTTTTTAGAGGTATCCACATACCTACTGGTAGGGAAGAAGTAAGACCCCGTACTTTTATAATATAAACCATTATAGCCGTATAGGGTTGATTTGAAACTTATTTAATCAAACACTATATGGCTAATTGGCTTTCTATACAAGCAGCTGCCGAAAAATACGGCGTAACTGAGGGGGTAATCCGGGAATGGATTCGGCTCAATTATTTGACAATCTCTTCTTTAAAGAGGGATCCTTTTGAAGATCCGGATCCGCTGGTGGATGCTGACGAACTCGATAGAGCTCTTGAGTTAAAATCGATGCAATCCTATCCTGACGATGAAACTATTGAGCGAATTCCGAGAGGGCATTTAGATTGGATTTATCAGGAGAATTCCCGATTGGCAAAAAAGAATGATGATTTGCGGGAAGAGAATTATTTGCATGTTCAGTGGGAGGCTAAGCTAAAAGCTGATTTAGATAAAATGATAGAGCTTACCGAGCGTTTGAACTCATTGCACCAGAAAATAGCGGAAGACTATAAGTCTACGCTCAGTAGCCGATTTGATATTTGGTCTTCTTTCTGGCATTTACTCTTCTCTAAAAAGAAATAAAGACCTAACTTGATAACTAATACCTCACCTAACCAGTATATATTGTTTTTTTAATCCTTTTCATCTTGTGAGTACGGAGTTCCGTGAGGAGCCTCCGTCTCTTTTTTGTATACCCTCCCTTTCTATTTCTATCCATTTCTCCTCCTCCCGGGAGGAGGAGTACCCCGTAGGGGGGAGGTGGTAGGTGAGTTAATCTACCTCCCTACACGCGCACGTATATATAATAATGTACCCCCTTCCAGCTCCTTTCATCCTCCCTTTCAAATTTATGTTCTAGAACATCCTTATCAATCAGCCATTTACGAAATTGTTTCAAAAAAGTTACGAAAAAAAGACAGATATGTTTGGAGCGAATAGATATATCGGCTACTTTTGCACCCGCTAACCAAGAGACGGTCAGCCTTGAAATTGACATTCTGACAGAAACGGCGTAGGAACTCCAACGTTTTTCTTTCCTTTTAGGCTTTATTCTAACCAGGAATACAGCGTTCTAAAAGAAAAAAGAAAAAAAACTTCCGGAAACATTTGGAAGATATGCTTAAAAGTTCTTACCTTTGCACCCGCTTTCCGAGAAGAGGCTGACGCTGAGTCGGCTTCCCTGATAGAGACGGCGCTAAGAACTTCTTCTTCTTTTTATCTCCCTTTCGCAAAGAGAGACGACGAGAAAAAGAAAAAAGGAAAAAAAACTTTCGAAATTATTTGGAAGATATACTTAAAAGTTCTTACCTTTGCATCCGCTTTCTGAAAAGAAAAGCAGTTTTAAAAAGAAGCGATCTTTGAAGAATTTACATAAACAATACAAGTAGTACAAGAGCAGGTGCTTCGCAAATTAATAATAAAAGCGCAGCATCTGGGTATAAAAAAGAACCGTCAAGTAACTTATATATATAGGTAATTTGAAGACTTTTAATAAACCGAGCGTCCTGAACAGAGCAAAAACACTGTCGCTTTTTAATAATTAATTATTTAATTTGCGCAGTCACAATACTTTTACAATGAAGAGTTTGATCCTGGCTCAGGATGAACGCTAGCTACAGGCTTAACACATGCAAGTCGAGGGGCAGCATGACCTAGCAATAGGTTGATGGCGACCGGCGCACGGGTGAGTAACACGTATCCAACCTACCGGTTATTCCGGGATAGCCTTTCGAAAGAAAGATTAATACCGGATAGTATAACGAGAAGGCATCTTTTTGTTATTAAAGAATTTCGATAACCGATGGGGATGCGTTCCATTAGTTTGTTGGCGGGGTAACGGCCCACCAAGACATCGATGGATAGGGGTTCTGAGAGGAAGGTCCCCCACATTGGAACTGAGACACGGTCCAAACTCCTACGGGAGGCAGCAGTGAGGAATATTGGTCAATGGACGAGAGTCTGAACCAGCCAAGTAGCGTGAAGGATGACTGCCCTATGGGTTGTAAACTTCTTTTATATGGGAATAAAGTGAGCCACGTGTGGCTTTTTGTATGTACCATACGAATAAGGATCGGCTAACTCCGTGCCAGCAGCCGCGGTAATACGGAGGATCCGAGCGTTATCCGGATTTATTGGGTTTAAAGGGAGCGTAGGCGGGCTGCTTAAGTCAGTTGTGAAAGTTTGCGGCTCAACCGTAAAATTGCAGTTGATACTGGGCGCCTTGAGTGCAGCATAGGTAGGCGGAATTCGTGGTGTAGCGGTGAAATGCTTAGATATCACGAAGAACTCCGATTGCGAAGGCAGCTTACTGGATTGTAACTGACGCTGATGCTCGAAAGTGTGGGTATCAAACAGGATTAGATACCCTGGTAGTCCACACAGTAAACGATGAATACTCGCTGTTGGCGATACACAGTCAGCGGCCAAGCGAAAGCATTAAGTATTCCACCTGGGGGAGTACGCCGGCAACGGTGAAACTCAAAGGAATTGACGGGGCCCGCACAAGCGGAGGAACATGTGGTTTAATTCGATGATACGCGAGGAACCTTACCCGGGCTTAAATTGCATCTGAATAATTTGGAAACAGATTAGCCGTAAGGCAGATGTGAAGGTGCTGCATGGTTGTCGTCAGCTCGTGCCGTGAGGTGTCGGCTTAAGTGCCAATAACGAGCGCAACCCTTATCTTTAGTTACTAACAGGTCATGCTGAGGACTCTAGAGAGACTGCCGTCGTAAGATGTGAGGAAGGTGGGGATGACGTCAAATCAGCACGGCCCTTTACGTCCGGGGCTACACACGTGTTACAATGGGGGGTACAGAAGGCAGCTACAGCGATGTGATGCTAATCCCAAAAGCCTCTCTCAGTTCGGATTGGAGTCTGCAACCCGACTCCATGAAGCTGGATTCGCTAGTAATCGCGCATCAGCCACGGCGCGGTGAATACGTTCCCGGGCCTTGTACACCCGCCCGTCAAGCCATGAAAGCCGGGGGGTACCTGAAGTCCGTAACCGTAAGGAGCGGCCTAGGGTAAAACTGGTAATGGGGCTAAGTCGTAACAAGGTAGCCGTACCGGAAGGTGCGGCTGGAACACCTCCTTTCTGGAGCGACGCTCAGTCAAAATCAGAGATTTTGAAATTAATAATTAATAATTATAAATTAAAAAACTCTCTGTACTAACAAATTAAAAGTTGGTTCTTTTGACATGCTACATAAGAACCTCTTGCACTACGCGTAGTTGTTTATATAATATATATTGAGAAAGAAGAAGCCGAGCCGCAAGGCGAGGTTGAACTCGACAGTCCCTATAGCTCAGTTGGTTAGAGCGCTACACTGATAATGTAGAGGTCGGCAGTTCAATCTCTGCCTGGGACTACTTCTTAAATTAGAAATTAGAAATTAAAAATTAAATTTACGACACCGCATTTTAATTTATAATTTATAATTTTTTAATTAATGAAGGGGGATTAGCTCAGCTGGCTAGAGCACCTGCTTTGCACGCAGGGGGTCAACGGTTCGAATCCGTTATTCTCCACTCTGATAACAAATTTAATTATTAATTATTAATTTGTTAATCAACCGTTCTTTGACATGATGTACAAAAAAAAGTAAAGTTATAACAAGCTGAAAGTATATATCGAGCCATACGGCTAGGTAAGACTAAAAGTAAGTAAGGGCGCATGGCGGATGCCTTGGCCTCGGAGGCGATGAAGGACGTGATAAGCTGCGATAAGCTGCGGGTAGGTGCAAATGACCTTTGATCCGCGGATTTCCGAATGGGACAACCCAATATCTTGAAGAGATATTATCCATCTTACGATGGAGGCGAACGCAGGGAACTGGAAACATCTTAGTACCTGTAGGAATAGAAAATAAATAATGATTCCCCAAGTAGTGGCGAGCGAACGGGGGAATAGCCCAAACCATATGTGTTACGGCATGTATGGGGGGTTGTAGGACCACGTCGTGGGACGAAAGTTACTGAGTAGAATGATCTGGAAAGTTCAGTCATAGACGGTGATAACCCGGTATACTAAGCTAATTGAACCCCTAGTGGTATCCTGAGTAGCGCGGGACACGAGGAATCTTGCGTGAATCTGCCGGGACCATCCGGTAAGGCTAAATACTCCCGAGACCGATAGCGAACCAGTACTGTGAAGGAAAGGTGAAAAAAGCACTTCGAACAGAAGAGTGAAATAGTCCCTGAAACCATGCGCCTACAAGCGGTCGGAGCAGTTTAAACTGTGACGGCGTGCCTTTTGCATAATGAACCTACGAGTTACTTTTTCCGGCAAGGTTAAGGATCTTGAGATCTGCAGCCGAAGCGAAAGCGAGTCTTAATAGGGCGGATAGTCGGAAGGAGTAGACGCGAAACCAAGTGATCTACCCTTGGCCAGGTTGAAGGACAGGTAACACTGTCTGGAGGACCGAACCGATAAGCGTTGAAAAGCTTCCGGATGAGCTGAGGGTGGGGTGAAAGGCTAATCAAACTTGGAGATAGCTCGTACTCCCCGAAATGCATTTAGGTGCAGCCTTGATTTATACTAATATGAGGTAGAGCGACTGATAAGATGCGAGGGCTTCGCCGCCTATCAAGTCTTGACAAACTCCGAATGCGTATTAGTTCTATATCAGGAGTGAGGGCATGGGTGCTAAGGTCCATGTCCCAAAAGGAGAACAATCCGGACCATCAGCTAAGGTCCCGAAATAATTGCTAAGTTGATCTAACGAAGTCAGATTGCTAAGACAGCTAGGATGTTGGCTTGGAAGCAGCCACTCATGTAAAGAGTGCGTAACAGCTCACTAGTCGAGGAGTTTGGCGTGGATAATAATCGGGCATAAGCAATTTACCGAAGCTATGGGATGTGCAAACATCGGTAGGGGGAGCATTCTACTCAGCGTCGAAGGTGAAGCGTAAGCTTTGCTGGAGCGTGTAGAAAAGCAAATGTAGGTATAAAAATAACGATAAAGGGGTGAGAAACCCCTCGCCGAAAGACTAAGGTTTCCTGATCAACGCTAATCGGATCAGGGTTAGTCGGGTCCTAAGGCTCAGCCGAACGGTGAGGCCGATGGGCAGAACAGGTTAATATTCCTGTACTACCTTAAAGAGTGACGTGGAGACGGAGGCGTGACAGTGCCGCGAACTGACGGAATAGTTCGTTGAAGGGTGTAGATGTTGATCGGGGTAGGCAAAATCCGCTCCGAGAGTCGAACCTGATAGTATGGAGCGTTCTTCGGAACAATCCAATAGTGCATGTAAACATACTCCCAAGAAAATCCGCTAAACTTAATCTTTAAGGTACCCGTACCGTAAACGGACACACGTAGTCGGGTTGAATATACTAAGGCGCTTGAGTGATTCACGGTTAAGGAACTAGGCAAATTGACCCTGTAACTTCGGGATAAAGGGTCCCCACTGCGAGGTGGGGCGCAGAGAATCGGTCCAGGCAACTGTTTAACAAAAACACAGGGCTATGCCAAATTGAAAGATGAAGTATATAGCCTGACACCTGCCCGGTGCTGGAAGGTTAAGAGGAGATGTCATCGCAAGAGAAGCATTGAATTGAAGCCCCAGTAAACGGCGGCCGTAACTATAACGGTCCTAAGGTAGCGAAATTCCTTGTCGGGTAAGTTCCGACCTGCACGAATGGTGTAATGATCTGGACACTGTCTCTCAACCGTGAGCTCAGTGAAATTGTAGTATCGGTGAAGATGCCGATTACCCGCGATGGGACGAAAAAGACCCCCGTGAACCTTTACTATAGCTTAACATTGAATTTGGGTAATTGATGTGTAGGATAGGCCGGAGGCTTTGAAGCAGGTACGCCAGTATTTGTGGAGCCGCTGTTGAAATACGGCCCTTTGGTTATTTGAGTTCTAACTCGCTGTTGCGAGGACACTGTTTGGTGGGTAGTTTGACTGGGGTGGTCGCCTCCAAAAAAATGTAACGGAGGCTTCTAAAGGTGCCCTCACGCCGATTGGTAACCGGCGGCAGAGTGTAATGGCATAAGGGGCGCTTGACTGGGAGACTTACAAGTCGATCAGGTAGGAAACTAGAGCATAGTGATCCGGTGTTTCTGTATGGAAAGGACATCGCTCAAAGGATAAAAGGTACTCCGGGGATAACAGGCTGATCCCTCCCAAGAGCTCATATCGACGGAGGGGTTTGGCACCTCGATGTCGGCTCGTCACATCCTGGGGCTGGAGAAGGTCCCAAGGGTTTGGGCTGTTCGCCCATTAAAGTGGCACGCGAGCTGGGTTCAGAACGTCGTGAGACACAGTTCGGTCTCTATCTATCGTGGGCGTATGAAATTTGCGTGGCTCTGACACTAGTACGAGGACCGTGTTGGACTGACCTCTGGTTTACCAGTTGTGCCGCCAGGTGCATTGCTGGAATATCTAAGTCGGGATTGGATAAGTGCTGAAAGCATCTAAGTACGAAGCCAGCCACAAATTAGATTTCTTAGGGTCGTTGAAGACTACAACGTTGATAGGATACAGGTGTACAGGTGGCGACATCATAGCCGAAAGCATTACTAATTGCCCGTTCACTTTTGGTCTTTGCCTTTAGCATGGCAGGTATATACGTTCAGTTTAAAAATCTTTTGCTTTTTTGCATCATGTCTAACTTATTTACAGGTGAGCTATAGCACATCAGGGTTCCACCTCTTCCCATTC
>VOFK01001545.1_pt1 | contig 61825 bp, 81 predicted proteins | sample 5384121 | NCBI WGS metagenome assembly VOFK01 (sample SAMN12384730, study PRJNA508395) | human gut metagenome | isolation source: healthy gut J | host: Homo sapiens | reverse complement strand
TTTCCGTGGGCTGGCCGGCGAGTTCCGGTGCGCTCGAGCCCGCCGTTTTTGGGCTCCGAATGCCTCCTCCCATCATGGCCGCAAGCGTGTTTTCACGGGCTTGGGACTGGTGAACGGGTCGCAGGAAACCATCGAAGAGGTTTTGGCGAAAGCCGAGGAGGCGGGCCACAGGGGCGATCCGGGCGAAATCACCGATCCGGTCGGACTCAAGGTGAAGGTATCCGGCGTTACTCCGGGCTACAATCGCGATGAGATCCTTGCCGCACTTAAGGAATGCGGAATGAAAGCGACCGATGGCAAGCCCGCGCAGAGCACGAAGTACCTCGCAATAGGCGACAACGTGGGACGAAGCAAGCTCGACGCAGTTTTCAGCGGCAACTCGCAGGCAAAAATCGTCACGACGGGCGAGTTGCTTGAGGTCATGAACCGATTTGGCAAGGCGGAATAGAAGGGAAGGCTCGATATGGCCGTCAATTTGAAAACCGTAAAAGACACGGTGAATCTTGCAGCGGGGGTTTTGGCCGCCGCCGCCGGGGTTGTCGATGGGGCAAAAGCAGCTCGGTTTCGATGTCGATGGAGCCGTGAAAAGCGCTGCCGACGGGGCAACCAACGGCGCGCGCCGATGCTGTTGCCGACGGCATCGGCAAAGGGATTTGGTGCGGCGGCGGAAGGCGTCGCGCGGCAGCCGGCGCGTTGGGGGATGCCACGAAGGGCGTTCCAGGACTCAAAGGGCCGCCGCGGAAGCTCGGAAGAAGATCGATGCCGCCAGGCAATCAATATTGAAAGGCGCGTCGACGGTGATGCCCCTGCACGAGTTCATCTGCCAGCAGGTCAAAGCCTCCGGAAGCTGCGTTCAACGGCTACGATATGCCCGGCTGCTATCTCATCGCGACATACCGCAGGCATGACCACGATAAGAACTTCAGCGACTATCTCGGAATATACGTGGGGTCAAGTGAGCGTATGGCGGGACGATATCGCGTCCATACCTACGCGATTGGGCGATCCGGATGTCTACGCTGACTACAAGTACCGGCAAAACATTTTGCTATTCGTGTGATCCGTGCGAGCTGAAGGACGTCGACGAACGTCGTGGGCTCCTGCTGCGTTCGTTTGACGGCGAGAGGCTCTACAACGGCACTGGATTATCGGTCGAGAGGGCGGCGGATGAAGACCTATAACCTGGACACCATCCAGAAGGTCCCCCTGCGCGAGGTGTGGCCGCATGAGGCCCACGACTTCACAAGTGGCTGGCCGAGGAGCAGAACCTCGCAACCCTCGGGGGTCGGAATCGAGCTCGAGCTCATAGAGACGGAGTCCTCGGTCGGATCGTTCAACGTGGACATCTACGCGCAGGGAGTCCGGTACGGGCCGCAAGATCATCGAGAACCAGCTCGAGGACACCAACCACGACCATCTCGGCAAGGTCACGTACGCCGCCGGCAAGGGCGCCGAGGTCGTCATCTGGGTCGTGGCGCGCGCCCGCGACGAGCACCGCCAGGCCATCGAGTGGCTCAACCAGCACACCGACAGCGACTTCGGGTTCTTCCTTCGGTCGAGGTCGAGCTCTGGAAGATCGGGGATTCCTGCCCGCCCGCGCTTCGGCGTGGTCGAGAGCAGCCGAACGAGTGGACCAAGACCGTGAAGCTCTCCGAGGGGCTCAGCGGAGAGACCGAAAGGTCAAGCTGGCGTACTGGACGGCCTACCGCGATGTGGCGGGCGGCCATCCGGAGTTCCTCAAGGAGTTCAGCCCGCAGAAGCCCAGCAAGGACCATTGGTCGACGCTTCGCCTGGGGGGTCTCGGCATACCATCTCGCCCTGCTCATCGATACGCAAAAGGGGCCGCACGGGCATCGAGCTGTACCGTGGACGACGACAAGGAGATCGGGCACCGCGCCATCGCCAACAGCGAGATCTTCGAGGAGCACCTCGGGCTGACGGCGGCACCCTTCGATGCGAAAAAGGCCTCGGGACTGCGCTTCTACAAGGCGGGCCACCCCATCAAGGGCCACCAGGACGCATGGCCGGGGTACATCGAGGAACAGCTCGGATGGGCCCTCGAGATGAAAAAAATAATCGCGGAGATCGAGCTCTAAAACGCCCGGCAAAATGCCGGGCGTTTTTCTATTGACGGGATTCGGCGCTGGCCGTTTCGGTCCGGATGCGCCGCTCGGTTTCTTCGAGGTCCCTGACGATCCTTCCCAGCGCCATGCAGTAATGCGCGAAGACCGGGTCCTCCTTGCCGGACCGGTCCTCGCAGCAGAAGAGCATCGACTCATGAAGGCAGGCGAGCTCGTAGACGATATCCTTGAGTTCCATGCGACTCCTTTTGAAAAGTAAATAGGGCCTTAAATGGTATCGATGTTGGACGCGGGCTGCCGGCGTCCGCCGTGAATCGGCACGGCTCCGCGGCCGGGTGGCACCTCCGCTAGCGCCGCGTCAAGGGGGCCCATGAGACCCCGCACAAACCTCCGCCCGCTCCGGTTGGTGGAGGTCGTCATGGACCTCCCTTGACCCGTCTTCGCCCGGTGCGGCTTTGCGGGAGCAAAGCCGACGACGACGCGCGGCGTCGCCATTCGGCTTTGCCCGCAGGGGCGAGATGTTGAGGGCAGGGGTGCCCGGAACGGAGGAAGACATGCAGCAGCTGATGACCGAGGAAATCGCCAAGACGGCTCCAAGGCTCTACGAGCAGGACGGGGCGGAGGACCCCACGGTCTACGCCCACTACTCGTGCGTGAACGGATGGGACTGGTGGCTGCTCGAGTTCGACGGCACGGACGAGGCGTTCGGCCTCGTCGAGGGCTACGACGACGAGCTCGGCTACTTCAGCATCAAAGGAGATGGCCGAGCTGAACCGCCAGATGGGGTTCGCCGCCGTCGAGCGAGACGAGCACTTCTCCCCGAGGCCGCTCAGCGCCGTCAGGAGGAGGTAGACACATGGTCACGGTCGAGTTCGACTCCATGGGCGAGGCGGTCCGCCTCGCCCCTCGTGGCCGGGGGGAGTACGCGGGCGGCGGCCTGGCCGTCCTTCTCACCTCGACGCCACGGACCCGCGCTCCGATGGTTAAGCATGGCCGAGGGGGCGTGCTCACGGCGAGCGTGCCGTCGGCGGCCGAGTGGTACCCGCGGGCGCGGCAACGTCGCCATCGACGCCGACGCGCCCGCGGCAGCCTCGAGGCGCTCGGAGGCCGCCGGCTTGCTCCGCATGGCCGGCCGGGCGGCGTCCGGGATGGCCCGCTACCCGCTGGCCACGGTCGCCGACCACGCCCTCGACAGCATGGGGCGGCCTAACCGGAGACCTTGGAGGAGGCCCTCGGCTCGACGGTCGTCGTCGAGTACGAGTCCGGGAGGCGACGGCGGCGCGTTCGAGGTGGGGACCGCGCCGGCGGTCTCGACCGGAGCTCGAGCGCCTCATCGCCGCCACGAGGTCCGAGGCCGATGCGTCGGCAGCCGCCGGCGGATGGGCGGCCGTCCGGGTCGGTTTCGGGGATGCCGAGACCATCGACTGCGAGACGGGGCGGACGGTCCGTCGCGGGGGAAATGGGAGGAGGGGGGCGCGGTCCGGATGGGCCGCGCTTTTCCCCGGGGATGCGCAGAACTCCCCACCGTCCAAAGGCACTTGGACGGTGGGAGCTGAATACGACGATATACTGCGCGTGCAACGGGGACACGCGCCTCCTTTTCGGTTGACTCCACCAGTTCGTACAGAGAGACTTTTCGATTTCCCGCTTTGATTTGGAGGTCTGTAATTCCATATTTCTGGAATACGGCACGAGGCTGAGCTTCGAAAATCGCGTCTTGCGTCGGTAGATTGTTCCGCGTCCGCGACCAGTTTTTCAAGGATGCTAAGCTGGGACTGTATTGAGAGTTCGTTTAGGTGGTTCACATTGTCCATAGCGGTTGACCTCAATGTTGAATAGCTGTCTTGAAAGACTACGTCATGCTAGTGTCGGTATCGATTTGATACTACGAACAAATTAGAACTAAATGGATATAGTTTCCATACTAATCAAAACAAACTTGCATTCAAGTTTTTATTTATACTTGATTTAAGGCGGAGTGGAATGTGGGCGCGCAAGGAGATGCGGAATCGATGAGAGCCTCAAAAAAAAAATTACTGCAGTGTTATCATCTTTCATCCTCTCTATTCTTCCATTTCTGATTCTATGGGCGGCTTGGTCAGCCCTCCCTGATACAATTCCCGCTCATTGGGTGGGGGGGTGTGGTTGATCGATGGGGTAATAAGCTTGAATTGCTGGTTGTTCCGCTGTTTTCTCTGATTGGTTCTATTGCAATTTCTGCGTACCTTATTGTTTCCACGCGGCGAAGAGAGTTCGCGGATTTCTCTGTTCGAATGCGACGGGACTTTGTTGCGTGCTATATTTCTAGTCTTCTTTTTTATCGACAACCTGCTCAGTGATAATTGCCGTTTGGGTTCAGTTGATTCTTACGCAAAAAACACTGCGGTTGATGGGGGGCTTGACTATCGATCCTGTATTCCCTTCCCGGGCTATATGTGATCTTGTGCGCTTTGCCGCCTTTTTATGCGAGCGGCGAGAGCAAAAAGGCAGAGCGCCTGATAACAGTTCTTATTGGCGGCGCGGAGATTGTTCTTTGTGGAATAGTGCTTGAAGGTTCGGCTGCCTCTTATGCGATGATTGGACTGATGATTCTGTTCTGTGCGTTTGAGATTGTGTCACAGGTAAGGGATAGCCGGTCCTTATGAGTTGAATTACGCGCGTGCGGATATAAAGGTTGGCATGTTAAGCTGGACGTTTTCTCGTTCTGGGACATTTGCAGTAGGATGAGTGGGACTAGGCGCGCTGCGGTGTGATGGTGACGGTTGAGACTTGTATCGCTGCAAATCCGCTGATGCACATTTTGCTATTGGGCTTGAAGGTGGGGACCTACGGGCCTTTGTTTGGGATGTTCCGGTCGTCCAACGCGTGTTGCACGGCTTTATATTGTTACGCTCGTTCGGCGCTCCGTTGGAGCATTTCCGGGTTTGTCGGCATCATGACTTGGCCAAGTGACACGCTTGCCGGGACGGTTGTAACGCCGCGCCGGTTCCGTGTGCTCCTTCGTTGTTGGCCTGTCCAGCCGGGGGCGGATTCGGCCTCATGTTGTGGCGCACGGCCTTCAGGGGCTTCCCCCTGGCGAGTTATGTTCGTCCGTATGGGTAAGGGTCGGGTTGAGCTGACAATCCCGTGTCGGAAGGGGCTTGGACCATGCGCGCGATGACAGAGATTGAGTGGCTGGACGGCCGTGTGACGAAGGTGCCGGAGCTCGCCCTGGGCGATGCGTTCGGCGAGAGCGTCCAGGCGGAGCTCGATTTCGGGTTCGACGATGTGTTGGAGGGCCTTTGGGTCGAGGTGCGCCATCATGAGCCGGATGAGGACTCGGACGGCGACCCGCGCGGGAGGGGCTGCGCACTGTACGCGGACTGCCGGTACAGCCTGGTCGAACCGTCGGACCTCGACCGTGTCTTCTGCATCCTTTACGAGGGGCAGCCGAGGGTCCAGCCGCGTCGCGGGGGAGCTCGTGAACCTTTCGCGGGCCTGTGCGTTGTCCTGCCTCATGCTCGGATCTCCCTACCCGCCAGGCGCCCTCGAGGCCCTGGCCGCGTGCGCTCGATACCTCTGCGGTCCGGCTTTCACATCCGACCTCGCCGCCCGTGCCCGCGCCGCGGGGGAGCTAGGGCCCCCGCGGCGGCGGTGAACGCGGCCGCTGCGTGGGAATTTGGGATGGGGGCGGGTTCCGAAACGCCTGCGGAGGGGAGAACCCCGTTGGGCGGGGACTATTCGTGATGCTTGATATCGCATTGCAGTATGGAAGCACGGATCATCTTCGCGATGGTCCGACCGGTTGATGGGCTAGGACGCGCATTCAGCAGGGAAGGGGATGGCTTTTAATGCCGCTTTTGGCTTATGCGTGCCGCGCTCCGCGTATGGCCATCCTGCGGTGCTAAAGCATTCTTGAAGTCTGTTAAGTGAATTCGTTTTAATCGCGCACGTGGCCGTTTGCCCATGTCGCATAACAGGATTCACTGTTGATTGCCCGTGTGATGACAGCGTGAGTTTCGGGGGGGGTGTTCCTATAGTTTTGTCAACTGGGCAATGCTGTTTTCGAGATTGAATCGCGACATGCTAACGCCAGGCCTTTCGGCCGATGGGCTCCAATCTGTTCGGAGCGCTTCGACTAGGCCGCGTAGGGCACCCTGTCCCTCATGATCGCGTAGATCACCTTCAGCCTCTTCCTGGCGACGGCCTTGAGCGCCTTGCCGTGCGACATGCCCCGCTCCCGGCACCTGGTGTAGTAGTCGCCCCATCTCCCTCTGTCCGGGTAAGGCAGTTACATGAGAATATGAGCAGGTTCTTCAGCCTCTTGTTCCCCCGGCGGGATGCCGTGACCGACGATACGGAGGTCCCCGACCGCCTGTTGCGGGGCGCCAGGCCGCAGTAGGAGGCGAGCCTGTCGTGGCTGGGGAAGTCTTCGATGTCGATGGAGATCGCAAGCTCGGAAGCGGTTTTGGGCCCGATGCCCGGCACCGTCAGGAGGCAGCGGTAGGTCTCGTCGCCCTCGAGCAGGGCGGAGATCTCCGCCGTGATCGCCTCGATCTCCGCCGAGTTCTCGGATATCCTGCGCGCGAGCAGTTTCACCGCCCGGTCCTCGGCGGCGACGACCGACGCATCCGGCCTTGTCGAGGAGGCCGTCGAGCGGACGAGGGCCTCGATCTTACCGCGCGCCGCCCCGCGCGTGAGCGCCGCCGCCCTGCGGGCCCGGCGTCGGCCACCGACCAGGCCCCGCCGAGGGATGCCATGAGCCTCAGCTGGGGACCGTCGGAGAGGTCGACGAGCGACTCGAAGGCAGGGCAGGACTCCAGCAGGATGCTGCGCAGCCTGTTCTTATTCCCTAGTGTTCTCGCAGGTCAGGAAGTTCCTCTGGGCGGCCAGCGCCCTCGCCGCCGCGACCGTCGGGCCCGGATCCCCGACCGGCAGGAGCGAGTCGGGTATGCCCAGCGCCGTCTTGGCGATGACCATCGCGTCCCTCTCGTCGGTCTTGGCGTCGCCGGCGAAGAGCCTGGAGGCGCCGTGCGCCGCGAGTCCCGGCAGGTACGCCGCCGACATCCCGGCCGCCCTGGCGCGGGCGAGCGCGAGGGCGCCTATGTTGCGCGACTGGTCGACGACCACGAGCGCATCGGGGGGAAGCGGCCGAACAGCGAGTCCGAGGTCGTCCTCCCTGTTCGCGACGGGGTGCTCAACAGCACCTCGCCATCTCGAGTCGCGACGCATGCCCAGTGGGACGATTTCCCGACATCGAGCCCGATGACGGCTTCCGGCATTCTAATTGGTGCCATGGTGGTATCCTCCAATCGGTAGGCCGATCGGAACCCCTCCCCGCGACACCCACATTACCTGGCCGTGGCCTTGCGCCCGGCAGTTTCCTATCAGTCGTCCGGAGCGGCGAGCGCCCCCGGTGGCAACACCCCCCGGGCCCTCTACGGGGCAGGGGCAGACGGCCATCCGGAGGCGCCCGATCGGCGGCCCCTCGGGGCTTGCCCGTATCGTAGGCAATGCGCCGAATGCTCGCCATCGAAATTTATCGGTGGCCCACTTCAGACTGTAATGGGTGGCGTGAGCGGAGTCGCCGCGTTGTATAAGTCTGGCCGGCCCGACTGATGTCGATCTGTCGGGCCGGCCGAGAATGGTGAAGAGATCTCGCTGTTGAATGAACGAATGTTACAAGCAGCTCTTCAAGGCGCTTTGGGCGTTGGCTGGGGCTGCGCAGTCAATCGCATGCAGTGATAGGCGAGGCGATTGCTCGATGAGCCGACGACTAGTTCTGTGCTGCACTTTCGTTCCGGTGCCGTCGTTGTCTGCCGAGTACCAGAATGCGTAGGCCGCAACGACGGCATCATAGACGGCTGCGACTACGTTATCCACGACGGCTGCAAAGTTGACCACAACGGGAACGGGCCGGTTTTGGAATCCATCTTCTCTACTTCTGGGGTCTCATACATGGGAACATCTCCTTAGAATTGTGACAGGACGCTCAGGTCGCCTAGATCGTCGTCGATTAGGTCGATATAGAGGTCGCCGTCCATATTGATGTCTGCAATCAACGATGAGATCTCTTCCATCTCGTCAATCGAGTGCATACGATTGGCCAACGCGGTAACAACGGGCTTATCCCAAACGGTTGCCATTCCGGCATCGTAGTATTCCTGAAGACTGTGTTTGCGAACGTTTCCAATGATGAGAGGTATATAGGGGGATACGACGATATCGCCATTGGCGTGGATGGCCACTTGGTCAAATTGCATTTGCAGTTGAGGGGAATCTGACCAAGTGGTCGATGGGGTCGCCCCACTCAAGCATGAAATAGCCTCGATAGTCCGGATCGTATCGAAGAGGTCGTTGATCGTGTTGACTAGCCGACGGTATTGATTATTCGAAGGGCGAATCGTGCGGTTTCTTCGGGCTCTACCGAGGAGCATGAGCGGCTGAACTCTAAGGTCAATTCGGTCAGTTCTACCCGACGATTTCAGCTTGTCTCGAAGCATCGTGCAAACTGGTTTGAAATCGTCGACATTGAACGATGTCGGACTAAAGGCAATTGAAAGGTGCAGTGAGGTTTCGTTCAGCGTGATATCGATGGCGTCGAGCACCCGGTCGTATAATCCCGAGAGTCCTCGCATATGTTCGTGAGAATCGCGTAGGCCATCGAGGCTAAACTGTATGCCGTTTAAACCGGCGCGTTCGAGCTCATGCAAAGTATTTGAGTTTGCGAGCAGACCGTTTGACACGAGGTTGCATTTGACGCCAGATGCGCTGAGCCGCCGCAAGGACTCGATGACAAGATCCTTTCGCAGGAGGGTCTCGCCTCCGCAGAAGCAGAAGCTAAAGGGGTGCATTTGACAAATCGAGTCGACGAGTTCGAGGACTTCGTTGTCGGATAATTCGTTCGCGACGACATCGTTTTCTCCACTGTTGTTGAAGCAGTGTAGACAACGAAGGTTGCATTTGTTTGTAATGTCGAGCGCAACGCTGTGGGGCGCTCCGATTATTGCCGGCATGCTCATTATTGCTTCTTATCGAGCGGGCGAACAAACAGCTTGACGTCGCCCGAGTCGAGCTCATTGGGCAGGGTGCCGACTAAGGAAAAGCCAAGGCGCTGGTCGGAATGGTCAAGTTGTTCGGCGATTGGGGGTGGAATCAGGCGCGTCAATTCTGAGCGCGCGGTAGGCTTTGGGAGCGGAAGATCCGTAGTATTCCGCAAGGCGGTCGAGCACACCGGCAAGCAGCGTGGAGCTGCATGAGATAAATTTGATGATGACGCTGCGGCCGGCGGGATTAGTGGCCGGCTCGCATATTATCAATCCATTAATTTCTCCGGACTGGCTCGTGAGTAGAAAATAATCATGGGTAAAGGAAAAGAGCCTTTGGCGAAGAACCAGAAAGTTCTCCAATTCGGGCTCAACGTCGAACTCAGAGAAATAGATCCTATTGCCATTTTTGGACTGTTTTTGCAGAGAGGGATTTTGCAGCCGCCTCTTCGATTTCAGCAAACCTGCTCGCGTCCGCGAGAATAAGCAGCTCGTCGGGATTCACCGATGTTAGGTAATCGGAGCCGAAAGGGTCGTTCATATATCTCCCTTCTTTCTTCCAAACGATAAGACAGTTTACGGTCAGGCTATGCAGGGTTTGGGCCAGGTCATGCGCTAGCGTCTCGCGCGGTTGATCTGGGTATTTTTCTTGGAACAGACGGAGAATTTTGGGCAAATCGCAGGTGCCGTCGCATAAGTCAAGAATCTCTTTAGCGACCCTGTTGAGGATCGTATAGATTTGTTTCCCATCTGAGCTTAGGACGCTCAGGCGGTTATTTGGTTCACTGCGAAGGTAGCTTGGGTCGAGGGGGATAGGGATGACTCCAGGCAATGATGAGATTTGCGCGCTCCAAACATTCACGGATTCCATTGATCTCCTTTGGTTGTGGCCTATCTTCCTCGAATAGCAACTCGTTCGATAAAATATCACAAATCGAAACGATATATAAAAGAATATATTTATATCGATATACAATATTAGGTTAAAAAAGTTTTGATGTTTGTCGATAGGGCTGGTATTGAAGGAGTGGACTGGAGTGATGGCGATGTCGGACGTTGTGGTTTCAATGGTGGGGTCATGCCTGCTGCTGTTGTTCGGAATAATGATATATCGAGGCAAGCTCACGGGATTGCTTGCTGGAATGTCATCGCTATCGGGAGAGGCGTTTAGAGGAGGCAAAAGCGGACGGCCGAGTCTCTAGGCGCAAACCGAGTGGTGGGGGGCGTCTATAGTTTTCTCCGCAATATGCCTTTTTTCTCGTCCCTTTTTCCGGACAAAAGGGGCGATTTTCGGTCTGATGGTGGCTGCCGTAATAATCGCCGCACTTGCCTATGCAAATAGGGGGCTTATTCGTATGTATATAAAGGTGAAATGGAATCCTGGGCACCGCAACCCGAGATAATGTCTTGAGCAAGGATTAACAACAAGGGATATATGGGAGCGATTAAGCGGCGAGCAAATTCAGTTTTGGATAAAAGGCCGCTTGATGGGAGCTGGCATGTTTAAGAAGACGGTTAACGAGTTGTTTCGGTGTAAAGGGTCACGGCTTTTCGTGATTCTCATGCTGGTGAATTTTGCTCTCTCGTGCGTCATGCCCGCCTTAAACGGTGGGTTTGTAGACTTTCTCGTGACGAATAGGGATCCATCTCGCGTCGTGTGGTTTGCGGCCTTTGTTGCGGGCATAGGGATATCGGCCTCCTTCATGTCGTATGCGATGGGCGTGAACGTATCGCGCGTCATTTTGGAGATGACTACGAGACTGATGGGGGCCACGTGTGAGTCGTTTGAACGGGGGCCCCTGGAAAAAGGGGGAGCAGGCGGATCCATCCTATACAACGCAGAGGGTGTATGCGGATTCGAATGCGGTGTCATCGTTTGTCGTGAACAGCTTCCTGACAATCGGGCTTAACATCGTTCTGATTGTGTTTATTTTCATCATTCTGTTTTCAATTAACCCGGTGTTTCTGGCGTTAAGTGCATGTTCGCTTGTTGCGTACTTCATTTTATTTAGGGTGTTGAAAAAAGCCGCTGTACAACAGTTCGCTTGCGAACAAAGAGGGGTTGAGCAAGCTGTTCGCATCCGTGAGCGGCGAGCTGTCGCAGTTGTTTGACATTAAGTGCGATGGCGCATATAACCAGAGCGCTCGGACGCTCAAAGGGGTATTCGAGGGGTACTACCCGATTTACATGAAAGCAAGTAGGGTCTCGAATCTGGCCACCTCGAGCGACGGCCTGATCTCATCTGTGTTCCGGGGAGCGTTGCTTGTGATCTCCGTAATGGAAATATTAAGCGGAAGAATGAGCATTGGCGAGTTCACAATGGTGAACTCGTATTACTCGATGGCGTTCGGATGCTTCAAATATTATTTGAATTATTTCAAATCATATCAGGACGCGAGGGCCTCGTTCGACCGATTGGAGGGCTCTGTCGGAAGGCGCCGAGGACCGCGGCACCATCTCGGTTGGGCACGTGGAGAGCATATCGTTGTCCAACATCGCGTACCGATATGCGGGAAAGCCCTACTTGTACCGCGATCTCTCCGTGGAGGTCGAGAGGGGGAAAACCTATGCCATTACCGGGCCGAACGGATGCGGCAAAAGCACGTTTCTGAAGGTGCTTCTTGGACTATATTCTGCTGGGGGGCATCGGACTTTGGGGTCGGTGCCATATGAAGAGCTCGATATGGAGACGATCCGACATGACCTGTTTGCGGTGTGCCCGCAAAAGCTCTTTATTCCGAATGAAACGGTGGAACACTATCTTGAGAGGGCATCGATTCGGGGATCGAGCGAAAACCTCCGAGAGCTTGTGCCGAGTTTCTGCCGAACCGTCGAATCGTTAAAAGGTAAGAATTGTAGGGACCTTTCTGGTGGAGAGTATCGGAAGCTAAGGATAATCTCAGCACTTTGCAGGCAACCGGAAGTGCTTGTGTTTGACGAGCCGACGAATGATTTAGACGAAGAAAGCCGTCGGGAGTTCACGGAGTATGTCTCTCGAAACCCCTTTAATCAGCTAATTCTTGTTGTAAGCCACGATCAGGATTTGATTTTGGCATGCGATAAGAAACTGGATTTGGATTTCGATCCGAAAGATGGGCAATGCTGGTGGGAAACGCTTAGAGTTCGGGCTTGCGCGTCATGGAGTAATCTTTCCTCTTATCGAAAATCGTTACAATATAAGAAAAACAGTAAGCAAGAAGAAATGGCTCGGGGAAGAGCTCGCTGCTGTCAGTGATATTGGGGTTATATCCAGATGACACAGAAGGGGCCGTTCGCTACGACGGGGGTGTCACAGCGTTGCATCGACCGATACGCATTGCGGCGGTGTCGAGTCAGCATTACGGAGCAAGAACCCCTATCGTTGAGGGGGACGATTCTCGATAATCTTACGCTGCTTTCTGATGATTACGAGATGGATAAGCTGAATCGGATGCTTGCCATATTGGGGCTAGACGAAATGATTGCCGCTGCGGAGAACGGGGCGGCAGCGATGCTTGGCAGCAAGAAAGGAGGGGTGTCCGGCGGGGAGAAGCAGAACATCGCAATTGTGCGGCAGATGTTGAAATCGCCGGACGTCATGTTGTTTCTTGAGTCAACTTCAGCGCTTGATGCGAAGAGCCGGAGCGCGCTAATTAAATTGCTTCATGAGGTTAAGAGAGACCATATTGTAATTGTTGTCACTCATGACGAAGAGATGCTTGCGGCTTGCGACGAGGTCATTCCGATGCCCGGATGCTTATCGGGACGTGGCGTTGAAGGCCCAGAAGATCGAAATGGCGTGGGTGTTGGGTAAGTCCCTACGCGTACGACGTTGGGTTTCTGATCTTCATCGTCCTGCAAAGAAGGCTTTGTAACACGTTTCCCCTGAGGCCCCTTTTTGTCCGTAGTGGCAAAGAGGGGCTTTTTCGTTTCCCTCTTGCGGCGGAGGGGGGACACCATGCGCCTATACAGGACGACCTGCGCGCTTTCGTCGGATGACGGGCTATGTGTCGAGATGGGGGTCTCGGGTGGAGGCCGCGTCGCGGTCGCGGTCGGCCAGCGACCATCGGTACGGCTCAATCGTATTACCAGAACTAGTAAGGAGCCGCCCTTTCGGACGACTCAAACTGTAATGGGGCTTTTTAGCTACCCCGGCCGTTACTCCGCCAAAAGCATTCGCGCTATCTGCCGGGGTGGCTAAAATAGCCCCGTCCCAAATTAGCTACTCTGACCAAAATCCCGGGACAAATACTTCTGATAGATTTTGTCTTTCTTGGCTATTGCGTAGTTTAAGAGATTCCATTCCAATAATTACAGCTTTTTGCTAAAGCGCTTTAGCAGTTTATACCGCTTTTGACCTGCGACTACGTTGTACTGGTATCTTCATAAGGTAACCACCTTTACCTACCGTTTACCGCCAGTTTTAGCACGTTTACCAAACCGCGCAGCCTCTGCTCAAGCCCGCCCAAAACCCGCCGTATAGTTCCCTCACGGCCCGCATCCGGTGGGTCGATTCGTTACCACGGTCGTGTGCGAGAGCGCATGGAAGGGGAAGTATCGTGAGCGATTGCAAGAGGGTTTACCGTTTTGGAACCGACGCCCAGGGCACCTGTGTCACCGAGGGCGACAAGTCTATGAACTTTGTGCTTGGCGGCAAGGGCGCTAACCTTGCCGAGATGAGCCGTATCGGCCTGCCGGTCCCCGGTGGCTTTACCATTACCTGCCAGACTTGTGTCGAGTACTCCGGTGCCGGTAACGTCTGGCCCGAGGGCGCACTCGATGAGATCGTTTCCGCCGAGGCCGACCTCGAGGCCCGCTGCGGCAAGAAGCTCGGTGATGCCAACGATCCGCTGCTCGTCTCGGTGCGCTCGGGCGCTCCGTTCTCCATGCCCGGCATGATGGACACGGTCCTCAATCTGGGCCTCAACGACGATTCCGTCCTGGGCCTCATCGCGCAGACGCAGAACCCGCGCTTTGCCTGGGACAGCTACCGTCGCTTTATCCAGATGTTTTCCAACGTCGTCATGGGCGTTGATGCCGATCTGTTCGAGAACGCCCCTGACCCGAGGCCCGCTGGTCGCCGGCGTCCGCGTCGATTCCGAGCTTTCGGCCGAGGACCTGCAGGAGCTCGTCGAGACCTTTAAGGGCATCTTCTCCGACAACGTCGAGGCCTCCCTGTACCCCGAGCTCGAGGTCGCCGACGGCAAGCCCGTCTTCCCGCACGATCCGGAGCTCCAGCTTCGCCTTGCCATCCAGGCCGTCTTTGGCAGCTGGATGAACGAGCGCGCCTGCATTTACCGCAAGCAGCACGGCATCTCCGACGAGCTCGGCACCGCCGTCAACGTCCAGGCCATGGCCTTTGGCAACAAGGGCGAGACCTCTGCGACCGGCGTCGCCTTTACGCGCAACCCGGCCGACGGCACCAAGGAGTTCTACGGCGACTTTCTGGTCAACGCCCAGGGCGAGGACGTCGTCGCCGGCATCGCAACACCGAGCCCATCGCCGATCTCAAGACCACTCCGGGGCTTGAGTCCGCAGGCGAGGAGCTCGAGCGCGTGTTCCTGACGCTCGAGGATCACTATCGCGATATGTGCGACATCGAGTTCACCATCGAGCAGGGCAAGCTGTGGATGCTGCAGACCCGCGTGGGCAAGCGCACCGCCGCGGCCGCCCTGCGCATCGCTATCGAGATGGTCGAGGAGGGCCTGATCACCCGCGAGGAGGCCGTGAGCCGCATCGATCCTGCGCAGCTCGATCAGCTCCTGCACCCGCAGTTCGACTCCTCCAAGAAGTACGAGGCGCTCGCGACCGGTCTTAACGCCAGCCCCGGTGCCGCCGTGGGCGAGGTCGTGTTCTCGAGTGATGACGCCGTCGCGCGCGCCAACGAGGGGCATAAAGTCATTTTCGGTTCGCTGGGAGACCAACCCCCCGATGACCTGAAGGGCATGGTCGCCGCCGAGGGCATCCTGACGAGCCACGGTGGCAAGACAAGCCACGCCGCCGTTATCGCTCGCGGCATGGGTACGCCCTGCGTCTGCGGCGTCGAGCGCTTCCACATCGATGCTGCTGAGAAGGTCGTACGTATCGAGGGCAGTGACCGCGTGCTGCGTGAGGGCGATGTCATCTCCATCGACGGCACCCAGGGTATCGTCGTTGATGGCGCCGTTGATCTAGTTTCGGCCGAGCTCACGGGCGACCGGACACCATTCTGTCTCTGGGCCGACGAGATCCGTCTGGACGAGACCGACGGTCACGCCAACCATGTACGCGTCAACGCCGACAACCCCGAGGATGCCGAGCTTGCGCTCGAGTTTGGCGCCGAGGCCATCGGCCTGTGCCGCACCGAGCACATGTTCCTGGGCGACCGCAAGAACATCATCCAGAGCTTTATCCTGTCCGACGATGAGGCCGTGAAGCAGCAGGCCCTGGTCGATCTGCTCAAGGTTCAGACCGAGGACTTCCTGGCGATGTTCAAGACCATGTCCGGCCGCGATGTGGTCGTCCGCCTGCTCGATCCGCCGCTGCATGAGTTCCTGGACGATCCTCGCGAGCTCGAGGTCGCCATCACCAAGAAGGCCGCTGGCGCCAGCGAGGAAGAGCTTGCCGTCCTGCGCGCCCGCCTGCGTCGTATCGACGGCATGGTCGAGTCCAACCCGCATGCTGGGCTTGCGCGGCGTGCGCCTGTCCGTCGTCTTTGGCGACCTGCCGCTCATGCAGGTCCGCGCCGTCGCCACGGCTGCCGCCCACCTCATCAAGGAAGGCGTCGACCCGCGCCCCGAGATCATGGTCCCGCTTGTCTCCATTACGGTCGAGCATGTCCAGACGCGCGAGGTCATTGAGCGCGTGATCGCCGAGGTTTCCGCTGAGGAGGGCGTTGAACTCGACATTCCCGTTGGTACCATGCTCGAGCTGCCGCGCGCCTGCATGGTCGCCGACGAGATCGCCCCCCAGGCCGACTTCTTCAGTTTCGGCACGAACGACCTCACGCAGACGACCTTCGGCTTCTCCCGCGACGACGCCGAGGCAAAGTTCATCCCGCTGTATATGCACAAGAAGATCTTGAAGGACAACCCCTTCGAGACGATCGACTCTGCAGTTCTTGAGCTGGTGCGCATGGCTGTCGAGAAGGGCCGCGCCACCAACCCCGGTATGCACTTTGGCGTATGCGGCGAGCACGGCGGCGACCCCAAGTCGATCAAGGGCCTGTTTAACGTGGCCGACGTGGACTACGTGTCCTGCTCGCCCTATCGCGTGCCCCTCGCACGCCTGGCTGCCGCTCAGGCCAAGCTCGAGGCCAAGCGCAACGCCTAACGTCTTGCGTTTTCGCGCGTAATGTAGCCCCCTTCATGCCGCCCGTCTCATTTTTGAGGCGGGCGGTTATCATGTGCGGGTTTTGTCTTTTTGACTGCACGAAAAATTGTTCTTGCAGCCAAGGTTACGGCGTGTATACTCAATTTCGTTTGTTCAACTACGTGCCGGCCAAGGTGGTACGGCACCTCTAGAAGAGTAAGGAATTGCACATGGATTACATCCGCGCAATCGAGCGTCAGCAGATCCGCGAGGACATTCCTCAGGTTCGCGTCGCCGACAACGTCAAGGTTCACTACCGCATTAAGGAAGGCGACCGCGAGCGCATCCAGGTTTTCCAGGGTGACGTCATCCGCATGGCCGGCGCCGGTGCCCGCGAGACCTTCACCGTCCGCAAGATGTCCTTCGGTGTCGGTGTTGAGCGTACCTTCCCGCTTCACAGCCCCAAGATCGCCAAGCTCGAGGTCGTCCGTCATGGTCGCGTCCGTCGCGCCAAGCTGTACTACCTCCGCGACAAGGTGGGCAAGGCTGCTCGCATCCCCGAGAAGCGCTAAGAAGATCGCAGCGTCTGTCCACTCGTTTGGACACAAGGGTCACCTTCGGGTGGCCCTTCTTTTTATCTGATTTGCATGCAAGGAGGGCCTGGTATGGCCAACATGACGAGCTCGGTTTCGGCATCGCAGGTTGCCGGTGAGTTGGCGAGCGCTACGTTTGAGGAGATTCCCGCCCTCGTGGAGCATTATCGCGAGGACCCGCGCCAGCAGGTGATCAAGGCCTGTGAACGCGCCCTCAAACGCCATGCCAAAGAGCTTGCCGAGCGCGAGCGCGTCAATGACATGTACGAGCTTATGCACGAGCTTGGCGGCGATGGGGTGGTCGTTGGTGTCGACGAGGTGGGTCGCGGATCGGTGGCCGGTCCTTTGACGGTATGCGCCGTCTGTCTTCCCATGGAGCCGCGCGTCTGGGGCATCAACGATTCCAAAAAGCTCACGCCGGCGCGCCGCGAGCTGCTCTCGGTGAAGATTGCCGAAGTCGCGACGGCGATTGGTTTTTGCCATATCGCGCCCGCGGATATCGACGATATGGGCATGGCCCGCGCCATCCGCGCTGCCGTCGCGGGCGCCGTGGCCGATACGGGGCTCGAGCCCGATTGCGTGCTTATGGACGGTAACCCCTTGGGCGCCGTTTCCAACGAGCGCGACGTGGTGAAGGGGCGATGCCAAAATCGCCTGTATCGCCGCGGCGTCCATTATGGCTAAGCTGACGCGTGACGAGATGATGGTCGAGTACGACGCCGAGTATCCCTAGTACCATCTGGCCGAGTCGAAGGGCTATGCAAGCCCCGAGCATATCGAGGCCATTCGCAAACATGGACTTTGTCCGCTGCACCGCGTGAGCTTTTGCGGAAACTTTCTGCAGACTGAGCGCCTTTTCTAGGTCAATTGTGGAGACAGGGACCCCTGGGGTTTTATAAACCTGCTGGTAGCGGGCCGTATGCAACACCATTGCTGCGTACGGCCCGTTTTTTGACGGCATTTGGTTAGCTTTTGGTTTGCTTCCGGTACTTACCCGCATGAAAGGTGCCCTCATCATCGGGGCAATTCAGTGTGCGGGAAAGGAGACCCCATGAGTGCCGCAAGCAAAAAGAGCAAGACGCAGCAGCTCAAGGAGCGTTGGGAAAACGGCGAGCTCGACTGCGGGGCGATGACGCCCGAGTTTATCAAGGGACTCAGTCCCCGCGAGCTGGGCATGCTGGGCGAGCTGATCACCATCGACTATTTTAACGAGCGCGGCTACACCTTGCTGGAGCAGGGTTATCGTTGCGCTGAGGGCGAGGCCGATCTGGTGCTGCTCGATGAGCTCGACGATGTCGTGGTGATGGCCGAGGTCAAGGCCAGACGCGTTGCACTGGATTGCGACACGCGGGTCTTTCCCGAGGAGGCCGTGGACGCCCAAAAGCAACGCCGTTACCGCCGCATCGCAAGTTGCTACCTCATGGAGCATTATCCGCTCAAGGCGATTCGCTTCGATGCCGTGGGTGTCACCATTCGTGGCGGGCATATCGCCGAGATCGAGCATCAGTACAACGCGTTCGATTGGCAGGTGTCGTGATGGCGTTCGAGACGTTTGCCGTTCACGCGGCCTGCATCCGCGGCGTCGAGGCGATTCACGTCACGGTCGAGGTCTCGCTTGCCGGTGGCGTTCCGGGCATCCAGATGCTCGGTATCCCGAGCATGGAGGTGATGGAGTCACGCGGGCGTATCCGGTGCGCCATGCGTTCGGCAGGCTTCGAGATTCCACGTTCGGGCATTACCGTCAACCTGGCACCGGCGATATCCGTAAAACCGGCAGCGGCTTCGACCTGCCGATTGCCATCGCGGTGCTGGCGGCCGATGGGCAGATTCCCCGCGACAACCTCGATCGTTGTCTTATCGCTGGTGAGCTTGGCTTGACGGTACGGTGCTTCCTGTCAAGGGCGAGGTGGCGTTTCAGCTATTGGCGCGTGATATGGGGCTGTCCTTTATCGCCGGCAGGTCCGATCAGCATGTGCCGCTTGCGGGCGTTGATTGCGGCTTTATCGACCATCTGTCTCAGCTTGCTCGCGGCATGGGCGATGCCGCGCGTCATTATCTGGATTCCGAGGGTGTTGAGGCGACCTTTGAGCCCGAACTCGACTATGCCGATGTGCTGGGGCAGGAAGTCGCTAAACGCGGCATGGCGCTTGCGGCCGCCGGCGAGCTCGGCTTGCTCATGATCGGCTCGCCCGGATCGGGTAAGACCATGCTCGCGCGCCGTATGACCGGCATTCTGCCCGAGCTTTCCGTCGAGGATCAACAGGAGGCGCTGTGCATCCATTCGGTCTTGGGTGAGAACATCGATGGCTTATTGGCAGGTCATCGGCCCTTCCGCAGTCCCCACCACAGTATTTCGACCGCAGGCCTTATCGGCGGCGGGCGCCCGGTGCACCCGGGTGAGATCAGCCTTGCTCATGGCGGCGTGCTCTTTTTTGGACGAGCTTGCCGAGTTTCCCACGGGTGTGCTGCAGACGCTGCGTCAGCCCATCGAGCGTGGCTATGTGAGGATCGTGCGCGTCGACGGGGCCTTTACCTTCCCGTCGCGCTTTCAGCTGCTGGCTGCGAGCAATCCCTGCTCCTGCGGCTTTTTGGGCGATCGTGAGGTGCCGTGTCGCTGCTCGGCGGCGATGGTGGAGCGTTATCGGTCTAAGCTGCGCGGTCCTTTGGCCGACCGTATCGACATGATGATCGATGTGACCCGTCCCGACCCTCAGGTGATTATCGAGGGCGCGGAGGGTATGTCGTCTGCCGAGTTACGTGACTACGTTGTGCGCGGTCGCGCCTTTCGCGCCTGGCGCGAGTCCCGTATGGACGATGCGGATGCCGAGGCCGAGGATGACGAGACACGGTCCATTGACGGCGTCGTATCGACCTTTGAGCTCGATGATGCGGCGGAGAAGTGTGTGCTCGGCCTGTCGAAGCGCACGCATCTCACGGGCCGCGGCATCGTGCGCCTGGTTCGCATTGCGCGCACGATCGCAGATGTCGCCGAGAGCGAACAAGTGACGCAGGACCACGTGCTCGAGGCGGCGATGTACCAGGGGAAGGAGGGACCAATGATGGCCGAGGGGACCTTCGAGCTGCATCCAGGTGATACGTTGTATCCCGAGACCGTTTTGGAGCTTTCTGATGTACCCCAGACGCTCTATGTGCGCGGCAACCCCGAGGTGCTTTCGACGCCCGCGCTCTCCATCATCGGCGCGCGCAAAGGCCTCGCCGTATGGTCTTGCCGTGGCAGAGCTTGCGGCAAAAGTGGCGGTTGATGCGGGCGTGACGGTTGTATCGGGCGGCGCGGTCGGTTGTGACCAGGCCTCGGGTTGGGCTGCGGTCAACGCCGGCGGCAAACACGTCGTGGTGCTGGGGACGGGCGCCGACGTGGTCTATCCGCGTTCGAGCGCGGGGCTTATTACGCGCACGCTTGATACGGGCGGCGCGGTCGTGTCGATCTCTCCGTGGGGCATGGGTCCGCGCAAGTTTGCTTTTCCGCGCCGCAATCGCGTGATCGCGGCCCTGTCGCAAGCCCTCTTTGTATCCGAGGCGGGTATGCCTTCTGGGACGTTTTCTACAGCCGAGGCTGCTATGGATTTGGGGCGCGAACTTCTTGCCGTGCCGGGGTCGATCCTATCGCCCGAGTCGCGTGGCACGAATTACCTCATTGCGAACGGTGCCTGCTGCATCGTCGACGAGGAATCTATCGAGATGGCTATCTCACGCATCTACGGAACCCTGCGCTACTCGCGCCCCGATGCTCCCGGCATTGCCGACCTGGATTCAACGCAGCAGACCGTGATGCATGCGCTCATCGCCTCTCCGCTCAAGGTCGACGACATCGCGGCGCTCGTCTCGCTCGATGCTGTCGGCGTACTCAAACTCTTGGGTTCGCTTGAACTCGAGGGCCTTATCGAGCGCATGATGGATGGAAGGTATGCGCCCTCCAAGTTTGCCCTTCACGCCCAGACACCCTTCGGTCACAATGGAAAACGTGTCAATTAGAAAGGTGTTTGCAGATGCAGTTCGATCAGGTGACAGTTATCGGTGGCGGTCTGGCGGGTTCGGAATGCGCAATCCAGCTGGCAGACCGCGGTTTTGCCGTAAAGCTGTGTGAGATGCGCCCCCAGGTTAGCTCCCCGGCTCACCATACCGATCACTTGGCAGAGCTCGTCTGCTCCAATTCGTTTAAGTCGACCCGTCCGGATTCCGCGGCTGGTTTGCTGAAGGCCGAGCTTGAGCGCATGGGTTCAGTCCTGCTCGATTGCGCCCATCGCGCGGCTGTTCCCGCCGGCGGTGCCCTTGGCGGTCGACCGCGTCAAGTTTTCCGAGCTTGTCGAGGCCGAGGTTGCCGCCCGTCCCAATATCGAGGTCGTGCACGGCGAGGTCACGCAGATTCCCGAGGGCCACGTGGTCATTGCCGCCGGGCCCGCTGTGCTCACCGGCGCTGAGCGAAGAGGTTATGAAGCTCGTCGGTGGCGACGCCCTTGCGTTCTTCGATGCCGCAGCGCCTATCGTCGATGCCTCCACGCTCGATATGGACGTGCTGTTCTCTCGCAGTCGCGCTACGAGGAGCAGGGGAGCGGCGACTATCTCAACGCTCCGCTCAACAAGGAAGGAGTACGAGGCCTTTATCGAGGCGCTTACCACGGCCGACCGCGTGGTACTCAAAGACTTTGAGGGCGGCGATCTGTTCCAGGCTTGCCAGCCTGCCGAGGAGGTTGCGCGCACCGGCAAGGACGCCATTCGCTTTGGCGCCATGAAGCCGGTCGGCCTCACCGACCCGCGTACCGGACGCCGCCCCTGGGCGGCGATTCAGCTGCGTGCCGAGAACAAGGAGAAGACCGCCTATAACTTGGTGGGCTTCCAGACCAACCTGACCTTTGGCGAGCAGAAGCGCGTCTTCCATATGGTGCCGGGCTTGGAGAACGCTGAGTTCTTCCGCTACGGTGTCATGCACCGCAATACCTTTGTCGACGCTCCGCACGTGCTCGACGGCACCTTTGCCGTGCCCGGTACCGGCGTGCGCCTGGCCGGTCAGATCACCGGCACCGAGGGGTACATGGAAGCGGTGGCGACCGGTCTGCTCGCGGCGCTCAACACCTATGCCGAGGCTATCGGCGCCACGGGCGTCGAGTTGCCGCGTGTGGGCGCCCTGGGTGCGCTCGTGGGCTATGCGACCGATCCTGCCACCGTGGGCTACCAGCCCATGCATGTCAACTTTGGCCTGGTGCCGCCGCTCGAGGACGGTAAGCGCCGCAGCAAGCGTGACCGCTACCAAGCCTATGCGGACCGTGCGCTCGAGGCCCTTGATGCCTATCTGGCCACTCGCCCCGATCTGTTTGGAGGCGACCGGTCATAGCCTTTGACCTGTACGACACCGTCGACTCGTTTATCGCCTATATCGCACGTGTCGAGGGACTTTCTCCCAATACGGTGACGGCCTATGGTTCGAGGCTGGAGCGCTTTGCTGCCTGGTGCGAGCGCGAGGACGTCGACGCGCGCACCGCTGACGTGCGGACCGTTCGCTCCTATTTGGCCGAGTTGTCGCGTGACCAGGTGGCGGCTCGGACCCTTGCGGCGCATCTGTCAGCTATTCGGTCGCTCTATCGTTGGATGGCTGCCGAGGGAATCGTAGAAGGCGATGTGGTCTCGGCCATATCCTCGCCCAAGCTGCCGCGTGATCTACCCGGTGTGCTGACGACCCAACAGGTGGAGGCGCTACTCAAGACGCCTGATACCTCAACACCCGCGGGACTGCGCGATGCGGCGATGCTTGAGCTGCTCTATGCATCCGGCGCCCGTATCTCTGAGCTCTCAGCACTCAATGTGGAGTCCATCGCTTGGTCCGAACGCACGCTGCGCCTGTGGGGCAAGGGGAGCAAAGAACGTATCGTCCCTCTGTATCGTCGTGCGCTCGAGGCGACCCGCACCTATGTCGAGGAGGGGAGACCGGCACTGCTCGCGCAGGCTAAGCGTCGCGATGCCGCAAATGGTCCCCATCCGCTGTTGATATCTGTGCGTGGCAATCGCATGAGTGCTGCCATGCTCAGGCGACGGTTCCATATGCTTGCGGCACTTGCCGGCATTCCTCCCGACATCGCCCCGCATGCGATGCGCCATACCTTTGCGACCGACTTGCTCGAGGGCGGTGCGGACCTGCGCTCGGTTCAAGAGCTGCTGGGCCATGCGAGCCTGTCCACGACGCAGATTTACACGCATCTCACGCCCGATCGGCTTAAGCGGGCTGTGGCTCAGGCCCATCCCCGCGGCGAATAGTGGCTGGGACGTCCCGCGCCGCACTCAGGTGTGTGGTTTTGATTGCGGGTTGGCAGGAAGAAGCAATCCTGCTATCATTCATCGGGTTGCTTCACGGCAACATGTTTTTATCACGCACGCACGGCTACTTCATACCGTGGTGCCCGGGCTTTGGTAGCACATGTCCGGGTTGGTTTTGGAGGATGACCCCGCGCGGAGGCAAACCACAGGAGGTTTAACATGGCTACCAAGATTAATATCCGCACCCTGCTCGAGGCCGGCTGCCACTTCGGTCACCAGACCCGTTACTGGAACCCGAAAATGAAACCGTATATCTTCGGCGAGCGCAACGGCATCTACATTCTTGATCTCAAGCAGACCATCCTCGACGCCGACCAGGGCCTACACCTTCGTCAAGAACGTCGCCAAGGGCGGCAACGTGCTGCTTCGTCGGCACCAAGAAGCAGGCTCAGGAGGCCGTCAAGAACGCTGCTGAGCGCGCCAACATGCCCTTACATTAACCAGCGTTGGCTCGGCGGTATGCTGACCAACTTCGTCACCATCCGCTCCCGCATCAACCGCATGGAGGAGCTCGAGGCCATGGTCGAGGACGGCCGCATGGCTGTTCTGCCCAAGAAGGAGCAGGCTGTTCTCGGCAAGGAGCTCACACCAAGCTCCAGACCAACCTTGGTGGCGCCCGCGACATGAAGGGTCTGCCCCCAGGCTCTCTTCGTCATCGACACCAAGCGCGAGGAGAACGCCATCAAGGAGGCTCAGCGCCTGAACATCCCCGTCGTCGCTCTGATCGACACCAACTCCGATCCCGACGAGGTCGAGTACGGCATCCCCTGCAACGATGACGCTATCTCCGCTGTCACCCTTATGTGCGAGCTCATGGCTGACGCCTGCCTCGCTGGCTCCGGCAAGGAGCAGGTCTCCGAGGCCGAGATGGCCGCTGAGCCCAAGGCCGAGTAAATCAGTCTTAGTTAATTCTTTTTCATCTCTTTGAAAGGAACCACAATGGCCCAGATTACCGCCGCTATGGTCAAGCAGCTCCGCGAGATGACCGACTCCCCGATGATGGAGTGCAAGAAGGCTCTCGTCGAGGCTGACGGCGACATGGACGCCGCTGTCGACGTTCTGCGTAAGAACGGCCTTGCCAAGGCTGCCAAAGAAGGCTGGCCGTGAGACCAACGAGGGCACTGTCGCCGCGTTCGTCTCCGAGGATGGCAAGACCGGCGCTCTGCTCGAGCTCTCCTGCGAGACCGACTTCGTTGGCTCCAACGCCAAGTTCACCGGCTTTGCTTCCAAGGTCGCTGAGGTTGTCGCTACCACCGAGCCTGCTGACGTCGACGCTCTGCTCGAGAAGCCGATGGGCGAGGAGACCGTTTCCTCCGAGCTCACCGAGATGATTCACATCATGGGCGAGAACATGAAGATCTCCCGCTTCGCTGCCCGCAAGGCTGAGAACGGCGCGCTCGCTTCTTACATCCACATGGGTGGTAAGATCGGCGTCCTCGTCGAGTTCGCTTTCGAGAAGACCGAGACCGCTCAGGCTGAGTCCTTCAAGACCTTCGCTCACGACGTTGCCCTTCAGGTTGCCGCCGTCGCCCCGATCTGCGCTACCCGCGATCAGGTTCCGGCCGAGACCGTCGAGCACGAGAAGCAGATCTACATGGCTCAGGCTGCCGAGTCCGGTAAGCCCGAGGCCATCCAGGAGAAGATGGCTGTCGGCCGTCTGGAGAAGTTCTACAAGCAGTCCGTGCTCACCGAGCAGGAGTTCATCAAGGACAGCTCCCTCACCATCAAGAAGTACGCTGAGCAGGTCTCCAAGGAGCTCGGCGACACCATTACCGTCGTTGCCTTTGACCGTCTGGTCCGTGGCGAGTAAATAAGCTCTTGTAGCTGGTAATGAGCAGGCTGTGGGTTTTACTCACAGCCTGCTTTTTTTCATGGCTCTTATCAGAGCCTTTGTTATCATATTGAGAGTCTAATTAAAGGAGGATCGCTTTGTCCGACATCCGATATAAACGCGTGCTTCTTAAGCTTTCCGGCGAAGCACTGATGGGCGACGGCCAATATGGCATCGACCCCAAGGTTACCGACCATCTTGCCAAGCAGGTCAAGGAGCTGCTCGCCGTTGGCCATTAGGTCGGCGTCGTTGTCGGCGGCGGCAATATTTTCCGCGGCATGGCCGGCGCTGCCGGTGGCATGGAGCGTGCTCAGGCCGACTACATGGGCATGCTGGCAACCGTTATGAACGCGCTCGCCCTGCAGGATGCCTTCGAGCATAACGATGTTCCCTGCCGCGTGATGAGCGCTATCCAGATGAACGAGATCTGCGAGCCCTATATTCGCCGTCGCGCCATCAACCACCTTTCCAAGGGCAACGTCGTTATTTTTGCCGCCGGTTCGGGCAATCCGTACTTTACGACCGACACCGCCGCGGCTCTTCGTGCGTGCGAGATCGGCGCCGAGATTCTGATTAAAGCCACCAAGGTTGACGGCATCTACGACAAGGATCCCGTCAAGTGCGCTGATGCCGTCCGTTTTGACAAGATTACCTATCACGAGGTTCTCGTCCGCGGTCTGCAGGTTATGGATTCCACCGCTACGGCACTGTGCCAGGATAACCGTATGCCGATTTTGGTCCTCAACATCGGTGGCGAGGACACCGTCAAGCGCGCGCTTTCGGGTGAGCCCGTCGGCACGCTCGTCTATCAGGAGGATTAAGCATGGCAGAGAACATCACCGCCCATATGGACAAGTCGCTCGAGTCCCTCAAGCATAACTTCTCCAAGGTCCGTACCGGCCGCGCCAATGCCAACATTCTGTCCGACATCACCGTTGATTATTACGGTGTTCCCACGCCGGTCACGCAGGTTGCCGCCGTCAAGACCCCCGAGGCCCACATGCTGCTCATCGAGCCGTGGGACAAGGCACTCATCAACGCTATCGTCAAGGCCATCGGCGCTTCCGATCTGGGTATTACCCCCCAACTCAGATGGCACCGTCGTTCGTCTGCCGTTCCCGGCCCCCACTGAGGAGCGCCGTCGCGAACTCGTCAAGGAGTGCCGCGAGTACGCCGAGCAGGCCAAGGTGTCTATCCGTAACATCCGTCGCGACTTCAACAACAAGCTCGAGCGCGATGAGGAGCTCACCGAGGACGATGTCCGTCGCGAGCAGGCCAAGGTCCAGAAGCACACCGATGAGTATGTCGCCAAGGTCGAGGAGCTTCTGAAGGAAAAAGAAAGCCGAGGTCATGGAGATCTAAGGTGCAATACGACGAGCATAAACTGGTCGAGTACTTTGCCGACGCCCCTGCGGGCGTCGGTTTTTTCCGACCTTGACCTCAATAAGATTCCGCACCATATCTCGTGCATCATGGACGGCAACGGTCGTTGGGCCACGTCGCGCGGTCTTGCGCGCACCGAGGGCCACAAGGCGGGTATCGTCTCCCTTCGCGAGATTATTACCGCCTGCGTGCGCCTGGGCGTCGACGTGCTTTCTGCCTATGCGTTTTCTACCGAAAACTGGAACCGTCCGCAGCATGAGGTCAACGTCTTGATGCATCTGTTTGCCAAGACGTTCATCGACGAGCTGCCGCTTCTGAAGCGCGAAAACGTGCGCGTTGTCTTTTTGGGTGACATTTCCGCGCTGCCCAAGAAGACCCGCGACGTTTTTGAACGCGGTCTTGCCGAGTGCGCCGATCACACCGGTATGACGCTTGCGCTTGCCGTCAACTACGGCGCGCGTGCCGAGATTACCCGCGCTGTCCGTCAGATTGCACTCGACGCTGCCGCCGGTAAGATCGATCCTGCCGCAATTGATGACGACATGGTGGCTTCCCATCTCTATACCGCCGGCCTTCCCGATCCTGAGCTTGTGATTCGCACTTCCGGTGAGCTGCGCCTTTCGAACTATCTGCTGTGGCAGGTGGCTTATTCCGAATTCTACGTCACCGATACCTATTGGCCCGACTTTGATCGTTGGGGCCTTGTCGACGCCATTTTGGCCTATCAGGGCCGTGACCGTAGGTTTGGTGGTCTGAGCAAGACCGAGGAGGCTTAATCGTGTCCGATCGTCCCAAGGCAACTGCTCCCCAAGACGCCTGCGCGCAAAGCTGCCACTGCTGGAGCGCCTGCAGCTAAGAGCGGCACCGGTTCGTGGCTGGCGGGCTTTATTACCCGTGCCGCCGCCGGTATCGTCTACGCCGTTGTCTTTATCCTGTGCCTGGTTTTGGGTATCGTGCCCACGGCCATCTTTGTTTCTGTCATGAGCGGTCTGTGCTGCTATGAGTTTTTCCGTATGACAAGGCTCGATGGCAAGATGGCTAACGAGCGCATGGGTATCGCTGCCGCCGTACTCTTTCCGCTGTCGGCGTTGGGCGATTCGATGTTGCTGAATGCCCTGCTTTTTGCCCTGATGCTCGCTGTGGGCATTTGGTATGTCTGGTCGCCGCGTACCCGCATCTCTGATGTGGCCGTGACGCTCATGGGCCCCGTCTACACTGGCTTTATGCTGTCGGCTATCGTGCTGCTGCGCGATGCCGTGCCCGGTTTTGCCGGCGCCCTGCTTTCGGTGGGCGTTTGTGCGTCCCTTTGGGTCTCCGACTCGTTTGCCTACATCGTGGGTAGCCGTATCGGCAAGCACAAGATGGTTCCCAAGATCTCTCCCAAAAAGAGCTGGGAAGGGGGTTTGTTGGCGGCATCCTGGGCTCGGTTTTGATTTGGATCATCCTGTGGGCGACGCATTTCTACAAGCTCAGCCTGCCCTATGCGCTGCTGTGCGGCGTGGTCGTGTCCATTTTGGGCGTTATCGGCGACCTTATCGAGTCTCGCATCAAGCGCGGTGTGGGCGTTAAGGATTCCGGTAACCTTATCCCGGGCCACGGCGGCATGCTCGATCGTAGCGATTCGCTTATCTTCGGCTGCATCACAGCGCAGCTGATGCTGATGATCGGAGGCGTGCTGTAATGTCATTCCAGACGACGTATGGCTCCGATGGACGTCTCCGTGTTGCCATCCTGGGCTGTACGGGCTCTATCGGCACTCAGGCGCTCGATGTGCCGTCAGCATGCCGATCGCCTGCAGGTGACGGCGCTGTCCGTTAACTCCAGTACCTCCGAGCTCGTTGCCGCTGCCCGCGAGTTCTCGGTTCCGGCGGTTGCCGTGGCCGATGTCGCTCATGGCGATGACGCCGTGCTGCAGGAGTTGCCCGAGGGAACGAAGCTCGGCGTAGGCGCGCAGGCGGTTTGCGAGCTCGCGCGTCGCGACGATGTCGACTGCGTGCTCGTCGCTATTGTGGGTGCCGCCGGTCTCGAGGCGAGCCATGCGGCCTTGACCTCAAATAAGCGCCTTGCCTTGCCAACAAGGAGTCCCTCGTCGTTGGTGGCGACTTGCTTATGCCGTTGGCGCAACCGGGCCAGCTTATTCCAGTCGACTCTGAGCACTCCGCCATCTACCCGTGCTATCTGGGGGAGAATCCGCGCGATGCTCATTGTATTTGGCTCACCTGCTCGGGCGGTCCGTTCTTTGGCCGCACGCGCGGCGAGCTCGACCGCGTGACGCGTGCCGATGCCCTCGCACATCCCACGTGGGCCATGGGTGCCAAGATCACCATCGACTCCGCCACCCTCATGAACAAGGGCCTGGAGCGCATTTGAGGCCATGCATCTGTTTAACTGCGACCTCGATTTCATTAACGTGGTCGTGCAGTGTCAGTCCAAGATTCACTCTATGGTCGAGTTCTCCGACGGCTCCGTGATGGCGCATCTCGGTGCTTCCGACATGCGTATTCCCATCCAGTTCGCGTTCTCGTATCCCGAGCGTTGGGATACTCCGGCGTCTCGTATCGATTTTCGCGAGTTGGGGCAGCTAACGTTTGATGCTGCCGACATGGATACCTTCCGCTGTCTGGCACTGGCCGAACGTGCCGGCAAGACGGGTGGCACCATGCCGTGCGTGCTCAATGCCGCCAACGAGGTCGCCGTCGATGCCTTCCTGCGCGATGGCTGCAGCTTTACCGATATTGATCGCATTGTGGAATCCTGCATGGATGCCCACGATATGCAGGCGGTCGATTCGTTTGAGCAACTTCGCGACATCGATGCGTGGGCGCGTGAAAAGGCTGCGCAGGTACTCGCCGCAACCCGTTCCTAACCCCATAAGGATCGCTTTTTTTCGTTTTATGGATACTGTTTTGAGCGTTCTTTCATCGGTCTTTTGGGGCCTGCTGATGCTTTCCGTCCTCGTGTTTTTGCACGAGGGCGGCCACTTTTTGGCGGCGCGTGCCTGCGGCGTCCGTGTGACCGAGTTCTTTTGGGCCTGCCGTGCCGCTTTGACATCCATTACACGTCGCGTCGCATTGGAACCAAGTTTGGCGTGACCCCGCTGCTGCTGGGTGGCTACGCTGCCATCTGCGGTATGGATCCGACCGATGTCTCGTGCGCCGATCGCGTGCTCGCGGCTATCTATCGTCATGGTCGCGTGACCGTGGCCGACCTTTGCTGTCGAGCTCGAGCTTTCCGGAGGAGGATGTGCTCGAGGCTTGTGCTCTGTTGCTGGGCTGGGGCTCCATCGCACCTTGGTATGAGGAAGGGGAGAAGCCCTCACCGAGCTACTATCCCACCAAATATCAGACGTTGCCGCGAGACACGGCAGGCTATACCACCTTTGATGGTCGCCGTTTCGATCGCGAACATGCGACTGCCGAGGGCGATGTGTGGGAGCTGCCGTGCGGCGAGGCTGATTTCTTGGCGCAAGAGCGCTCGCACACCTATCTTGGCCAGGGCTTTCTCAAGCGCGCCTTTATGCTGCTCGCGGGCATTCTCGTCAATATCCTGACGGGTTTTTTGCTGCTTATGAGCATCTATTCCATTGCGGGTGTCACCGTGCCGATGGATACCAACGTGATCGGTCAGGTTGACGAGGGGTCTATTGCCGCCAAGGCGGGTATCGAGGCCGGAGATGCGATCCTTTCGGTCGACGGTGTCTCATGTTCCACTTGGATGAACGTCTACGATGCTATCGGCAAGGCCGCCGGTAAGGACGATATCGCCATTGAGTATGAGCGTGACGGCAAGCAGCATTCGACCTCGGTTGCGCTCAAAGAGGACGAGCGGTTAGGTGTGTATGCTTCTACGGAGGTAGTCCGTTTGGACCCCCATCACCTCGGCGCGTCTGTCATTCTCCTATGTTGCGCAGACCGCGGATGGCGTTATACGCCTACTCCAGCCGCAGCATACGATGGAGATTCTCGACCAGTCCTCTTCGATCGTGGGTATTAGCGTCATGTCCTCACAGGCTGCTGCTGCCGGTCCTGCCACGTTCCTTTCGTTTGCCGCCCTCATTTCGTTCTCGCTTGGCTTTATGAACTTGTTGCCTATCCCGCCGCTCGACGGCGGCAAGCTGGTCATCGAGATCATTCAAAAGATTGTGGGCCGCGAGCTGCCGCTCAAGGTGCAGACAATCGTCAGCTATGTCGGCATCGCGCTCTTTGCGCTGCTGTTTGTTTATATGCTTCGTTCCGACGTCCTTCGATTTATTTTGTAGGGGAGTGTTTGGATTGTCTTTATCCCATCCTTTGCCTCGCGATTTGACGCGCCCCGTGCATGTGGGCGGCGTGCAGATCGGCGGCGGCGCGCCGGTCGTGGTTCAGTCCATGACCTGCACCGATACCGCTGATGCTCATGCAACGCTTGGGCAGGTTTGCGCGCGTTGGCGCGGGCGGGCTGCGATATCGTGCGCGTGAGTGTGCCCACTGAGGCCGCGCTTGAGGGTTTCCGCACCATCTGTGCTGAGTCCCCGGTGCCAATTGTCGCCGATATTCACTTTAACCACAAGCTGGCCATTGGCGCCGTCGAGGCTGGTGCCGCCAAACTGCGCATCAATCCCGGCAACATCGGCGATTGGGCTAAGGTCGATGCCGTGATCGATGCCGCGGGCGCCGCTGGGTGCGCGATTCGCATTGGCGTGGACGCCGGCTCGCTCGAGCAGGATATCGCCGAGCGCGAAGGCCTAACGCAGCCCGAAAAGCTCGTGATGTCGAGCGAGCGTTTCGTCAAGCATTTTGAAGACCGCGGCTTTACGAACATTGTGCTTTCGGCCAAGGCCCATAGCGTGCAAACGACGCTCGATACCTATCGAGCCCTGTCGCGTGAGATTCCCCACGTTCCGCTTCACCTGGGCGTGACCGAGGCGGGTACCAAGCTTCAGGGCACCATTAAGAGCTCGGTGGGCCTTGGTATTCTGCTGTCTGAGGGTATCGGTGACACCATGCGCGTCTCTCTCACGGCCGATCCGGTCGAGGAGCCGCCGGTAGCCTGGGAATTTTGCAGTCGCTGGGCCTGCGTCGCCGTGGTCCCGAGATTGTCTCGTGCCCCACGTGCGCCCGCTGCCAGGTTAACCTCATTCCCATCGCCGAGGAGGTCACCGAGCGGCTTAAGAACTACCCGCGCCGCTTTCGATCGCCGTGATGGGATGTGCCGTTAATGGCCCCGGTGAGGCTTCTGATGCCGACCTGGGCGTTGCCTGCGGACGAGGTCAGGGCCTGCTCTTTTCGCATGGCCAGATCATTGGTAAAGTAGCTGAGGATCAAATTGTCGACGCGCTGATGTCCGAGGTCGACAAACTTATTGAGGAGAAATAAATGACCCGAGCAATGTATATGTCTAAGCTTTATGCGCCGACGCTTAAAGAGGATCCGGCGGACGCTGAGCTCGCCAGCCACCGCCTGCTGCTCCGTGCCGGCATGATCCGCAAGGAGGCCGCCGGTCTGTATTCTTATCTGCCGCTCGCATGGCGCTCGATTCGCAAGATCGAGAACATCGTGCGCGACGAGATGGATGCCGCCGGTGCCCAGGAGCTTATGATGCCTATTATGGTCGACGCCGAGTTGTGGCGTGAGTCCGGTCGTATCGATGCCTATGGCAAGGAGCTTGTGCGCTTTGACGACCGTCATGGTCGCGAGTTCGTCCTGGGCCCCACGCACGAGGAGACCGTCACGGCCCTGGTGCGCAATGAGCTGCGTTCCTACAAGCAGCTGCCCGTCAACCTGTACCACATTCAGGACAAGTTCCGCGACGAGTTCCGTCCCCGCTTTGGCCTGATGCGCGGTCGCGAGTTCATCATGAAGGACGCCTACAGCTTCTCTGCCACGTAGGAGAGCCTGCAGGAGGAGTACGACAAGATGAAGCAGGCCTACGCCAACATCTGCGAGCGCTGCTACATCAAGGCTCTGCCCGTTGTCGCCGACTCCGGCGAGATCGGTGGCGACACCTCCGTCGAGTACATGGCTTTGGCCGACGCCGGCGAGGCCTCGCTCGTCTACTGCGACGATTGCGGCTTTGCTGCCGATGACGAGGCTGCAAGCACCAAGGTCGTTGTGACCGAGGGCCTGGTGACGGCACGCTTACCAAGGTTGAGACTCCGGGCATGGGCACCATCGAGGCTGTTGCTAAGTTCTTTGGGTTCCCCGAGAACGGCACGCGCAAGTCTCTGGCGCTTATTGACGCCGAGGGCAAGCCGGTCGTGGCCATTGTTCCCGGGCGATCACGAGCTCAACGATTGCAAGGCCGAGCACGTCTTTGGCAAGGGTTATCGCATGATGACCGACGAGGAGCTTCAGGCGAACGGCCTGCACAAGGGCTTTATCGGACCGGTTAACCTGCCCGAGGGCGTTCGTCTGGTGTGTGACGAGAGCCTGCGCGAGTCCAAGCAGTGGGCCTGCGGTGCCAACGAGGTCGACTATCACTTTACCGGTGCCTGCCCTGAGCGGGACTTTACCGTCGACGAGTGGGCCGACCTGGTTACCGTCGTCGCCGGCGATCCCTGTCCGCACTGCGGAAAGCCGCTCTCTGCTGCCCGCGGTATCGAGGTCTCCCAGGTGTTCCAGCTGGGCACCAAGTATTCCGAGGCCATGGGTGCCACCTTTATGGACGAGGACGGCAAGGAGAAGCCGCTTATCATGGGTTGCTACGGCGTGGGCGTGTCGCGCTCGCTTGCTGCCGTCGTGGAGCAGCACAACGACGAGCATGGCATCGTCTGGCCGGTCTCCGTTGCCCCGTACGAGGTCGCGGTGATTCCGCTCGATCCCAAGAAGGAGGAGTGCGCTACCGTCTGCGAGCAGATTGTTGATGGCCTGTGCGCCGAGGGGTATCGAGGTCGTCGTCGACGATCGCGATGAGCGTCCCGGCTTTAAGTTTGCCGACAACGACCTTATGGGCTTCCCGTATCAGGTGGTTCTGGGTAAGCGTGGCCTCAAGAATGGTACTGTGGAGCTCAAGGACCGTGCCACGGGCGAGCGTGAGGACGTGGCGATCGACGAGGTCGTCGCCAAGGTTGCCGAGCTTGTTAAGGCAGCCCGCCGTTAATCGACGATTTCGCTTGTAGTTCGATATGTGGGACGGCCCCGCATTTCTCCAATCGGGGAGATGCGGGGCCGTCCTATTATCTTGTAGCATCCTCGATATCTAAAAGGAAAACCCCACAGCCCATGCGAGCTGCGGGGTTTTCCATTGTGCCTCCGATGCGAAATAAATCGCTCAGATATTACTGATAATCGACGACGTCGATCCAGTTCTTCAGGAACTCATCGTTCACGTTGCGCTTACGAGCGAGCTCGGAAGCGGCGACGATGCTCTCCACTGACTGCACGACCTGCATGGGCATGTCGGCGCGGTCGCAGTAGAGCTCCAGGTAGGCCTCAGCCTGATCCTTGCTGTTGAGGGCGAAAGAGCAGGTAGGTGGTGGCAACGTCGGCAGCAGGAGAGCCCTCGGGTGGCGTGTGCCCAGTCGCACACATAGAGCTGGCCGTCGTCACCGACGATGACGTTGGAGGGGTTGAAGTCGCCGTGGCAGACCTTGAACTCCTTGGTCATGCCGTCCAGACGCTCCTGAAGGTTGTAGCGCGTGGTGGCATTGAGCTGATCAAGGCTGTCGATCATGCGGGCGAACTTGTCGCGCTGACGGTTGAGCAGCGGGGGAGGTGTAGCCGTGGATCTCGATCTGGAGGTCGACGAACATCTCGAGGTACTCACCAAAGCGCTGGGGCTCGGCAGTCATCTTCTCGGCAAGGGTGGTGCCCGGAACCTTCTCGGTCACGAGCGCCCAGCCGTTGGCGTTCTCGAGCTGGGAAACCTCGAGAGCCTTTGGGGCTGCGGATGCCGCACTCATTGATGCGGGCAAGATTCAAAGCCTCGTTGAACACGTCGGGAGACAGGCTTGGTCTCGTTAAAGACCTTGACGATCTTGTCGCCCAGGTCGTAAACGACCTTGTTGCCACGGCGGACGAGCTCGGTCTTGGAATCGGGTAGCAGCATGGTTGCATCCTTTCAACGATGCGATAGAAGCGACGGCGGGGGTGTGTGAAACACCCGTGCACCCCCGCCGCAAAAAACCGTGCTAAAACTAGCAGACGGCGTAGTCCTGGGGCTCGCGGCCGTAGTAGGCGTCCGGTAGAGCTCTTGATCTCGCTCATGAGCGGGTAGCGCGGGTTAGCGCCGGTGCACTGGTCGTTGAATGCCTGCTCGGTCATCTCGTCGAGGGTGTCGAGGAAGTACTGCTCGTCAACACCGTAGTCGGCGATGGTCTTCTTGACGCCGATGAAGTCCTTGAGCTCCTCGAGCTTCGTGATGAAGTTCTCGAAGACCTCCTTGTCGTCCTTGCCCTCGATGCCGCAGTACTTGGCCATCTCGGCGTAGTTGTGCAGCGCGTTGGGGTAAGGATACTGGGAGAAGGTACCCATCTTGACGGGAGCCTCGGCGGCGTTGTAGCGCATGACGCGGGTCAGGATGACGGCGTTAGCGAGGCCGTGGGGCAGGTGATGGTAAGCGCCCAGCTTGTGGGCCATGGAGTGGTTCAGGCCCAGGAAGGCGTTGGCGAAAGCCATACCGGCCATGCAGGAGGCGTTGTGCATCTCCTCGCGGGCATGCGGGTCCTTGGCGCCGTTCGTGAAGCTGGAGGGCAGGTTCTCAAAGACGAGCTTGGCAGCGCGCTCGGAGAGGCCCTTGGTGTAGTCGGAAGCCATGATGGAGACGTAGGACTCGATGGCGTGGGTCATGACGTCGATGCCGGAGGCAGCGGTCACGCGCGGGGCGGTCATGCAGTTGTCGGCGTCGACGATAGCCATGTTGGGGGAGCAGCGCGTAGTCGGCGAGCGGCCACTTGATGCCGGTCTCCTTGTCGGTGATGATGGCGAACGGCGTGCACTCGGAGCCGGTACCCGAAGAGGTCGGGACGGCGACGAAGTAGGCCTTCTTGCCCATCTCGGGGAAGGTGAAGATACGCTTGCGGATGTCCATGAAGTCCATGGCCATGTCCTCAAACTTGCACTCGGGGGTGCTCGTACATCATCCACATGATCTTGCCGGCGTCCATAGCGGAGCCACCGCCGACGGCGATGATGACGTCCGGCTCAAAGAGAGCCATCTGCTTGGCGCCGCGACGTGCGCACTGCAGCGACGGATCGGGCTCGACGTCGTAGAAGCAGTCGTGGGCGATGCCCATCTCGTCGAGCTTGGCCTCGATGGCGCGGGTGTTGCCATTCTTGAAGAGGAACTGGTCGGTGACGATGAAGGCGCGCTTCTTGCCCATGACGGTACCGAGCTCGTCGAGGGCGACGGGCGTGGAACCCTTCTTGAAGTAGACCTTCTCGGGAGCGCGGAACCACAGCATGTTCTCACGGCGCTCGGCCACAGTCTTAACGTTGATCAAGTGCTTCACCCCAACGTTCTCGGAGACGGAGTTGCCGCCCCACGGAGCCGCAGCCCAGGGTCAGAGACGGCTTCATGCCAAAGTTGTACAGGTCACCGATGCCGCCGTGCGAGGACGGGGTGTTGATGACGATACGGCAGGCCTTCATGACGTGCTCGAACAGGCTGATCTTCTCGGCCTGGGCGGGGTGCACGTACAGAGAGGCGGTGTGGCCCGGGCCACCGGCGAGCACCAGGTGCTCGGCCTTGTCGACGGCCTCCTGGAAGTCCTTGGCGTGATACATGGCCAGGACCGGGGAGAGCTTCTCGTGGGAGAACTCCTCCTTGGCGGGGTCGGTGGAGGTGACCTCGGCGATCATGATCTTGGTCTTGGCGGGAACCTCGATGCCGGCGAGCTCGGCGATCTTGGCGGCAGCCATGCCGGGGATGCGGTGGTCGAGGGCGCCGTTCTTGAACATGGCGGCACGCAGGGCCTCCATCTCGGCACCCTGCTTGACGAAGTAGCAGCCGCGCTTCTGGAACTCGGCCTTGACCTGGTCATAGATGGTGTCGATGACGGTCACGGACTGCTCGGAAGCGCAGATCATGCCGTTGTCGAAGGTCTTGGAGTGGATGATGGAGTTGACGGCGAGCAGCACGTCGGCGGTGTCGTCGATGACGACCGGGGTGTTACCGGCGCCAACGCCCAGGGCGGGCTTGCCCGAGGAGTAAGCGGCCTTGACCATGCCCGGGCCACCGGTGGCGAGGATGATGTCGACGTCGCGCATGACCATGTTGGTCAGCTCGATGGAGGGACATCGACCCAGCCGATGATGCCCTCGGGGGCGCCGGCCTTGACGGCGGCGTCAAGCACGAGCTTGGCGGCGGCGATGGTGCACTTGGCGGCAGCCGGGTGCGGGGAGATGATGATGGCGTTGCGGGTCTTCAGGCTGATCAGCGTCTTGAAGATCGCAGTGGAGGTGGGGTTGGTCGTCGGGATGACGGCGCCCACGATGCCGATGGGCTCGGCGATCTTGGTGATGCCGTAAGCCTCGTCGCGCTCCAGAACACCACAGGTCTTGGTGTTCTTGTAAGCGTTGTAGATGTACTCTGCGGCGTAGTGGTTCTTGATGACCTTGTCCTCAAGAACGCCGCGGCCGGTCTCCTCGATGGCCATTTTCGCCAACGGGATACGAGCCTTGTTGGCGGCCATGGCGGCCTCATAGAAGATCTTGTCGACCTGCTCCTGCGTGTACGTAGCAAAAAGCGCCTGGGCCTCTCGCATCTGAGCGAGCTTAGCCTCAAGCGCCTCTACGTTGTCCACAATTGCGGGAGTAGTGTTTTCCGGTGACTTTTTCACCATTTGTGTCTCCTTTGCGATCGGAGATTTACCCTACGCCTTGCATGATAGCAAGAAATAATTCGGTGAACGGTCAGATTCCCGTAAAAGACAAACTAAAACGCTTCAATAAACTGAAGCGTTTTAACTAAAACTATCAGCCTGCTCCATCGCCCCGCTCATTGGGGACAGACTTACATGAGTGCTTTCACTCATTGGGGACAGACATCGTTTTGCCATTTTGCCGTTCTGAACCAGTTTTTGCCGCTCATTGGATATAAATAGGTCACAGGCTCAGCATTTCGCGTTCCTTCTCTCCTTTTAGGTGTTGCCTGTTCGGTTTTGAAAGGAGAGATTATGCCTCGATGCGCCCGCGCCGTTTCGCTCACCGGCTATTACCACGTCTTTGACCGTGGCAACTCCAAACAAATTATTTTTTGAAGATGATTCTGACCGATATCGTTTCTTATCGGACATCTCGGACAGGTTTGCACGCCATAAAGTGGCGGTGTTGGCTTGGTGCCTTATGGACAATCACTTCCATTTGATGATTGATGATCCATTTGACAATCTTTCAAAGGCAATGCAGTGTGCGTTGACAGCATATGCTAAGTATTTCAACGGGAAAACGGGGAGAACGGGGCATCTGTTTGATAATCGCTATTCGCGGGTCGCGGTTGAGTCGGACGTGCAGGCGGTGCAGCTGCTCGACTATATTCATCTCAATCCCGTGAAGGGTGCGCTTGACTCGCTCGAGGCGTACCGCTGGTCAAGCTATAAGGCGTATCAGCTGGGCTATGATCCCTTTGACATCTGTGATGCGGCCCCTATGCTCGATATTGTCGGAGGCTCCCGTTGCTATTGCGAGCATCTCGAGGAAGTTGCTGGGCGCATCTGGGCAATGGAGGTTCTTCCACGCCGGCGGATCTCCGATGAGGAGGCCCTTTCCGTTGCGCGCGAAGTTCTGCCGAGCATAGATCCTGCGCTGCTCAAGGCCCTGCCACGCCCCGAACGCGATGCCTGCCTGCTGAGGCTCAGACGGGCACATCTCACGGTTAAGCAAATTGCTCGTATCACCGGTATCGGCGCCACGAGCGTGACCAAGGCAACTGCAGGCTGGAAGGATGCAGCGTGAGGCAGGGGCCGGAGTCAGTCGGTGCGCCGCATACGTACGTCATGTCTGTCCCCAATGCGTGAAAACACTCATGTAAGTCTGTCCCCAATGAGTGCAAAAAAGCGCCCTCCGTAGGGGAGGGCGCCTTTGGTAAGTTCTATATGAACGCGAGGTCTTTGACCCGGAGAGTCCGAGGTACTTGTTGGTAAGACCTTATTTAGGAGCGCGCAACCTTGCCGGACTTGAGGCAGGTGGAGCAAACGTTCATCTTGCGACGGTGACCATCGACGACGACATAGACGCGCTGGATGTTGGGGCGGAACTTACGGTTGTTGACGCGGTGAGAGTGGCTGATGGAGCGACCGGCAACGGGGTGCTTACCGCAAACTTCGCAAACTTTGGACATAACTGACCCTCCTTGGGCGACAAACGAACATGTCGCGTTAACAAACAAGCCTGAACTATAGCACAGAAGCAGCTCCCCTGTGCGTAATCTACACAGAGATATTCCTCTTTTGGCGATAGTGCTCACGCCACGGCCCTGGACGTAGATCCGATTTGCGTGCAGCAGAGGGGATTATGCCAGCTCGTGCGTGCGTTTTCAAGCTCGTCCCACAAATATATATAGGTTTATGGAGCATTGGGCTCCGTTTACGGATTGCTCTGTATTTATGCTCGCAATTAAGCTCAAGGTTGGCTACACTATCCCTTGACCATTAAAAGGGGTACGAGATACCCACATGGAATTACATAGCTGCCAAAGAGCAGCCCTTCCTGTGGGTGTCTGGTCCGCTTTGAGCGGTCGGGCATCTATTTTTTGACTGTGTCAGCAGTCAAGACATGTGAGGAAGGAGATCGATGGGCACGACTTCCCCAAGGCGGTCATCATGGACGAGACCGCCGTCAATCGAGCGATGACCCGCATCGCGCACGAGATTCTCGAGCGCAACGAGGGCTGTGAAGACCTCGCTCTGGTCGGCATCGTCACGCGCGGCGACCTTCTGGCAAAGAAGCTCGCCGAGGAGATCAAGGAGATCGAGGGCGTCGACGTTCCGCTCGGCAGCCTGGACATCAGCTTCTACCGCGATGACTATGCGACCAATTTCGCTCCCGCGATCCACGCTACCAACATTCCCTTCAGCGTCGACGGCAAGCGCGTCGTGCTGGTGGACGACATCCTGTATACGGGCCGTACCATCCGCGCCGCTCTGGACGCCGTTATGGACCTGGGCCGTCCGAGCCGCATTGAGCTGGCAGTTCTCGTTGACCGCGGCCACCGCGAGCTCCCCATCTCGCCGGACTTTGTCGGCAAGAACGTTCCCTCGTCGCATGAGGAGAACGTGCACCTATATATGAAGGAAGTTGACGGCCACACCGCCGTCGAGATTAACGACGTCGCGCCGGGTTCCCACGTGGGCTCCGCGCCGCTGGGAGGTGAGTAGTACCGTGGCGTTCAACCATAAGCACCTGATCGACATTACCGAGTACTCCGAAGAGGACATCAAGCTCATCCTCGAGACCGCCAAGGCGTTCTCCGAGGTCAACGAGCGTGCTATCAAGAAGGTCCCCACGCTCAAGGGCAAGACCATCGTCAACATGTTCAACGAGCCCTCGACGCGCACCCGCAGCTCCTTCGAGCTCGCCGAGAAGCGTCTTTCGGCCGACAGCCTCAACTTTGGCGGCTCCTCGACCTCCACGGTCAAGGGCGAGAGCCTTGTCGACACCGTCGAGACCCTCAACGCCTATAAGATCGACTGTATCGTCGTTCGCGATAAGCACGCCGGTGCTCCCTACATCGTCACGCAGAACTCGCCCGCGAGCGTCATCTGCGCCGGCGACGGCAAGCACAACCATCCCACGCAGGCCCTGCTCGATCTGTACACCATCTGGGAGCACAAGGGTGACTTCCACGGTCTGAAGGTCGCCGTCGTCGGCGATATCGCGCACTCCCGCGTCTGCGGCTCGCTGATCCCCGCCCTTAAGATCATGGGCTGCGAGACCTACGCTGTCGCCCCCGGCACGCTGCTGCCGCCGGCGCCCGAGGTCCTGGGCTGCGACCACGTGACGAGCGACCTAGATTCCGTCCTGCCCGAGCTGGACGTCGTCTACATGCTGCGCGTGCAGCAGGAGCGCCTCGAGGGTGCCCCGTTCCCGACCATTCGTGAGTACCACAGGCTCTTCGGCCTGACCAAGGACCGCGAGAAGCTCATGAAGCCCGATGCGATCATCTGCCACCCGGGCCCCATCAACCGCGGCGTCGAGTTCGATTCCTATATGGCCGACCACCCGCAACGCTCCGTCATCCTGGAGCAGGTCTACGCCGGTATCTGCGTGCGTATGGCTATCCTGTATCTGCTGCTTGGAGGTGCCGATAATGGCCTTGCTTCTTAAGAATGCCCACGTCGTCGACCCGTCCGTCGAGCTTGACGGTGTCGTTGACGTCCTGATTGACGGCGACAAGATCGCCGAGGTCGGCGAGAACCTCGCCGTCGAGGGAGCCGAGGTCCGCGACCTTTCCGGCAAGTACCTCGTCCCCGGCCTGGTGGATATGCACGTTCACCTTCGCGAGCCCGGCTACGAGGTCAAAGAGGACATCGAGAGCGGTACCCGCGCAGCTGCCAAGGGCGGCTTTACCGGCGTGTGCTCCATGCCCAACACCGATCCCGTCACCGATAACGGTACCGTCGTGGAGTTCGTAAAGTCCCGTGCTGCCGAGGTCGGTCACTGCCGCGTCTATCCGTCGGGCGCCATGACGCGCGGTCTTAAGGGGCGAGGCCATGTCCGAGATGGGCGATATGGTCGCCCACGGCGCCGTCGCCTTCACCGACGACGGTCGCGGCGTGCAGGGCGCGGGCATGCTCCGTCGTTGCATGGACTACGGCAAGATGTTCGGCAAGGTCTTCATGAGCCACTGCCAGGACGAGGACCTGGTCGGCCACGGCCAGATCAACGAGGGCAAGGTCTCGACCCGTCTGGCCCTCGAGGGTTGGCCGGCTGCCGGCGAGGAGCTCCAGATCGCCCGCGACATCGAGATCGCCAAGCTGACTGGTGCCAAGCTGCACATCCAGCACATCTCCACCGCACATGGCCTGGAGATCGTGCGTGCCGGTAAGGCCGCTGGCGTTCAGGTTACCTGCGAGGCCACCCCGCACCACATGTTCCTGACCGAGAACGACCTGGACGAGACCTACAACACTTCGCTCAAGGTCAATCCGCCGCTGCGTACCGAGGAGGATGCCGAGGCCATCCGTCAGGGCGTCATCGACGGCACCGTCGACGCTATCGTCACCGATCACGCTCCCCACACCCCGTGGGAGAAGGCCCGCGAGTTCGAGCTTGCGCCCTTTGGCATGATCGGCCTCGAGACCTCGCTGTCGCTCGTACTCACCGAGCTGGTCAACACGGGCAAGATGAGCGTGGGCCGCATGGTCGAGCTCATGGCCATCAAGCCGCGTGAGATCCTGGGTCTGGACCAGGTTCAGGTCAAGGCGGGCTCCGTTGCCGACCTGACCGTGTTCGATGCGGCCGCTATCTGGACGGTCGGCGATGACGGCTACGAGTCGCGCGCCGAGAACTCCGGTTTTGCCGGCCGCACGCTTACCGGTCGTGCCACCGATGTGTTTGTCGGCGGTAAGCAGACGCTCGCCGACGGCTGCATCTGCTAGCATAGCCTTATCGCTTTTGTGCGCGGCGCCCTTGCGGTGCCGCGCTTTCTGTTCGTTTTGACCATGCAACCGCATGGGGGATTGGAGCGTCTATGCCCACACCTTCCACTGCACGCATGCACGACTTCGAGGTCGTCTCGAACCAGGAGATCGCCGACGGCATCTTCTCGCTCGTCATCTCGGCCCCCAAGCTTGCAAGTGCGCTCAAGCCCGGTCAGTTTGTGAACATCGCCGTGCCCGGCGATGCGTCCTCGCTGCTTCGCGTGCCCCTGAGCTTCTATCGCGCCGACGCCCAGGCCGGTACCGTCGAGCTGTGGTACGCCGTCGTGGGCGACGTGACACCGTCGTCTGTCGCAGATGGCCCCCGGCTCCAAGTCCAACCTGTTGGGCCCTGGCGGCCGCGGCTGGCTTGTTCCCGAGGGCACCAGGAAGGCGCTGCTCGTGGCGGGCGGCATCGGCGTTCCGCCCGTGCTCTGCCTCGCCGACAAGCTTGTCGAGCAGGGCGTGGATGTCGACGTTTGCCTGGGCTTTGGCACCGCTTCCAAGGCCGTGGGTGTCGATGAGTTCCGCGCGCTGGGAGCCACGGTCAACGTGTGCACCGACGACGGCTCGTTGGGCACGCATGGCTTCTGCACCGATCCTGCCGCCGAGCTGCTCGGCGAGGGCGGTTACGATTATGTGGCCAGCTGCGGCCCCGCTGTCATGATGAAGAAAGTCGCCGCCGCTGCCGCCGAGGCCGGTGCGTACTGCGAGGTGTCGCTCGAGCGCATGATGAGCTGTGGCTTTGGCGCCTGCAACACCTGCAATGTCGAGACGGTCGACGGTATGAAGGGTGCCTGCATGTGCGGCCCCGTGTTCGATGCTTCCAAGGTGGTGGTCTTCTAGTGGGTACCGTGAACATGGCCGTCGATTTCGGCGGCGTCAAGATGCAGAACCCCATCAACACCGCAGCCGGTACCTTTGGCTACGGTTGGCAGTTCCAGAACTTCTTTGATGTTTCGCAGCTGGGCGCCATCACCACCAAGGGTTGCGCTGCCGAGCCCTGGCCCGGCAACCCCGCGCCCCGCATGGCCGAGATTCCCGGCGGTATGATCAACTCCGTGGGCCTGCAGAACCCCGGCGTGGCTGCCTTTGCCCGTGAGTCCGGTCCGTGGCTCGAGCAGCTCTCCAAGGACGGTTGTCAGGTCATCTGTCAGGTTGCCGGTCATTCCGTGGACGAGTTTGTCCGCGCACTCGAGATGTATGTCGAGCTGTGCCCCTGGGCTGCCGGCTACGAGATCAACGTGAGCTGCCCTAACATTGCCGCCGGCGGTGCCGCCATGGGCTCCACGCCCGAGGGCGCCTCTGCCGTTATGGCTGCCTGCCGTAAGGTGACCGATAAGCCGCTGTTCGTAAAGATGGCTCCGGTCAACGTCGCCGAGATCGCCAAGGCCCTCGAGGCTGCCGGCGCCGACGGCCTTTCGGTCATCAACTCCATCCAGGGCATGGCCATCGACGTCCATACCCGCAAGTCGCGTGTGGCCAAGCCCAAGGGCGGTCTTTCGGGCCCGCTGTGCCACCACATCGCCGTTCGCATGGTCTGGGAAGTCGCTCAGCTGTCGATATCCCCATCAACGGCGTCGGCGGTGTCATGACGGGCGAAGATGCGGCTGAGTTTATCCGGCCGGCGCCACCTGCGTGTCGGTCGGCATGGCCAACTTCGTCGATCCGTGCGCTTCGCTTAAGATCGCGCATGAGCTCGAGGCCTGGGCGGAGTCCCAGGGCGTGAAGGACATCAACGAGCTGGTAGGTGCTTTCGAATGCTAGAGACCGATGCCCGCGACCGCGTTATCGTCGCCCTCGACTGCGACCGTGAGCGTGCGCTTGAGCTCGCCCACGAGCTTTCGGGCCATGCCGCTTGGCTCAAAGTTGGCATGACGCTCTATTACGCTGAGGGTCCCGAGATCGTCAAGACCTTTAAGGACCTAGGCTTTAAGGTCTTCCTCGACCTTAAGTTCCATGACATTCCGCATCAGGTGCGTGGTGCCGCTCGCTCGGCCTCGCTTGCCGGTGCCGATCTGCTTTCGGTCCACGGCTTGGGTTCGGGCGCCATGCTCGCTGCCTGCCGCGAGGGCGCCGAGGAGGCGCGCGAGGACCGCGCCAAGCTCGTCGCCATCACCGTGCTTACGAGCATGAATCAGGATGCCTTGAGCGAGATCGGCGTCGAGTCGCCCGTGGCCGAGGAGGCCGCCCGCCTGGCAAAGCTCGCTCAGGCCAACGGCATCGACGGTATCGTGTGCTCGCCGATGGAGGCTCACGACATGCGTGAGCTGCTGGGCCCCGATGCCCTCATCGTGACTCCGGGTGTGCGTCCGGTGGGTGCCGCCCTTGGTGACCAGTCCCGCGTGGCGACGCCTTCCCAGGCTATCGAGCGTGGCGCAAGCCACATTGTGGTGGGCCGTCCCATCACCGGCGCCGACGATCCGGTTGCCGCTTTTGACGCTATTGTCGCCGAGCTGGTCGAAAACGTCGCGTAAAAGATTCCCCTAAGTCACCACTTTTGGGTCTCATTAGCACAAAATAGCCCCTGTGCCTGCGTAAACTTTCCCATCCTTTGTGTGGAATCGCAGGTCAGGGGCTTAACTTTGGGCGCAGTATATTGCACTTTTTGCGGGTATCGTCTAACCTATGGAGCCGCGATTGGGCATTTTGTACGTTCTACGTGCTAAAATGCCAATTATTGAATCAGATATAACCCAACTATTTGGAGGTACGAATGGCACTCCCTCAGCTTACCGATGAGCAGCGCAAGCAGGCTCTTGAGAAGGCTGCTGCCGCACGTCACGCCCGCGCTGAGCTTCGCGAGCAGATCAAGAAGGGCGAGAAGTCCCTCGAGTCCGTGCTCAACTCCGATGACCCCATCGCTTCCCGCATGAAGGTTTCCACCCTCATCGAGTCTCTCCCTGGTTATGGCAAGGCCAAGGCCGCCAAGATCATGGAGGAGCTCGGCATCTCCGCTACCCGTCGCGTCCAGGGCCTCGGCGTCCGTCAGCGCGAGCAGCTCCTCGAGCAGCTGACCAAATAAGTGAGCGCTCAGGATTCCAAGCTCTTTGTGATTTCTGGACCGTCAGGCGCAGGCAAGGGCACGCTCGTCACTCGTGCGCGAGCGCCGCTCGAACCTGGGCCTGACGGTTTCGGCTACCACGCGAGCACCACGCAAAGGTGAGGTCGACGGCGTCAACTACTTTTTCCTGACGCGCGAGGAGTTCGACCGCCGCGTGGCAAACGGTGAGTTTGTTGAGTGGGCCGAGGTCCACGGTAACTGCTACGGCACGTTGGTGAGCGAGGTCACATCCAAGCTCGCCTCTGGCTCGTCTCTGATCTTGGAGATCGATGTCCAGGGTGCCCTGCAGGTCAAGGAGCGTTTTCCCGAGGCCGTGCTGATCTTTATCAAGCCACCCTCGCCCGAGGTTCTCCGCGAGCGTCTAGTCGGTCGCGGTACCGAGACGCCCGAGACGATTGAGCTGCGTATGGCAAACGCCGCCGATGAGCTTGCCCTTGCCGACCGCTACGACGACGTCGTGGTGAATTACGATCTCGACCGCGCGACCGATGAGCTCGTTCGCGTTCTCGATATGCATGAAAGGATCTGAGGTCCGTGTCCGTTGTAAAGCCTTGCATTGACGATCTTCTGGAGAAGACCGATCACAACCGCTTCCTGCTCGCTTCGCTTGCCTCCAAGCGTGCCTGCGACATCAATAGCATGCTGCGTGGCCAGCACAACCGCGTGCTTGCCGTCCAGGATGTCGATGACATCACCATCGCGCTCTCCGGCGCCGATACCATCTCGATGGCTATGGATGAGATTGTCGACGGCGATATCTCCTACGACGAGGCTCGCTACGAGAAGGCGCTCGGCCACAAGGTTGCTGAAGCCTAAATGGCGGCTCGCGTCTGCCTGGTCCACTATCACGAGGTTGGACTGAAGGGCAAGAACCGCGCACATTTTGAGCATATCCTCATGGATAACATCAAGGCGGCCTTGGCCGCCTTTTTCCGTGAATGCCGTGTCTCGAATTTCCGGTTATATCCTCGTGACCTTTAACGAGCATCAGGCCGACGAGGCGGCGCGTGTCATTCGCACCGTTCCCGGCGTTGCTCGCGTGTCTTTGGCGTATCACACCAATCGCGACCCTCAGGAGTACTGTGCCGCCGCCGTGAAGGCGCTGCGCGAGTTTGGTTCCTTCGATTCGTTTAAGGTGCATGCCAAGCGCTCTAACACCGACTACGAGCTCACCTCGATTGATATCAATCGTCAGGTGGGCGAGGTGCTGTGCGAGGCGTTTCCCGATAAAAGGTCCAGATGCACGACCCCGATGCGATGGTGCACGTACTGGTGGTCCAGGGTAGCGTTTATGTGTACGCGCGCTCCGAGCGCGGCGTGGGCGGTCTGCCGGTGGGTTCTGCCGGCAAGGTCGTGACGCTGCTGTCGTCGGGTATCGATTCTCCGGTGGCGACCGGATGCTCGCGCGTCGCGGCGCGGTGTGCGTGCCGGTACATTTCTCCGGTCGTCCGCAGACGCCCGACACGAGTGAGTATTTGGTGCAGGACATCATCCGTGCGCTTGAGCCGGGTGTCCAGATCGGCCGCCTGTACGTGGTGCCGTTTGGTGACTGCCAGCGCGAGATCTCGGTGACCTGCCCCAGCAACCTGCGCGTGATTATGTACCGTCGCATCATGTATTCGGTTGCCGAGCGCATTGCGCACATCGAGGGCGCCAAGGCCATCGTGACGGGCGAATCGCTCGGTCAGGTTGCCTCCCAGACGCTCGAGAAACATCATGGGCCGTTAACGAGGCCGTGAAGATCCCCGTGTTCCGTCCGCTGATCGGTTCCGACAAGCAGGAGATCATCGCGCGCGCCGAGGAGATTGGTACGTTCGATATCTCGACTGAGGCCGCTCCCGACTGCTGCACGCTGTTTATGCCGCGTCGTCCCGAGACGCACGCTAAACTCGATGCCGTGCATGAGGCCTGGGAGTTGTTCGATCACGAGGAGATGATCGAGCGCTTGCTCAAGCAGACCGAGTACATCGACTTCGAGAGCAACACGTATAAGGCCCCTAAGACCTTAAAACGCAAGCATTCCGAGCTCGCTCCACGTGAGATTTACCAAGATCACGAGTAAATTTGTGCATAGACCGACGATGCGCCTGCATCGTCGGTCTTTTGCTATCTGGGCATTTTGCGGCTAAGTGTCCATTTGTTGACGTGTGCCTGAATAAATGGACAGATTTGTGCAAGGTTTTGGTCAGCTTTTGGTTTGACTGCGAAAACCGGTTTTTGAAGCATGGCTGTTGCAGGGCTCTTTTCCTGACACGATGGTGTTGGGAGGTTTTGCTATGGCGCAGCGCGAACAACACGAACGGGTCAAAAAGATGGACCTCTGGGCGGGCAAGCTGCTCGGTCATAAGGCTGTGGTGGTGGCGATGCTGGGCGTCATTGCGATGGCGAGTGGACTGGCGATGGCGAATCTTGGCGGCGGTGCCGACGGTGTGTCGTTTGAGCGCACTGATGGTTCGGGTTCGTTGGTGGATCCGGGATCCGGCGATGCCTCGAGCGGAAAGACATCCGAAGGCTCTTCGACTAAGGCTTCTGCCGCGGCAGAGGTCTATGTCGATGTCGATGGCGCCGTTGTGTCGCCCGGTGTATACAGGCTCAAAGACGGGGCACGGGTATCCCAGGCGATCGACGCCGCCGGCGGGCTGGCGCCCGAGGCTGACGTTACGGGGCTTAATCGGGCATCTAAGGTCACTGATGGACAAAAAATCCATGTTCCAACGGTAGGGGAGCAGCAGGCGTCCATTGCGGAAGCCGGTGTTGATGGTGGGGCTTCCACATCATCGGGCGTGAGTGGCGCAACAGGCCTAGTAAACATCAATACGGCAAGCGCGGCAGAGCTGCAGACGCTCTCGGGCATCGGTCCCTCCATGGCCCAGTCGATTATCGATGAACGGACAAAGAACGGTGCTTTTGCCTCGGTTGACGATCTGACGCGTGTGTCGGGAATCGGCGAGAAGAAGCTTGCCAAAATCAAAGATTGCATCTGCGTATGAGTGCGACCGAGCGCGAGCGTGTGATGCCTCCGCGACCCCTGCTTCCGTGGACGATGGCCTTGTGTGCCGGCATGTGCATGAGCTGCGCCTTGGTGCTCAACGTGGCCGCTGATGCGCTGCTGAGGGAGCGGGCGCCGGCGGTCGGGCTGCTATGGGCCATTCCCGTTGCGGCGGCGGTATTCGTTGTGCTGGCTCAATCTTGTGCGCGGCTTGCCCCTTTGAAGCGGTGGTTGTATGCCGCGTCCGTCGGTCTCGTGGCGGGAGCGGTCGTCTCGGCGTGGTGGGGCTGTGGGTGCGCTCAGCGCCTCGAAGGCGCTCGACGGTCGAGCGGCAAGCGGCCTCGAGTTTATCGTGCAGGGCGATCCATCCATAAACGACGACGTGTATTCCTATACCTGCGAGGCACGCGCGGACGGTAAGAACTTGGCAACGGTTCGCCTATCGTGTGATCGTGAGCTCAAGGTCGGGGCGCACGTGCGTGTTATCGGTCGCGTTTCACGTTTTGAGAACGATGCATATGGACGATCGCGCGTGCTCCGAGGCGAGGTGCGCAAGGTTAAAGTCGTTCGGATTGTGTCGGTCGATGAGGGCTCTCTGGGACCGCTGCTTCGGCTGCGAAATGGGCTGCTTGCGTCCATCGCGCCTGCGACCGACCCGGCGCGTGCGCTCATAGCCGGTGTCGTCTGCGGTCGTTCGGCCGAGCTGCGCGCCCAGCCGGCGGGCGACTGGTTTTCGGTGACGGGAACGGCGCATCTTATCGCCGTCTCGGGCAGCCATTTGGCAATCGTGGGGTTTGTAATCGAGGGTGTATTGCAAAAGACTCGGTGCTCACGTGGTCTTCAGCGGGCGATATTGGCGATAACGCTTGTGAGCTACGCTGCCTTTACGGGCGCGTCTCCCTCGGCCGTGCGCGCGTGCTGCATGGTGTTCGTGACGCTTGTCGTAAACGGCGCGGGGCGTCGTCGGCACGGCCTTTCGGCACTCTTCGTAACCATGTCCATCTTTGTGCTACTGCGGCCGACGGTGCTGTTCGAGATGGGCTTTCAGCTTTCATGTGCCAGCGTCTTAGCCATTCTGTGCTTTTGCCCCTATGCGACCTACGCTTTGGGTGAGCTGGGTGTGTCATCGGGCGTCGCCAGCATGCTTTCCGTCACGCTGTGCTCGCAATTGGCGACACTTCCCATTACCATTCCCGCCTTCGGTACGTTATCGCTCATTGCTCCGCTGGCAAATGCGGTCATCGGTCCGGTGGTGAGCGTACTGCTCGCTGTGTCGATTGTGCTGGTTCCCTTTTCGCTCGTGGAACCTTTGCGGATTTGGGCGCTCGTTGTGCCCATGGTTGCCTCCCGTTGCGCACTGTTCTTCGAGCAGCTGATTGCCGCTGTGCCGGGTGCATCCGTGAGTTTGCCGCCCGATAGCATGTGGATTTACCTAGTGCCGTGTTTGCTGGCGGTTCTGCTGGTCTGGTGGCCGCGTCCCCGTGCACGTCCTATGGCGGTGGGGCTTGCATGCTTGGTGCTCTTGGCTGCGATTCCGTACGTCTACTGGGATCGATTCGCTCCGCCTTCGGTGACGGTGCTCGATGTGGGCCAGGCCGATGCGATTCTTATCCGCCAGGGCGGCGCAGTAGCGCTCGTCGACTGCGGACTCGACGAGCGCGTGGTGGCGGCGTTGGTCCGCAATAACGTGCACCATATCGATGCCGTCTTTGTGACGCATTGGGGATGAGGACCACTGGGGTGGTCTGCCTGCCGTGCTCGAGCAGTTTTCGGTTGGAACGATTGCCGTGGCGGCGGATGCGCTGGAGGATGCTCCTGCCGAGGTATTGAACCGACCTGGCGTGGAGTATCGGCAGGTGCGCCATGGGGATACGGTCGACATCGGCTCATTTTGCGCCCGCGTGATGTGGCCATTCGAGTCCGTGGATGGCGAGGGGGCAATGAGGACTCGCTTGTCCTGCTGCTCTCTTATGTTCAGGAAGACAAGGGCCTGCGCATGCTCCTCACCGGTGATGCCGAGCTCGACCAAGAACGGGAATTCGTGCAGGAGGTGGGGGATATCGATGTCCTTAAACTTGGGCATCACGGCTCCAAGGTTTCAGTCGATGCCGCGCTGCTGGAGATTCTGAGACCCGAGCTTTCCCTCGCGAGCGCCGGCAAGGGGAATCGATACGGTCATCCGTCCGATGCCTGCATCGATGCCGTTAAGGAAGCGGGTGGCGTGTTCGCGTGCACCATCGAACACGGCGACATTACCGTCACGCCGACTGAGAATGGCTTTGCGATGCGATGCCAGCGACCGTGACGACGTCGTTGGCGTGTGGTGGGCCCCTGGGCTAGAATGGCACGGAGCGAATACGAAGGCCTGCGGGAGGGGAGCGCAATGTCCGAAACCGGTCTGCTGCCGGCATATCTGATCGTCGGTACCGACGGAGTCAAGCGCGATCACGCCGTCTCGCGTATGAAAGCGCGTCTGGAAAAGACGGGTATGGTCGAGTTCAACCTCGACGAGCGCGATATGACCAAGGACCCCGATATCGAGTCCATTATCGGATCGCTTAACACCTTTCCGATGGGCAGCGAGTTTCGCCTGGTAATCCTTGATGGCTGCTCAAAGCTCGCTAAGGCTGTCTCGGAGCCGCTCGTCGAGTACCTCGCAAGTCCCAGCCCCACAACGGTCTGCCTCATCATCGCCGACTCGCTTGCCAAGAACACGCGCCTGTATAAGGCGATCGCCAAGATCGACAAGAAGGCCGTGATCGATTGCTCCGGCACCAAGCGCTGGGAGCTACCGCGCCGCGTGCAGCAGATGGCGACGCAGCACGGCAAGTCGATCTCGACGGCGGCCGCCGAGGAACTCGTCTCGCGTTCGGGTGAAAACACTCGCATGCTCGATAACGACTTGGCTAAGCTTGCCCAGATGGTCGAGGCGCCCCAGATTGAGCTTGCCGACGTTGAGCGCTGGATTGTACGTACGGCCGAGGTTCAGCCCTGGGACTTTCTCAATGCGGTCTCGGCCCGTGACATGCGACGCTCGCTCGAGCTCTTCAATCTACTGCCCGCCAAGAGCTACGTGTGGACTTACACATTGCTGTGCGGCCGTATCCGCGAGCTTATCGTTGCCAAGGCGCTCGATGCGCGCGGACAAGGTCGTGAGCTGGCCGCAACGCTTAAGCTCCAGTCCTGGCAGGTCAAGAATCACCTGACCTGGGCGCGTCGCTTTTCGATGGCAGAGCTCGTCGCAGCGCTCGAGGGGGCTGTCGATGTGGAGCTCGCGCTCAAGGGTTCGGCCGATTCTGAGACCGCACTTTTGCTCTGGATTACGAACATCTTGAGAAAATCGTGTTGATACCTGCCTATTTGACAAATTCGTTCTATCCCTTTGAGGGGGAGCGTGCTATAGTAGGCGCTTGCATGACCTCACCGTGTCTCAGAGGTGTCATACATTTTTTGCAAGGAACTCGAAAGGAACTCCAGAAGTGGCAAACATCAAGTCTCAGAAGAAGCGTATCCGCACCAATGAGGCAGCTCGCATGCGTAACAAGGCTGTCAAGTCCGAGCTCAAGACGCTGACCAAGCACGTCCAGTCCGCCGTCGCCGAGGGCGACGCCGAGAAGGCCCGAGGCTGCCCTCAAGACCGTCACCAAGCGTCTCGACATGGCTGCCGCCAAGCATGTTATCCACAAGAACCAGGCTTCCAACCGCAAGTCCGGTCTTGCCAAGCTCGTGAACAGCATCAACGCCTAAGTTGTAAATTTCACACCACACAGATTACGCGCATAAATGGAGCCTGTTTTTATGGAACAGGCTCCATTTTTTTGTACCGCTCGAGGTAAGATAGTCCGCATGAATACTTCAATTGACATTTCCCACATCCGCAACTTCTCAATCGTTGCGCACATCGACCATGGCAAGTCCACGATCAGTGACCGCATCCTCGAGCTCACCCATACCGTCGACGAGCGCGACATGGAGTCGCAGCTGCTCGACACCATGGATATCGAGCGCGAGCGCGGCATTACGATCAAGTCCAATGCCGTTCGCGTGTCCTATGACGCCGACGATGGCGAGACGTATCAGTTCAATCTGATCGATACGCCGGGCCACGTGGACTTCACCTACGAGGTCTCGCGCTCGCTGGCAGCCTGTGAGGGCGCGGTGCTCGTTGTCGACGCCACGCAGGGCGTCGAGGCGCAGACCGTCTCCAACGCGACGCTCGCCATGAACGCCAATCTGGACATTGTGCCGGCCATCAACAAGATTGACCTGCCCTCGGCCCATCCCGATGAGGTTAAGACCGAGATCGAGGATGACCTGGCGATTCCCGCCGATGATGCCGTGTGTGTCGGGCAAGACCGGCGAGGGTATTCACGATCTGCTAGAGTCCATCGTCTTTTTGATCTCTCCGCCTAAGGGCGATGCAAATGCTCCGCTCAAAGCGCTCATTCTGGATTCGTACTTTGACGAGTATCGCGGCGTGGTGGCCACGGTGCGCGTCTTTGACGGCTCCATCAAAAAAGGCGATACCCTGCGCATGATGCAGGCAGAGGGCGACTTTTTGGTCGACGGCGTGGGCGTCAAGCGTCCTGCCGAGACCCCGGTCGACGCGCTGACGGTTGGCGAGGTCGGATACGTGGTCACGGGCCTGAAGGACCCCGAGGCCGTTCGCGTGGGCGACACCCTTACCTGGGCGTCGAATCCCTGCCCCGAGCCGCTTCCTGGTTACCGCGAGGCCAAGCCCATGGTCTATACGGGCCTGTTCCCGATCGATAACAAGGACTACGAGAACCTGCGTGACGCACTCGATAAGCTGCACGTCAACGACCCGTCGTTGGTGTGGGAGCCCGAGACCTCGGTGGCGCTCGGCTTTGGCTTCCGCGTGGGCTTCCTGGGCCTGCTGCACATGGAGGTCGTCAAGGAACGCCTGGAGCGCGAGTTCAACTTGGACCTCATTGCCACGAGCCCCTCGGTGGACTATCACGTCTACAAGACTGACGGCGAGATGATTGATGTCCGTAGCCCGCAGGATCTGCCCGAGGCTACGCGCATCGAGCGTATCGAGGAACCCTACCTCAAGGCTAAGATCATCTGCCCGCCCGAGTATACGGGTGCCGTCATGCAGCTCGCTATCGAGCACCGTGGCATTACAACCGACATGATCCATCTCACGAGCAAGTCGGTCGAGATGCGCTTTGATATGCCGCTCGCCGAGCTCATCCTGGACTTCTTCGATCAGCTCAAGAGCCGTACCAAGGGCTATGCCTCGCTCGACTACGAGTTCAACGAGTACCGTCCCTCCGAGCTCGTTAAGCTCGATATCTTGCTTTCGGGCGACGAGGTGGACGCGCTGTCGTTTATCGTCCACAAGGACAAGGCCTATGGTCTGGCCCGCGGCCTGTGCGACAAGCTCAAGGAGATTATTCCGCGTCAGCTGTTCGAGGTGCCCATCCAGGGCGCTATCGGCAACAAGATCATTGCCCGCTCCACCGTCAAAGCGCGTCGCAAGGACGTGCTTGCCAAGTGCTACGGCGGCGATATCTCGCGTAAGCGCAAGCTGCTCGAGAAGCAGAAAGAGGGCAAGAAGCGCATGAAGGCCATCGGCTCGGTCGAGGTCCCGCAGGAGGCCTTTATGGCGATCCTCAAGGTGGACGAGTAGGTCCATGGCGCTTTCTGAATACAGCAAGCGGCTGCTGGGCGCCTATGCCGAGCAGCCGTTCCTTATGGCTCCCATGGCGGGCGTGACCGACCCCGCCTATCGCATCATGTGCCGCCGCCGCGGTGCCAACCTTGCCTACAGCGAGATGGTGAGCGTGGCGGGCCTTGCCTATGCCAGCAATAAGACCTGGCGCCTGGTGCTACCGGCCGATGAGGAGCAGCAGATTTGCGTGCAACTCTTTGGCTCCAAGCCCGATCAGTTTGCGAGCGCCGTCGCTGCCGTCGAGGAGCGCGTTGGCGATCGCCTGTCATTGATTGATATCAACATGGCTTGTCCGGCGCGCAAGGTCGTTACCAAGGGCGAGGGCTCGGCGCTTATGCGCACGCCCGATCTGGCCGAGAAGATCGTCGAGGCGGCGGTGGGCGCGGCACATGTGCCCGTGACTGTAAAGATCCGCAAAGGGCTTTTATGCCGAGGACCGTAATGCCGCGACGTTTGCCCAGATGCTCGAAGGCGCCGGTGCCGCCGCAGTCGCCGTGCACGGTCGTTGTGCCACGCAGCTCTATACGGGCCAGGCCGATTGGTCGGTCGTCGATGAGGTTGCCGACGCCGTCGAGATTCCCGTGATTGGTTCGGGCGATGTGTTCTCGGCCGAGGATGCTGCGGAGCATCTGCGCAACTCGGGTGCCAGCGCGGTGTTTATCGCGCGCGGTATCTACGGTAATCCCTGGGTCTTTGGTGATGCTCGCGCTCCTTGCGCTCGATGGCACGCCGGTTCCTTCTCGCTCCTCGGTCGAGCGCCTGGAGGCTCTGCGTGAGCACCTGACGTTGACGCACGAGCTTCTGCCGCTTATGTCGCGCGCCCGTACGTACGCGAGCTGGTATCTAAAAGGGCATGCCCCATGCCGCCGCCTGGCGCGCGCTCAGGTGGTGCGCTGCTCCACGTACGAGGAGTTTATGGCACTGGTCGATGAGATCGAGCATGATGCGGTGGCCTGCGAGGCCGCCCTTGCCGCCGTCGAATCGGTGCCCCTCATCCTCTGGAGGCTTAAGGGTGGCCGTTACCGCACTGTACGTGCACGTGCCGTTTTGCGCCCAAAAGTGCCGGTACTGCGACTTTGACTCGCGCAGTTTTTCTCCGTGCGACCTGAGCGCTGCGCTCGATGTCTATTTTGAGCAGTTGTTCGCGCGCCTCGATGCTTTTGGCAAGGCTGGGGCCCTTGACCAGATCCGCTCCGTCTATGTTGGTGGCGGTACGCCGTCGCTGGCGGGGGAGCGCCTGGTGGAGCTGGCGCGGCGTATTCGTGCGTGGTGCGCCCCCGTTGAGTTTACCTGCGAGGCCAATCCCGAGTCGCTGACCGCCGAGCTTGCCACTGCGCTTGCCAAGGTTGGTGTCACACGCGTCTCTTCTGGGCGTGCAAACGCTCGATAACACCGAACTTACCGCCATCGGCCGTATTCACGATGCCGATCGGGCGTTTGCCGCCATCGCGACGGTCAAGAACTCTGGGCTTGACGTGTCGTGCGACCTTATGTGCGGACTTCCCGGGCAGACCGCAGCGAGTTGGAAGCGCACGCTCGATGGCGTGCTGGCGGCGGCTCCGCATCATGTGTCGGTCTACCCGCTCACGCTTGAGGAGGGGACTCCCCTTTATCGCATGGCGTGCCGCGACGAGTCGGTCGAGCCCGACGAGGATTTTCAAGCTTCGTGCATGGATGTGGCGCGTGAGCGTCTGGGTGCGGCCGGCTATCACCCGTATGAGGTGGCAAGCTATGCGCTCGACGGCCATGAGTGCGCCCATAACATTGCCTACTGACCGGACGGGCTACCTGGGCTGGGTCGTTCCGCCGCGGGCATGCTCGACGCCGAGGATTTCGACCGTCTTGCAGGTTTGTTCCCCGGCGTGTCTTCTCGAGGCGATTCGTACCGCGTGCGTCTGGTGCAACGTGACGATGACGCGACGGCGTTTGAGGCCGAATATCTGTCGCAGCGTGAGGCTGCGGCTGAAGACCTGATGCTGTCTTGTCGCATGACGGGCGGTGTTGCGTCCGACCTGTTGGTTCGTGCAGCTTGCGTCATCCCGGCCGATGAGCTGGCAGCTGCCTGCGATCGCGCGCTCGAATTGGGTCTTGCCACTTGGGTGCCCGAGACGCTCGGGGTCCATGAGGGACCCTTCACTTCGTCAGATGTCGTCGCGGGCTATGTTCGAGCTTTTCTGGCGCCGACACACTTGGGCTGGCTCGATGGAAATGTTCTGTTCGAGCTGTTTTGGGATCTAGCTTAGGCCGCTCGGGTAGAATTACCGAAATATATACGCTGCTGTGAGCAGGAGGTTGCCGCGCATGGCGACGATGAACGAAAAAGATTACTACGAGATTCTGGGTGTCTCCAAGGACGCCACCTCGCGTGATATTCAAAAAGGCCTTTCAGCAAAAGGCCCGCAAGCTCCATCCGGACGTCAACAAAGAGCCGGATGCCGAGGAAAAGTTTAAAGAGGTTTCCGAGGCCTACGCCGTGCTTTCGGATGAGCAAAAACGTGCGCGCTACGACGCCATGCGTTCTGGGCAATCCGTTTGCCGGTGCTCCTACGGCTTCGCCCCTATGGTGGCGGCTACGCCGGCAACACAGGCTATGGCAATCCCTTTGAGGGCGGCTTTCCCTTTGGTGGCGCCTGGGGCCAGCAGCGTCGCGGCCAGGCTGCCTACAATCCCGAGAACGGCGCCAACGTGGTCGTTGATATCAAACTCGACGCCAAGGAGGCCAAGGGCGGTGCCCGCAAGACCGTCCGCTACACGCGCTTCGATACCTGTGGTCACTGCGGCGGCTCGGGCTCTGTTTCGTCCGGAGCATGCACATACCTGTCCGAGCTGCGGCGGTCGCGGCCACATCGACGTCGACCTGTCCTTCCTATTTGGTGCGGGCACATTCCAGTCGGTCTGCCCTGAGTGCGGTGGCTCCGGTAAGGTCGTGGCCGACCCCTGTCCCGATTGCGGCGGCAGCGGGCGGACCCGTGTGACCTCCGAGCAGACGATTGAGTTTCCCGCCGGCACGCACGATGGCGACGAGGTCCGTATTGGCGGCATGGGTCACGCCGGCACCAACGGCGCCTCTGGCGGTGATCTGGTCGGCCGCGCCCATGTTGAAGCCGAGCGCTTGGAAGGCAAGGCTCGTACCGGTTTTTACCTGATGGGCATCGTAGCGCCGTTTTTGGTACTCTCGGCCATCTCGGGTGTGTTCTCGGCCTTTGCCGTGATGTGCTTTATTCCGTTTACCATGGGCCTGTTCATGGTGCTTTCGGACGGTGTGCTTCATCGCAGCCTGCTGTGGTGGAAGCGCGGTGCGATGCAGTTTGCCAACGGTTTTGCCAACGGCTTCATGTTCGCGCTCGTGTCGGTTTGGTTCGCGAGCTGCTCGCAACGGGCCATGCTTTCGCCGTACCAAATGCAATAACATCAAACCCTCTGTTTGCGGTCGGCCCTGCTTGGGTATAGGACGCACTGTGACAATAATGAAAGTCGGAAGGATTCGGTTGTGTCGGAAAATAGGGATTACTACGAGGTGCTTGGCGTCGACAGGGATGCCGACGCGCGGACGATTAAGCGTGCGTTTCTAAAGAAGGCCCGTACCGTACATCCGGATGTTTCGGACGACCCCGAGGCCGAGGCCAAGTTCAAGGAGCTCAACGAGGCCTATTCCGTTCTTTCCGATGAGCAGAAGCGTGCTTACTACGACCGTTACGGCACTGTCGACGGCCCTGGTGGTTCGGGCTACGTCGATATCAACGATATCTTTGGTGGCATGGGCATGGACGACTTGTTCTCGTCGTTCTTTGGCGGCGGTGCCGGCGGTGGCGCCCGCAGCCGTCGTGAGCGTCGTCGCGGACGCGACATGGCCATCTCGCTTTCGGTGACGCTCGAGGAGGCGGCGCTCGGTTGCAAAAAGACGATCAGCTATGACCGCCTTGCTCCTTGCGAGGACTGCAACGGCACCGGTAGGGCAGAGGGCGCACAGGAAAAAGCAGTGCGGTCGCTGCCACGGCACGGGCTATGTCACGACGGTTCAGCGATCGTTTTTGGGCCAGGTTCAGTCTTCCTCGCCTTGCCCCGACTGCCATGGCGAGGGCACGGTTATCGACCATCCCTGCGAGACCTGCGACGGCCAGGGCCGCACGCCTTCACACGAAAAAGATTGACATCGATATTCCCGCCGGTGTTTCGACCGGTCGCCAGCTGCGCGTGAGTGGTTTTGGCGAGGCCGGCCTTCGCGGCGAGCCTTCGGGCGACCTGATTGTCAACGTGCGCGTTGCCGACCATGAGCGCTTTAAGCGCAACGGTGACGACCTGTACCTGGTGAGCGATATCTCGATTGCGCAGGCTGCGCTCGGCTGCGAGATCGAGGTCGAGGGCATTATGCCTGACGAGGTCGTTAAGGTGACGGTTCCCGCCGGCGCCCAGTACGGCGACACCGTGAGCGTCAACAACTACGGCATGCCGCGCATTGGCGGTGGCGGTTCGCGTGGCCGCCTGATCGTGCAGCTGCGCGTGGTCGTTCCCACCAATCTCTCCAACAAGCAGCGCGAGCTGCTCCGTGCTTTTGCCGATGAGATGGGCGATGACGTCGCTTCCGGTAAGAAGTCGGTGACCGACCGTATCAAGAGTGCCCTCGACGATATCCTCGATTAAGGAGCCCGCGTGCTCGCACCCCATATTTCCGTCGTCAACCTCGGTTGCCGTGTCAACCGGGTTGAGTCCGACCGTATCACTGCCGATCTTATGCGCCTGGGCTTTGCGATGGTGGAGCCCCGGGACGCCGAACTGATCGTTATCAATACCTGTGCCGTGACGGGGAGGCCGAGGCCAAGACCCGCAAGGCCGTCCGTCACGCCCTGCGCCTATCCCGGCGAGCCTTACGTGGTCGTAATCGGCTGCGTCGTCAACCTGCATCCCGAGGAGCTGCTGGAGCTTTCCGATCGCGTGATCGCCGAACCGTCTAAGATCAATGTCGCCGAACGTGTCTGCGAGGTGCTGGGCGTTGAGTCCGATAGCGTTCCCGCCTTGCAGCGATGGCGACGTGGTCGATGCGCTCGGTCGTTCGCGGCTGGGCGTGAAGATCCAGGATGGCTGCAACCACCGCTGTACCTATTGCATCGTGTGGAAGGCCCGCGGCCCCGAGCGTTCCGTGCCCGTTGAGTCCGTGCTCGAACAGGTGCGTGAAGCTCAGGAGGCCGGCGTGCCCGAGGTCGTGCTGACCGGCGTGAATCTGGGCGCCTATGACGGCAAGAGCGCGACCGATGAACATGTCGAGATCGATGAGCTGCTCCGAGGCCATCATGGAGCGCACCGAGATCGCCCATGTGCGTATCTCCTCGGTGGAGCCCATGGATATTTCCGAGCGCTTGCTTAAGGTGATGGCGCGCTATCCGAAGCGTATCGCCCCGTTTTTTGCACCTGCCCGTGCAGTCCGGCTGTACGGCGACCCTGCATCGCATGGGTCGTCCCTATAGTGCCGAGGCCTTCGAGGACACGGTGCGTATGATACGCGCCAATCTGCCCCAGGCGTCTCTTTCTTGCGACGTTATCGTCGGCTTCCCTGGTGAGACGGACGAGGAGTTCGAGGAGTCGCTGGCGCTGTGCCGCCGTGTGGGTTTCTCGCGTATGCACGTGTTCCGCTACAGCAAGCGTCCCGGTACCCTTGCTGCCGACATGCCCGACCAGGTGTCGCCCGAGGTTATGGCCGAACGCAGCCGTCGCATGCGCGCCGCCGCACAGGAGCTTGCGATCGCCGATGCCCGCCGTCGCGTGGGCACTGTCGAGCGTGCCGTGCTCGAGTATGGTGACAACCTGACGCTCGGCTCGTTCCATCATGCCCGTCTTGACGATACCTGTGGACTTACAGCCCCGTGCCTGCTCGATGTTGCTATCATCGGAGTCGATGATTCCGGCTTGGTCCATGCACGCAGGGAGGTTCATGGAAGCCTCGAAGATTAGACTTACCGTTCCCGAGGGTATCGACCCCTCGCGCGTTTTGGGCGCCGGCGACGGCGTCCTTCGTGCACACTCGAGAACTTGGTGCGCGCCCATGTGGTTGCCCGCGGTGACAGCGTTGCCGTGAGCGGCGATCCGGACGAGGTTGAGCTGGTCGCGCGTTTTTTCGAACATGCTTTCCGCGAGGCGGCCGCCGGGCGCACGCTGTCTGCCGACGATGTCTCTCGCTGCCTGGCCGTCTTGCGCGACGGCGAGCATGATGCCTCATCGCTTCGCGATGACGTGCTGCTTTCGTATCGCGGCCGCGTCATCCGCCCCAAGACGCTCGGTCAAAAGCGCTATGTGGATGCCATCCGCTCTTCTACCATCACGTTTGGCCTCGGTCCCGCCGGTACCGGTAAAACCTATCTGGCTATGGCGCTCGCCGTCGCCGCGCTCAAGCGCCATGAGGTAGGCCGCCTGATCCTGACGCGCCCGGTTGTCGAGGCGGGGGAGAACCTGGGCTTTTTGCCCGGCACCCTCGAGGAAAAGATCGACCCGTATATGCGCCCGCTCTATGATGCTCTCTTTGACATGATGGATCGCGAGCGCACCGATGAGCTTATGGAGCGTGGCGTGATCGAGATCGCACCGCTCGCCTACATGCGCGGTCGAACGCTAAGTGATGCCTTTGTGGTGCTCGATGAGGCACAAAACACGACGCCCGAGCAGATGAAGATGTTCCTGACGCGCCTGGGTTTTAATTCCAAGTTCGTGATTACCGGCGACCTGAGCCAGCGTGACCTGGTAGGTCGTCGCGGCGGTCTTGCCGACGTTGAGAAGATTTTGGGCCGTGTCGACGATGTGACGTTTTCTCACCTGGAGCGCGCCGATGTGGTGCGCCATGCCCTGGTGGGCCGTATCGTTGAGGCCTATGATGCATACGACGATGCGCGCGAGCGGCGCGCACACGATCGAAAGGAGTCCCGTTGAGTGTATTGATCAGCAACGATGCCGAGCTCGATACGCTGCTCGACGCGCAGGAGGTAGAGCACATCTGCGAGGTTGTGCTTGCCGCCGAGGGTGTTGAGCGTGAGGTCGAGATTTCCCTTTCGTATGTCGATGAGGACGAGATGCACGAGCTTAATCTTGAGTGGCGTGGCATCGATCGCACGACCGACGTGCTCTCGTTTGAATGTGACTCGGCCTTTGACGAGGACATTCCCGCCGACGAGACGCTCGAGCTCGGCGATATCATCTTGGCCCCGCAGGTCATTGCCCGCCAGGCGCCCGGCTTTGGCAACAGCCCCGCCGATGAGTGCCGCCTGATGCTCGTGCATGGCATGTTGCACCTGCTGGGTTACGACCATATCGAGGACGATGAGGCCGAGGTCATGGAGGCACGCGAGGATGCCATCCTGCGCGACCTGGCGCTTGAGCGCGGCGAGGACCCCAAGCTGGTCCATGTCGGCCCCATAACCAATCATGCCCACGACTAGGAGCCGTCTATGATTCCCGGATCGAACAAGGACCATCCGTCCTTTTTAAAGCGTTCTCATACGCCGTCAAGACCGAGCCAATATCAAGGTCATGTTGGGGCGCCCCCGGAGAGCGGCATCGGTCGCGGATTCGAGAAAACACCGTCAATGTTCCCCGCATGAACCGCAATGGCATTGCATAGCAGAGAAATCTCCAGCACAGCATCTTGTGGCGCCGTGACCCCGCAGAGTGTAATGAGCGATATCGATGACCCCAGCCGGAAACGCCGGTCACCGTTGCTTTGATAAGCGCAGCGGTTGAGCCGCCGTTTTTTGCCCCCGTTTGCCCGCGCGGGCGTGGAAGCGGGATCGACCCCGCGAAAAACTGAACGCGGCGTGATCCGCGAATTTCTTTGAAAATCTACGCCCAATAAGCGATAAAGCTGATGCGCTTTGGTGTTGTCAATTGGCGCGCCCCTGCTCAGTCATTCCCTTTGCGGAGCGGAGCATCACATCGATAGCCGCCGACGTGGCGCGCTGGTGGCGGAGACGAGCGTGGCTTGCGTTCTTCTGAAGACGGGATCGTGAGCAATACGTAACTGGAACGAAGA
>VOFK01004324.1_pt1 | contig 61893 bp, 74 predicted proteins | sample 5384121 | NCBI WGS metagenome assembly VOFK01 (sample SAMN12384730, study PRJNA508395) | human gut metagenome | isolation source: healthy gut J | host: Homo sapiens | reverse complement strand
TGTTCATCTAATTGCTATCCTTCATCCTCATTCAGCCCTCCGGTCTGACATTTTTCAGAAAGTCAGAGTGCGGTACATAAGGCAAGTTGAGCTGCCAGCCCATGCGGTTCAGCTCGTTGAGCTTGATCAGCATCAGGTTGATGTTTGTTCCCATTGCAGCCGAGAGCTGCACCACATCGTAGTCCTGCTTCATCAGGTCAATCAGCTCATCATCATCAATGATCAGGTGAGAGGCAAACGCATTCGCCTCATATTCGTGTTTTGTGCGCATATCGAACAGCACGAACTCCGGGAGCGGTTCGTTTCCTTTGGCAAGATCGCGATGAAAGGTATCATGCCCGATCTCGTGACCGCAGACCATTTGCATGATCAGATACTCCATATTGGAGTTCAGAAGAATATGCCGCTCTTTATGGCGGTAGGTGTACATTCCGAGCAGATCGTTCAGATTGTCAAGGAAATGGAGATGAATGCCCAGCTCACGGGCAATCTTCAAGGTATCTCTTGTTCCACAGCTTTTGACAATGCTGTTCGCCTTTTTGTATATTTCCTCGGAGCGAATTATCACGGGACCTTCACCCCTTTCATGTTGAATACAGTCAAAGTAAATCCGTCGGAAGCCGAGACGCAGACAGTTATTCCTCTGCGTCCGTCTCGGTCTTCTTGTATTTCTTCGGCGTGTATTTCTCAACATTCCGGGCTTTGGATTCCCAATATATATCCTGCAACGCCTTCATCACCGCATCCTTGTCCTGCTCGGACAGGGTACCGCCCGCAAACAAGCCGGACATCCCTTCAATCAGGTCCTTTGCCTGTTTCATGCCACGGGAGCCGTACTGCTCGGATGCCTGAACCACAAACTCTTCGTCCTCGGTCAGCAGATAGTTCACATCCACCTTGAAGTACTCCGCGATTTTTCTGTAAGCGTCCTTGGTACGGGGGAAAGGAAATGCCGTTCTCGTACCGGGTAATCATACGCCTGTTGATCCCCAGTGCATCGGCTACTTCCTGCTGGGTCAGCTTCCGCTTCTCCCGTTCAGCCTTGAATTTCTCTCCAAACGTCATTTTGGTAATCACTCCTGTTCACAAAAAGTTTGCGACATCAAATTGCGCAAGTCTATTGACAAAGGCACTTGAAGTGCGTATAATAATGACTGAGCAATCCAACTACTCATAGTATATCCTGAATTGCTCATCCTGTCAAGGGGCATGAGTAGTTGTACACGAAAAAAAAGTTACATCTTTTGAGCAGTTCAAATGGACAGGCATTTATGCTGCCGAAGATCATCCATACCGGCATACACCGGTATGAGGGAACAGGAGTGAGAAAAACGCAAATGGCTACACAGTACAGAAAAGCATACGTCCCGGTTACGCTGGATGTGGACAAGGAGGGGGCAATCCTTCCTCGCCTTATCTGGTGGGACAACGGTGTAATCTTTCAAATCGACCAGATTCTTTACAAATGCCGCGCCACATCCAAAAAGGTTGGGGGCGGGGGCATCCGTTACACAGTTCAGATTCGCGGAAAGGAGTCATTTCTTTTCCACGAAGGAGACAAGTGGTTCGTCGAAGCAAAGGAGGACAACTGCTCATGATTTTATCCCAGCGCCAACTTGAAGAAATTGCAGCATCAACAACGAAGGACTTCAACCGGTTCTTTTTCGGGGATGAGGCGGACAAGCCCGACCGATCAGCTTTGCCAACACCCATTGATCAGTTTGCAAAGAACTATCTCGGTCTTCGCGTATCATTCGCCCGTCTCTCGCCGGATGGAAGCATCTGCGGTGTCACTGCCTATGCCGACACTGAGTACAAGATCACGGAACTTGGTATTACGCGCACACTGGCTTTGAAGCGTAATCAGGTCATCTTGGACGAGAGCTTCATTCGATCCGGCAACGTGCAGCGGCTCTGCGCCAAGCGCAGATTTACCCTTGCCCACGAGTGCGCCCATCAGATTCTCTTCCAACTGGAATCGGAAGAGGTAAAGGCATCCTGCGAAATGAGATATTCCGCACGGACTGCTTATACGCCGCGAGAGCTAAAAACCCGTGAGGACTGGAACGAGTGGCAAGCAAATGTCTTGGGCGCGGCGATCCTGCTTCCTCAAAAAGAGGTTGACCTGGCAATGCGTCGGTTTGCAGAAACGCCGCTGATCAATTACGAGGGGAGGTATTCGTATGGTGATCACTTAACGCTGCGCCTTTTCTGCCGGTTGTTCGGTGTCTCCAAGACAACGGCATCTATCCGCCTTCGTCAGCTCGGCTACATGGTAGATCGTCCATTCAGTGAGTATGTTGACCCATTGGAGGTGTGGTAATGAAGAGAGCATCCATTCGGGTTCAGGAACCGACGCCGGAGCTGATCGAAAAAATCCGCAGGGCAAGAGTTGCCATTTCCCAGCAAAAGCCCCGATACCTGAAATGTCCGTATTGTCAGCATAATGCCATTGCTGTCTACGAGGACACGAGGGGTCATGTAGAATCCAAGTGCAAGAAATGCGGGCGGATCACAGTCTTTGATGTGCTGAATATGAGAAGACTGCGACCGCGTACCAAGTAAGAACCGGAGGACAAGCCTCTGTTCTAAAATAAAATATATGTCATAGCTGAGCTGTGGAGCCGCCTGATAGGTGAAGTCATCCTAATGCCGCATGAGACAGAGTTTAATTACTCTGTTTTATCGGCATGGGATTCAAACCTCACCGTCATGCGGCTCTTTTTCTGTCCTTCACCCTTCCCGCTGCTCCCGCGCAGCGGAAAGGATGAACAATGAAAATCCCTAAGACCCCTATCGCGTTCGATTACGACCTCTGGACTACGGAGGACGGCAAGTGCATGGTGCGCGTGAAACGAACCGGCGAAGTTTCCGAGGTTGACCGCAAGGTTATGAGAATCCTTCGCGCAGAGGAAAAGCGGATCAGACGCTCGTATGGCTCTGACAACACCTCTGAGGATGAGGACGGCGCAGAGAAAATTTCTGATACCGTGCTGTCCCTTGACGCTATGCCGGAGGACGATGTGAAGTCCGCTGCATGGCTGGCAGACTCCCGCGACTGCATGGAGGAACTGATCACCGCTCTCAAAGAGAAGGAGCTTCTTTCCATTCTGACCGGGAAGCAGCGCGAATTGTATCTTGCGATGACCCGTGAAGGACTGACTCTTCGAGAGTTTGCCCGAAGGAAAGGCATCGGCATCAGAGCTGCATTTGACCTCAAAGCAGCGGTGCAGAAAAAAAAATTTTCAAAGAATTTTTTTTTTTTGGAGCGGTACTCAACAAACGGCAAAAAGATGTCCGTTGTAAAGTGAAAGGGTCAATCAGACCACTTCACTGCTCCTTGAAAACTGAATAGTTCAGTGCTGCGGATCTTTCCGCTTCTGCGAAGCAACACAGCTTCCGACGCCAAGACCTCCCGAAAGGGAGTGAGCGACCTCCGGAGAGCTATAACAGTCGTGTGGTGCGGCTGCTTGCGACGATGCAGATGCCGGGTATAATGATACTTCCGTCTTTTCTTTGAAGGGGCGGCTCGGAGCGTTCCTCGGAGGGGTGAGAGTCCCATGATACCGATTGACCATTGGTAGTCCGCAGCATTCCCGGAACTACAAAGTTCTTCTGGCAGGGGCGCGAGCTGCAAATATGCCGGACAATGAAACAAACCCAAAAGAAACTTACTATATAGTTTCAGGATGAAAACTATGTGGCAGAGTATCTTCACAAGATGCTCTGCCATATCCTTTTGTCCTGAATATTTCCACGAAACAGGAGGTGCTTAGAATATGATGGGCATTGAAACAATGAAAAACGTCAGCCCGAAAACGGTTGACCGAGGCACACTCGTTCAGAGAAGCAGCATCCGGCTTGATCCTGCGGCACCGCGCGAGGACAGGCTGAGGGAGTTCATCAAGCAGATCAGAAATCCCTACTGTTATCTGGACGGGAAAACTGTGGTGAAGATCAGCTTCGCCGCGACGGACACGACAATGGAAGATTGTCTGGAACACTATCTGAGAGGTCTTTGATTTATGAACAGTCTGAATCTTTTCACCCGGTTCTTTGGACAAGCGATTGAGCCTGTGGTATAATGAAATCGGTCAAAAAAAGAAGAATACGGATTAAGCCGCTTGCCTAGATGGTCATGTGGCGTTTTCGTGTTCCTCTCATAAGAGTTGAAGCAAGCCTTCGTCTTTCTGATTTGATGTACCACACCAAACAGAAAAACGGAGGTTATTTTTATGCCAGACAAGGTTTACCGCACGGCGATCTACTGCCGCCTGTCCCGTGAGGATGGAGACAAAGTAGAAAGCAACTCCATCGCCAGCCAGAGAGCCATCTGCGAGGACTACATTGCAAGACACGATGATTTAGAGCTTGTCTGTGAGCCGTTTGTGGATGACGGTTACAGCGGCGTTTCCTTCAATCGTCCTCAGTTCAAAAAGCTGGAAGAGGCAATCCGCAAGGGCGCGATTGACTGCATTGTGGTCAAGGACCTCAGCCGCTTTTCGAGAAACTACATCGACGGCGGGCGGTATCTGGAAAGATATTCCCGCAGCTCGGCATCCGCTTCATCGCGGTCAACGATGCTTACGACAGTCTGACCGGCGATCCGCAGTCCGACTCCTTTGTTATCCCGTTCAAAAACCTGATTAACGATTCTTACTGCAAGGACATCTCCATGAAAATCCGAAGCAGTTTGGAAGTCAAGCAGAAGAGCGGTGAGTTCGTTGGTTCGTTCGCCCCTTACGGCTACATGAAATCACCGGAGAACAAAAACCAGCTCATCGTGGATGAAGCGGTCAGCGAGTATGTGCAGATGATCTTTTCCATGTACAAGGATGGCTTCTCCATAGGACGTATTGCAAAGCGTCTGAACCAGATGGGCGTCCTGTCCCCGATGGAATACAAGCATTCCGCCGGTGTGAAGTTCGATACCGTCTTCAAAACCAGCGATACCGCAAAATGGACATACAAAGCCGTCCAGCGTATTCTCACCAACGAGGTTTATATCGGCGTTCTGGCGCAAGGCAAGCGCGGCACTCCCAACTACAAAGTCCGCGTTGTGAAGAGCAAGGATGAATCCGAGTGGGTCAAGGTAGAAAATGCGCATGAAGCTCTTGTGTCCTACGAGGACTTCATGACAGTCAAGGTCATGATGCAGAGAGATATGCGCTGCTCACCCGATCAGGACGAGGCGCATCTGTTTTCCGGCTTCCTGTTCTGCGGAGACTGTCAGCAGCCAATGATCCGTAAGACCGTCCCGTCGAAGACAAAAAGTATATCTACTACGTCTGTTCCACCAATAAGCACAGCCGGACGTGCAGCCCGCACAGCATCGCCGCAAAAGAGGTTGAAGAGAAGGTCTTCCGTGCTATTCATGACCAGATCGAGCTTGTCATCAATCTGGAACACGCGCTTGGAATGATAGAACGGCTTCCGTCTCAGAGCCGTAAGGCTTTCAATTACGAAGCTCCAGATCGCAAAAATCAAGGAAGAGATTGAACGGTACCAAAAGCTCAAGCTGGGGCTTTACGAGAACTTCATCGGCGGCGTCATTGATAAGTCGGAATACTTCGAGTTCCGCAGCAGCTACACCAAAATCATTGAGGGCAAACAGGAGGCACTTCTGCGGGTCAAAAAAGAAATGAAGCAGACGGTGACAACTGGCACGACCGAACGGAACTGGGTAACGCTTTTCAAGCAGTATGAAAACGTCGAAGAGCTGAACCGCCGTGTGCTGATGTCCCTTGTTGACCGCATTCTGATTCACGAAAACCATGCAATCGAAATCGTCTTCAAATATAGGGATGAATACCAGCAGACGCTTGAATACGTTCTCGGCTATGCCGATGAACTGGATATTGCCGTATAAAGGGGGGATGAGCAAATGGCAAGAAAAAGCAGAAAGCAAATTGCAGTTGAAGAGCCGGTTGTTGAATCTGTCTCTTCCGAGGTCTTCTCAACAGCCATCTATGCCCGTCTTTCCGTTGAAAACAGCGGCAAGTCCGAAAAGGTGGATGTCATCGCAAATCAGATTGAGATTTGCAAGTCCTACATTGCAGAGCGTCCCTACCTGAATCTGATAGATACCTATGTGGACAACGGACGAACAGGAACGGTTTTTGACAGACCGGAGTTCAACCGGCTGATGAACGACATCCGCACCGGCAAGATCAAGTGCCTTGTAGTTCGTGATCTCAGCCGGTTCGGGCGTGACTACATCGAGGCTGGAACCTATCTGGAACGGGCCTTTCCGCAGATCGGGCTTCGGTTTATCGCCATCAAAGAGAACTACGACAACTTTGATACGGACGGCTCCGGCGAAAGCCTCATCATCCCTCTGCAAAACATGATCAACACCCTTTACTCGAAGGACATCTCCCGCAAGGTTTCTACTGCGCTCAAAGCACAGATGGAAAGTGGAGAGTTCAAGAAGCGCAATCTCCCGTATGGTTATCGCTGGGATGAGGAACACAGCAATATGGTCTTCGATGAGGAAACCGCGCCGATTGTCCGGAAGATTTTCCAATGGAAAATTGAAGGACTGTCCCTTCCTGCGATTGCAGACCGGCTTGATGCAATGAATGCGCCCAATCCGGAGTTTCAGAAGTATCAGGTCGGCGTCCGCACAGGCAATGCTACAGCAAAGAAGATTTGGAACAAGTCTTCACTCACTACCATTCTGGATAATCCCCATTACGTCGGAGATACCGTTCTCGGACGGACGCTGAACGCCATCTACAAGGGCGTCAAGAATCAACATATCGACCGCGAGGAATGGATCGTCTTTCCCAATACGCACGAGGCGATTATCTCTCGTGAGGACTTTCAGAAGGTTCGTGAGATGCGCGACGCCGCTGCAAGGACGAGAGTTGAAATGATGGAGCGCACGGAGGAAATCCGCGCTACGCTGATCAATCTCTTTGAAGACAAAATCGTCTGCGCAGACTGCGGCAGGAAGCTCTATTTCCATCGCAAGCGCGTTGACAAGCGTAAGGACGGCGCATGGTACGCCTTCTATGAGTGCAGTTCATCCGTCAAGCGCGGCAACCTCTGTACGCCGCACTATACGCGGCAGGATAAGCTCGAAGCCGATGTGCTTGCGGCGATCCAGCTTCAAGTCAAGGCGGCTCTCAATTACGACAAGCTGCTTGCCAAACTGAGAAACAGTGAAGGCGAACGCAGCATCCGCGATCAGCAGAATGCGCTCATTACAAGCCTGAATCTGAAACTCAGCGGTATTTCTAAGAAGCGTACCCGTCTCTATGAGGACTTCACGGAAGGCGTTCTCGATGAAGAGGAATACGCCTTTGCCAAGAAAGCCTACGATGAGCAGTATGTCGATCTTTCACGGCGGTTGGATGAAGCGGTTCAGCGGAAGGTAAAGTTTGCCGAGGCAATGTCCGAGGACAACAAGTGGCTAACGCTGATGAAATCCGTCAGCGGTGCAACGATGCTCTCTCAGGAGTTGGTTGACGAGTCCGTAGAGCTTGTGAAAGTCCATGAGGACGGCTCAATCGAGCTGGTCATGAAATACGGCGATATTTACGCTCTGACCGTTCAGAGTATCAAGGAAGTACAGGAGGCGATGTAAATGAGCAAGGAATACAACATCGGCATCTACATCCGCCTCTCAATGGCTGATGAAGATACCGGCTATGGCAGCAAGGCGGAAAGTGACAGCATCGGCAACCAACGTATGCTCATCAATCGCTTTCTTGACAATCATCCGGAGCTGTCTCACTGTCAGCGGTCTGAGTTTGCGGATGACGGTTATACCGGCACGAACTTTCACCGTCCTCAGTTCACGCAGATGATGGAGAAGGTCAAGCGCGGCGAAATTAACCTGATCTGCGTCAAAGACTTTTCCCGCTTTTCTCGTGACTACATTGAAACGGGAAACTATCTGGAATGCACTTTTCCGTTCATGGGCGTCCGCTTTATTTCCATCAACGACGGCTATGACAGCGACGATTACAAAGGCACAACGGGCGGTCTGGAAGTGGTTATGCGCAGCATCATCTACGCCGCATACAGCAAAGACCTTTCCGTAAAGACCACATCGGCAAAAATCCAGATGATGAAGCAGGGCAAGTATGTCGGTGGCTACGCTCCATACGGCTACGTCCTGCATCCCACCATTCGGAACAAACTTGCCGTAGACCCGGAGGCGGCTGATGTGATCCGTCGTATTTTCCGCGAGGCTCTGGAAGGTAGCAACACCTCTCAGATCGCCCGCAGCCTGAATGATGACGGCATCCCGACGCCGGGGCAATACTTCAAGAGCAAGCATCCCGACAAGAAGAAGTTCAGTAACATGAGCGAGAAAATCAGTTGGGAAACCGTGATGGTCTACAACATCCTCAAAAACCTTGTTTACACCGGAACGCTGGTCAGCCGCAAAATGAAGTCCTGTGGTGTCGGCTCAAAAAAGCGTGTTGTCAATGAGCCGATTATCGTAGAAAGAACGCATGAAGCGATTATCAGCAAGGAAGACTTTGAGCTTGCTCAGAAGGTCATTCGAGGTGGAGGACAGAATCCCACGCGCAAGCAGCATGACTATCCGCTCAAGGGACTCGTCCGCTGCGGTAACTGTAAACGTGCTATGACACGCCGAAAGAACAAGGCTGGCATTCGATACTTCCAGTGCATTCACTCGGTCAACAGCGGAAACACAGACTGTCCGGTTGGCAGGAGCTTTCCGGAAATGGATATTGAGAAGGTTGTCTTCCATGCCCTTACTCAGTTTCTTGCTTTGGCACAGAAGGAAGCAATACAGAACCGCGAAGTCGGTGATCTGCGGAAATCTGCCATCAAGGAATGTGCTGATAAAATCCGCACTCTGCAAAAGCAGAACGAGCAGCACAAGGCGTCCAAGCTGAGGCTCTACGAGAAGTATGCAGCCGGAAGCATCACGAAGGAGGCGTACATTCAGCAGAAGGCGGCAGCGGATGTGAAGATTGCTGAAAACGATGGAGCAATCCAGCGCAGTCACGAGCGGATGAAGGAGCTTGACTCCGAGACCGCCTGTTCAGATGAAAAGCTGGATGCGGTCTGCGAACAGTACGCCGACTGCAAAGCTCTGACCTATGAGCTGACCCACGCATTCATTTCTGCGGTCTACATTTACGATCTTGACAACATAGAAATCGTCTGGAAGTTCAAGGACTTCCTCACTACATCAGAAGGAGAAGCCAAATGAAAGTATTTCTTTATATCCGCGTTGCCTGTGCGATCAGCTTGCGGCAGCAAGCCAGCGTGAAGAGCTGGAACGCTATGCGAAGGATAGAGGTTATGAGGTAGCTGCTGCGGTTGCCGCAGACGGCATCTCCGGCGTCCATACGGAAGGCATCATGAGCTTCCTGCTGAATGAAGCCCAGCGTCAGGGCATCGGCACGATCCTCACCCGCGACACCTCGCGGATCAGCCGGGACGTTTCCTCTTTCATGAGGTTTGAGCGAAAATTCAAGGAGAACGGCATCCGGTTCGAGTATCTGTCCAAGCCTGACAACGAGCTTCCGGTCACTCCAATGATGGAGGCGTTTGAGACGGCGTATAAGAAGCGTCGCACAAAGAACGGCAAAAGAGCATAGAGAAAACGCAAGCCGTTCACGGGTGGTTGTCCACCTATGAACGGCTTGTAAATTCTCAAAATTTTTTTAGTCCCTACTTGACACAAGAAGACCTCAGCCGACTGGGGCGTAACTATCTGCAAACCGGGCATTTGATTGAGGACTTTTTCCCAAGAAACGGGGTGCGCTATATCGCCATGAATGACGGTATCGACACCTTACGGGATAACAACGACATTGCCCCGTTCAAGAATATCCTGAACGAGATGTACAGCAAGGATATTTCCAAGAAAGTCCATTCCTCTTATCTTCTGAAAGCGCAGAAAGGACAGTTTACCGGGTGTCTTGCCCCGTTTGGGTATCGGAAAGACCCGGAGGACAAAAACCATCTGCTCATTGACGAGGAAACCGCCCCGATTGTGCGGCTGATTTTCGGATATGCCCTGAACGGTCATGGTCCGAACTATATCCGCAGACGGCTGGAGGAAGAAAAAATCCCCTGCCCCACATGGTGGAACCGGGAACGGGGGCTTCGCAATACCCGCACCAAATGGGAAAAGAAAGACCCGGAAAACGGGCGGTATATGTGGGACTTCTCCGTTATCAAAGACCTTTTGATGAATCCCGTCTACACCGGGGCGATTGCTTCCCAGAAAAAAGACTACCGCTTCAAAATCGGCACGATTGGGGAAAAGAAACCGGAGGACTGGGTTGTGGTTGAGGGACAGCACGAACCGCTGATTGACCGCATGAGCTTTGATATTGTGCAGAACAAGCTGAAATCCCGCCAGCGTCCGGGGCAGACCAATGAAATCAGCCTGTTTGCCGGACTGATAAAATGCGGCGAGTGTGGGAAGTCGCTGACGATACGCTACACAAACGCAAAACATCCCCAGCGGATTTACTCCTGCAAGACCTACAATGCCTTTGGAAAGAACCACTGCACCCAGCACCGGATTGACTATGACACCCTTTACAGCCATGTGCTGCGGAAAATCCGGGAATGTGCCAGAGCTGCCCTGATGGACGGGGAAGCGGTTGCCGACCGCCTGACCAATACCTGTGAAGCCGAGCAGCGGGAACAGCGGGAAGCAATGGAACGCTCCCTTACAAGGGACGAGGAACGGATTGAGGTTCTGGACAAAATGGTCATGCGGCTTTATGAGGATATGATTGCAGGGCGTATCAGTGAGCAGAATTTCAACACCATGCTGGAAAAGACACAGACCGAGCAGACGGAGCTTAAAACAAAAGTGTCCGAGGGCAGAAAGCGGCTGTCCGATGAAGTCCAGCTTGCCAATGACGCAAAACAATGGGTGGAAGCCATTCAGGAATACGCCAACATCACAGAGCTGGACGCAGCCACCCTCAACCGCTTAATCAAAGAAATCGTCGTGCATGAGCGCATTGACGAAGATAAAACAAGACACATTTCTATCGAAATTCATTTTAATCTCAAACCCATCCCGGAGGTGGAACAGGTCACTGCCTGACCTGTCCCGCCGGGACGGTTCTCTTAAAAACACCATATAGATTTTTGTACGCCGCCGCCCGCCATCGAGCAGAGTTTTACACCTAATTGGGGATAAAACAGCTCATGGCTGGCGGCGGCATCATCCTGCTGGGCACCACCTTGATCCCCCTGCTGGGCTGTTTTAAGGTAGCGGCTTATGGATTTTCTCACCGACTGGCTCACGAACTGGCTCAAAGAGCTGCTGATTGGCGGGATCATGGGCAACCTGGAGGGGCTCACCGATTACGTCAACGCCCAGGTCGGGGAGATCGCGGTACAAGTGGGGACTACCCCGGCGGCCTGGAACGCCGGGGTTTTCTCCCTTATACGCCAGCTTTCCGAAACGGTGATCTTACCGATTGCCGGTCTGGTGCTGACCTTTGTTGCCACCTATGAGCTGATACAGATGCTTTTGGAAAAGAACAATATGCACGAGTTTGATGTAGCGAATATCTATAAATGGATGTTCAAAACGGCTTGTGCCATCCTCATCCTGTCCAACACCTTTAATATCGTGATGGCGGTGTTCGATGTGTCGCAGTCCGTGATCGCCCAGGCGGGCGGGCTCATCCAGGGCTCCACGGACATTACGCCGGATATGATGGCGGAGCTGGAAACCACCCTGGAGGGCATGGACTTGGGGCCGCTTCTCGGCCTGTGGCTCCAATCCTCTCTTATCGGTGTGACTATGTGGGCGCTGGGCATTGTCATTTTTGTGCTGGTCTATGGCAGGATGTTGGAAATCTATTTGCTGACCAGCTTGGCCCCCATCCCTATGGCTACCCTGGCCCACCGGGAGGTGGGGCAGACGGGCCAGAATTATCTGCGTTCCCTGTTCGCCGTGGGATTTCAAGGGATGCTCATTCTGGTATGCGTTGCCATCTATGCGGTGCTCGTCCAGGGGATCGTCACCAGCGGAGATCCCATTGGGGCGATTTGGGGCATTGTGGGCTACACGGTTTTGCTCTGCTTTATGCTGTTTAAGACGGGCGGCATCGCCCAGCGCATCTTCGGGGCGCATTGAGAGGAGGCGCTTCAATGGAAAAAACGACTTTCGATACCTCTGGACAAAGTGTCCAGAAGTCCCCGGAGGGCCTGTTCCTGCAAGACGGCATTGCGGGGCTGCGCTCTCTGCCCCGTCATTCGGTAGATATGCTCTTGACTGATCCGCCCTATGGCACCACCCGGAACTTTTGGGATGTGCCGCTGCCCCTCCCGGAGCTGTGGGAGGCGGTGAAATGGGCCGTCAAGCCGGAGGGGGCGGTGTTGTTCTTCGCACAGTGCCCCTATGATAAGGTGCTGGGGGCGTCCAACCTCCCCATGCTCCGCTATGAATGGGTGTGGTACAAGAGCCGGTGCACAGGTTTCCTCAACGCGAGGCGGGCCCCGCTGAAAAAGACGGAGAATATTCTGGTGTTCTATCAGAAACTTCCGCTTTATAATCCGCAGTTTGAACAAGGCAAGCCCTACAAGAAAATCGCGGGCAACCGTGGGGACAGCACCAACTACGGAAAATTCCTCCGCTCCGGCAGCGGATCGGAGGACGGCCTGCGCTTTCCCGGAAATGTGCTGGCCTTTCCCACCGTCCAGCGTACTATCCACCCCACGCAAAAGCCAGTGGAGCTGTGCGAGTATTTCATCAAGACCTATACCCGGCCCGGCGAGGTGGTGGCGGACATCTGCGCTGGCTCCGGCACAACGGCGGTGGCCGCCCTCAACACAAGCCGCCGCTTTATTTGTTGAAACCGTCCCGACCTACTATGCCGCCGCCAGCGAGCGCATCCGTGCAGCGCGGGCGGCGGTGGAGGCTGGGGAGAAAGGAGTCTGACTATCGGACAGTATTCTATTATTTATGCCGATCCCCCCTGGCGCTACACAGCGAAAAAGGTACAGGGGGCGGCGGAAAACCATTATCCCACCATGAGCATATCGGAGCTATGCGCGTTGCCTGTGGCCGACCTTGCGGCCAAGGACAGCGCGCTTTTTTTGTGGGCCACATTCCCGCAGCTCCCGGAGGCCCTGCGGCTGATCCAGGCGTGGGGCTTCACTTATAAAAGCGTGGCTTTCGTCTGGCTCAAACAAAACCGCAAATCCCCCGGCTGGTTTTACGGCCTGGGCTTTTGGACGCGGGGCAACGCGGAGGTGCCTGCTGGCGACGCGGGGACACCCCAAACGGCAGGCGGCGAATGTCCATCAGTTTATCATTTCCCCTGTCCGGGAGCACAGCCGAAAGCCGGAGGAGGCCCGTGAAAAGATCGTGGCCCTTATGGGCGACTTGCCCAGGGTGGAGCTGTTCGCAAGACAGTCCCCGCCCGGCTGGGATGTGTGGGGAAATGAGGTGGAGCCCACGATCCCGGACTTCTGGACAAAGTGTCCAGAGGCGGCAGATCAAAAGGAGGACTTGTGAGCGGGCTCACTTTGGGGAGCCTGTTTGACGGGATCGGGGTTTTCCCCCTGGCGGCGTCGCGGTGCGGCATCCGTCCCCTGTGGGCAAGCGAGATCGAGGCTGCCCCTATCTCTATCACCCGGCGGCACTTCCCGGATATGGCCCACCTGGGGGACATCACCAAACTGGACGGCGGGGCCATCCCGCCCGTCCATGTGCTGACCTTTGGCTCCCCTTGTCAAAATCTTTCACAGATCGGCAGGCGTGAGGGGCTGGACGGCGCCAAGTCCGGCCTGTTTTTTCACGCCATCCGCATTATTCAAGAAATGAGAAAGGCCACCAATGATCTATATCCAGTTATCTCTGTTTGGGAAAACGTCATGGGAGCGTTTTCTTCAAATGACCGGATGGACTTTAGAGCCGTCCTATCCGCTTTCACAGACACCGAAATTTCAATGCCTGCTTCGGGAAGATGGGCAAACGCCGGAATGGTGCGAGGGGGATGCCCCGATCTCGCATGGCGGCTCATGGATGCCCAACACTGGGCAAGGCCCCGACTGGCCCGACGCCAGCGCGTCTTTCTTGTGGCAGACTTTGGAGGGCGGCGTGCTCCCGCAATATTGTTTAAGCCCCGCCCAATGCTCCCACTTCCTGCGCCTTGCACAGCGGGCGGGCTGCCCGCCCCCGGCGGAGATCGAGGCCCTGTTCTTGAAACAGGGGGGCGCGTACCCGTCACCAGACCCTTTCAAGGGTTCCGTATGCGGGGAGCCGCCAAGGAGGGGGAACAAACAGCGTTCCAAAACAGCTTCGGATTTCCAACTGACCCTTTTCCCACTCTGTTAGCCGGTACGGTGACACCGTTTGCTTTTTGGTACGAGGACGATCCGGCGGGCGGCTGTATTCGTTTCCCTACGGAATTGGAATGTGAGCGGCTCATGGGCTTGCCGGAGGGGTGGACGAAGTACGGGGCCGACGGCAGGGAGATCAGCGCGTCCCAGCGGTACAAGGCCCTGGGCAACGCCATCGCCCTGCCCTGCGCGGAGTATATCATGGCGGGGATCGCGGAGGCCCTGCGTTAAAACTGCCTGGACTTCTGGACAAAGTGTCCAGAGGTAGCCGGGCTGGAAAGGAAGTGAGCAAAATTCCCTATGTGAATGTTCCCAACGATCTGTCAAAGGTCAAGACCAAACTTGCCTTTAATCTGACGAAACGCCAGCTTGTGTGCTTCGGCGTCGCGGCGGCGGTGGGCGTCCCGTCCTACCTGCTGGCCCGCAGCTCCATCGGCAACACCGGGGCCATGTTCTTTATGATGGCGGTGGCGCTCCCGGCGTTTCTGCTGGCTATGTATGAAAGACGGGCTCCCGCTGGAAAAGGTGGTGCGAAACATCATCCGGGCCCGTTTCCTGCGGCCTGGGGTGAGGCCCTACCGAACAGAAAACATTTACGCCCCGTTCACCCATCGGGGCGCTGCGGGAAAGGAGGATGCGATTGCAGAAAGCAAAAAATCAAAAGCGCGGCCCCGGAAAGGCCGCTGACCGGAAAGCTGCGTTGTCTGCCCAGCAGACGATCCCTTATCTGGTGATGCACCCGGACGGGGTGTGCCAGCTCCCCGGCGGGCTCTATACAAAGACGGTGGAATATGAGGACATCAACTATTCCGTGGCAAGCACCGAGGATCAGACAGCGATTTTCGGCGGCTGGAGTTCGTTCCTCAATTACTTTGACACCTCTTTGCCGTTCCAGCTCTCCTTTATCAACCGCCGCTCCCGTTCCCGGAGCAAATACCGGGTGAATATCCCCCAGGCGGAGGATAGCTTCAACAGCATCCGGGCTGAATTTACTGGGATGTTAAAAAACCAGATCGCTCGGTCAAACAACGGGATCGAGCGGTCAAAATATATCACCTTTGGGCTCCCCGCCGATGGGATCGGGGAGGCCCGGCCCCGGCTGGAGCGTGTGGAGGCCGATGTGACAGGCAACCTCAAACGGCTGGGAGTGCCCTCGGAGCCCCTGGACGGGCGGTCACGGCTGGCCCTGCTCCACAGCCAGATGCATCCCGGCAGCCGGGAGCCGTTCCGCTTCTCCTGGCAGGACATTCCCAAAACGGGGCTGGGCACCAAGGACTATATCGCCCCGGACAGCTTCGACTTTCGGCAGTCTCGCCTGTTCCGGGTGGGCCAGTATTGGGGGGCGGCTTCCTATTTGCAGATCATGGCTTCGGAGCTCTCCGACAAGCTCCTGGCGGAAATCCTGGAGCTGGACGCGGAGCTGACTGTGACCATGCACATCCAGACGGTAGATCAGTTGAAGGCCATTAAAACGGTAAAAGGCAAGCTGTCCGATATTGGAAAAATGAAGGTGGAGGAACAACGCAAGGCGGTGCGGGCCGGGTATGATCCCGACATCCTGCCCCCCGACCTCATTACCTTTTCCAAAGACGCGGCGGAGCTGCTGGCCGACCTACAATCCCGCAACGAGCGGATGTTCCTGCTGACCTTTACGGTGGTGAATATCGCCCCCACCCGCCAGCGGCTGGAAAATGATATTTTCACTGTGGGCGGCATCGCACAGAAATACAACTGTGCCTTGAAGCGGCTGGACTGGCAACAGGAGCAGGGCTTTGTGTCCTCCCTGGCCCTGGGCTATAACGAGGTGGAAGTCCAGCGGGGCATGACCACCAGCTCCACGGCGATTTTCATTCCCTTTATGACGCGGGAGCTGCGGATGGCGGGGCCGTCCCTCTATTACGGGATGAACGCCCTTTCCCACAATGTCATCATGGCTGACCGCAAAAAGCTGAAATCGGCCAACGGCCTGTACCTGGGCTCTACCGGATCGGGAAAATCCTTTGCGGCAAAAAGAGAGCTCCTAAACGTGTTCCTCACCATCCCCCAGGACAGAATTTTGATTGTGGACCCAATGGGCGAGTATGCCCCCCTGGTGCGGCGGCTGGGCGGGCAGGTCATTGAGATCGCCCCCGGTTCTCCCAGCCATATCAACCCTATGGACATCCGGCTGGATATAGACGAGGACGAGAGCCCGCTTTCCATGAAAGCGGATTTTTTGTTGTCCCTGTGCGAGCTGGTGGTGGGCGGCAAGGATGGTTTACAGCCTATCGAAAAGACGGTGATCGACCGCTGTGTGCGGCTCATCTACCGGGATATGGCCCTGGGGATCGGGGCCGGCAAGCCGCCCTTGCTCCAGGACTTGTATGAGGAGCTTCTGAAACAGCCAGAGCCGGAGGCCCGGCGGGTGGCAACCGCCCTGGAGCTCTACTGCACCGGCTCCCTCAACCTGTTCAACCACCCTACCAATGTGGACTTGACCGCCCGTGTGGTGTGCATCGTCCTCAAAGGGCTGGGGGAAAACCTGCGGAAGATCGCCATGCACATCACCAACGATTTTGTCACTTCGGCGGTCAACGTGAATTTCCACAACGGCATTTCGACCTGGTGCTACTTTGACGAGTTTCACATTTTGCTCCGGGACGCCCTCACCGCCAGCTACTTTGTGGCCGTGTGGAAGATGCTCCGCAAAAAGGGCTGCGTCCCCAGCGCACTTACGCAGAATGTGAAAGACCTGTTAGCCAGCCGGGAGATCGAGGCCATTTTGGACAACACCGACTTTATGATCCTGTTGGCCCAGGCCCAAAGTGACCGGGCGATCCTGGCAAAGCAGCTCGGCATTTCCGAGCACCAGCTTTCCTACATCACCCATAGCAATTCCGGCGAGGGCCTGCTGTTCTATGGGGATGTGACCATCCCCTTTGTTGACCGTTTCCCCAAGGGGGAGATCTATAACCTGCTCACCACCCGCCCGGAGGATTTGAAGAATGAAGCGAAAACCGAATAGGCCAAAACAAGAGCCAATGGAACGCCCCGGCTCCTGGGAGAGCACCGCCGATCCTGGCGGGGCCGCTGGGGGCGGCTCCCCAGGTGATGCTGGGGCTGCGGACAGCGGCACCTCTGGACAAAGTGTCCAGAAGTCAAAATTTCGGCAAAAGAGCCAGCAGGAACAGGCCGCCGCGTCCAAGCTCCGTATGGAAAAGCGCGGGGAAAAGCTGGAGGCAGCCAAAGATAAGCTGGCAAAGCAGAAGCCGCCCAAAAAGCCCGGCCCGGTGAGGCGGATGGGCCGGGCCGCTGGCGGCACCGTTCACGGCTTCGTGCATGGCAAGCTCTTTGAGGTGGAACAGGAGAATGTGGGCACCGAGGGGGCCCACCGCTCCGAGCTGGCGGGTGAAACCGCCCTGCGGCATGGCTCCCGCTTCGTCAAGAAGAATCCGGGAACACCCTGCAAAGGCTGTCCAGCGGGCGGAGTCCAAATATATCAAGGCTGCGGCGGATCATCAGTTCCGCGTGGCCGCCCAGGAGCACCCGGAGCTGAAGCAAAGTGCCTGGAAACGGTTTTGGCAGAAACGGCAATACCGCAAGCAGGCGCGGCAGACTGCCAGAGCTGGGGCGGCAAAGGCAGCAAAACAGACTGCCGCCGCCACGGAAAGAGCCGGAGCCCAGGCGGTGGGCTTCATCAAGCGGCATCCCGTGGGGGTGCTCCTGGCCCTGGCCTGTGTGCTCCTGCTCTTTATCATGCAGTCCTGTTCGTCCTCCCTGGTGATGCTGGGCAACTCCGGCGCGGGGGCCGTGGGCGCTACCACCTATCCATCAAAGGATGAGGACATCCTGGGGGCTGAGGCCGCCTATGTAGATATGGAGGCGGAGCTGCAAAACTACCTGGACACCTACGAAAGCACCCACGACTATGACGAATACCATTTTGACCTGGACGGGATCGAACACGATCCCTATGTGCTCATCTCCATTCTCTCTGTGCTCCATGAGGGGGAATGGACGCTTGCCCAGGTACAGGGCACCCTGGAAACGCTTTTTGGCCGCCAATACATTCTCACCGAGGATGTGGTGGTGGAGGTGCGCTACCGGACGGAAACCCGCACAGACAGCGAGGGCAACGATTATGAGGTGGAAGTCCCGTATAACTGGTATATCTGCTATGTGACGCTGGAAAACAAAAACCTTTCCCATCTCCCCCTGGAGCTTATGGGCGAGGAGGAGCTGGCCCGGTATGCCCTCTATATGTCCACCCTGGGCAACCGGCCCGACCTGTTCCCGGAGTCCGGGTATGTGGACAAATACACGAAACCGCCCGCCGACTACGACGTGCCGGAGGAATATCTGGACGATGAAACCTTTGCGGCTATCTTGGGCGAGGCGGAAAAATACCTGGGCTATCCCTATGTGTGGGGCGGCAGCTCTCCGGCCACTTCCTTTGACTGCTCCGGCTTCGTGTCCTGGGTGATCAATCACTCCGGCTGGGATGTGGGCCGCCTGGGGGCCCAGGGGCTTTACAACATCTGCACCCCCACCAGCGCGCCCCGCCCCGGCGATCTGGTCTTTTTTGAGGGCACCTATGATACAAGCGGCGTTTCCCACTGTGGTATCTATGTGGGGGACGGGATGATGATCCATGCGGGCGATCCCATCAGCTACGCGAATTTGAATACAAGCTACTGGCAATCTCATTTCTACGCCTACGGGCGTTTACCATGATTAGGAGGTATTCTATGGCGGCAAGCAAAAGCCAAAAAATCCAGGCCGAGATTGAAAAGGTCAAGGCCAAAATCAACGAGCAGCAGGCCCGGCTCAAGGAGCTGGAGAAAAACAAGCTGGAGGCCGAAAACAGCGAGATCGTGGACATCGTGCGGGGCCTGAGCATTTCCCTGGAGGAGCTGCCCCTGGTGCTTCAGCAGCTCCGGGAGGGCACTTCTGGACAAAGTGTCCAGAAGTCGGGGCCTGTGGAAAAGGAGGAAAATTGAATATGAAACGATGGAAGTCTTTGACGGCGGCGCTTTGCGCCGCTGTTCTTTTATGCGGCTTTAGCGTCCCGTCCTATGCCTATGCAGATGGCGGGGCGGGCTCTGATTACGGCGATCCCACAATGGAAACCCCAGCCCCGGCCCCGGAGCCTACCATTGAACCCGGCCAGGGCTTTTCGGAGGAGGGCGGCTTTGTGACCCGCGACCTGCTCTATGACGAAAACACCAACAAGCAGTTTATCACCGTCCATACCAGCGGCGGGGCTACATTTTATTTCGTCATTGACTACGACAAGCCCGTGGACGAGGAGGGCGAACAGTACGAAACCTATTTTCTGAATGTGGTGGACGAGGCCGACCTGCTGGCCGCAGCCGAGGCCGCTGGCGTGGAACAGGCGGTGTGCTCCTGCTCTGAAAAATGCGAGGTGGGGGCTGTCAATACAGAGTGCGCCGTCTGCTCTGTCAATATGGGAAAATGCGTGGGCGCAGCCCCGGAGCCTGTGGAAACCGAGGAACCTGCGGAGGAGCCGGAACAGGCGGCAGCATGGGGACGCTCCTGCTCATCCTGGCGGTGGCCGGGATCGGCGGCGGGGCCGCGTTCTATTTCAAGGTGCTCCGGCCCAAACAGCAGCAGGCCGCCGAGCCAGAGGAGGACTACGGCGAGGAGGACTATGAGGACGACGGCCCGCCCTGGGACGAGGACGAAAACAGCGAGGAGGATGAGGAATGAACTTTACCAATAACCCTTATGAAAAAATGATGAAACAGAAGCCCCGGCCCCTGGCCCCCTCCATCCCCAAAGCGCCCAAAGGCTCCCGGTGTTCCGGGGTGCCCCTACTGGCGGGGGATCGGCTGTGTGTCCTGCTACCGGGAGCTTTTGAAAACCCCTGCCGGGAGGTGATGGGGTGGCCCGTGAACTGACCCGCGAGGAAAAAAGCAAAATCCGCGCCCTGGTGGTGAAGTGGTGCGCCAACTATGACAAGGAATATGGATGCCTGCCCCTGGAGTGCGAATGTTATATGTTCGGCAAATGCTGGACGGGGGCCTATTGCCGTTATTTCCGGGAGGCTGTCCTGCCCCTTGATCCGGCGCTGGAGGCGGCGCTCTTGACCGAGGGCCCGCCCCCGGTTTTCAAGCCCTGCCCCATCTGCGGCGGGGCTGTCCCCGTGGATGGGCGCATGGCCTACTGCTCCGAGGCTTGCGCCCGGATCGCCCTGCGGCGGCAAAAGCGGGAGTATATGCGAAAAAAGCGGAGGTGATGTGTGGAAAATTAGGCCCCGGAAAACCCGCTGATTACAAGGCTTTCCGGGGCCGGTTTTGGGGTGGGCCGTATGTTTCTATGCCCCGCCCCCATTTCAGCAAAATGCTTTCCACATCCCCGCGCTGTCACTTCTGGACACTTTGTCCAGAGGTGGCGGCTTATCTCAACAAATTCAGGAGGTGCTGTATATGGAGCGAAATGCCGGATATGAAATCAAGCGGCTTTTACTTTACGATGATAACAAGGGCTTTGCCCTGGGGGGAAAATCTGCGGGCCCCCGATCCCTATGTGACCTGGAAAGTCACCGAGGAGCAGGGCCGCCGTTCTTTTGACTGGGGGCATTATTTCACGACAGAACGGGCGGCGGTCAAAGATTTTCTGAACGGGCGGGTGACTATGAAAAGGAAAACTCCGTTTTCCTGGCGTCGGAAGGCCCCCAGCCAGACAGCTTCAAATACTATTCCACCCAACGGCCCATTGACATCGGCACGTTCCCAAAAGGCGGCGGCAACGATCCCATCCGTTTCCAGAACTATGATAAACGGCTTCCGGTGGAGGGTGGCGCGTTCCTGGCCTGGGGCGAGCTGGAATACGGAAAACAGTTGACGGATGATGAACTGTTCTGCTATGAGCTGCGGCCCTCACGGGATAACCCCGATGTGTGGCGGCGTATGGATGCGCTGGCCCAGGTGGTGGGGCCGTGGGAGGATATGCGCCAGCTCCCGGAGGGGCGCAGGCTTACAGAATGGAGCGCCGAGGCGGACGCTTATGTGCCAACGGCAAAGGCTACCGTGGAAAAGCTGATGGAATGTACGGAAAACATCCGGGTGCGGCGGGCGCTTCTGACTGGCGACAGGCAGCCCTCAATCCGTGACCAGCTCAAGGCCGCCCAGCGGGAGGCCCTGGAGCACCAGGGGCCGGAGGCCCCAAAAAAGAAAGCACCCGACAGGGGCGAGCGTTAGGAGGTATGTGTATGGAAAAACAGAGGGAACAGGATCGGGCCGATCTGGAAATGAAGCGGCTGTGCGGCGTGTTTGGCTCCCCCCAGCCCCCGGAGGAGGAAAAGCCGCTGGACAAGGTAAAGGAGCCGCCCCGCCCCTATCGGAGCCGGGAGCGCGAGGAACGGTGAGCCAGAAAAAGCGCCGCCGCCCTGTCCATCTTCATGTGATGGTGTCCGAGGAGGAACTGGCGCTGATCCGGGAGCGCATGGCCGAGGCGGGTGTCCGTAACCTGGGGGCCTATGTGCGGAAAATGGCCCTCAACGGCTATGTGCTCCATGTTGACCTTTCGCCCGTCCGGGAGCTGGTATCGCTCCAGCGGCGGTGCTCCAACAATCTAAACCAGGTAGCGATCCAGGCGAACACCTACGGCGGCATTTACCCGGAGGAGATCAAGGCCCTCCAGCGGGACTATGAAACCCTGTGGGAGCCGCTGTCCGACCTGCTCAAAAAGCTGTCGGCGGTGGTGGAGCTTTAACCCTTGCCGGGGAGCGCAACGCTCCCCGGCTGCCCCGGCTTCTGGACACTTTGTCCAGAGGTGGGGGCAGCCGGAGTCATCCTTGTTGGCCCCCTCTTACTGAGTTATAATATACATATAGAGGCAAATAGCAAACTTTTGTAGGAGGTATGAACCATGCGTATCATTTTGAAAATTATCGCGGCCTCCTTTGTTTTGGCGCTGATCCTCGCTGTGGCGGTGCTCTCGTTCCTCTCCTGCATCGCGGGCGCGTTCTGCTGGCTGGCGTGTACCGCCTTTGTCCTGCTGGCGGCCTGCGGTTTTTTCGCAGGGCTGCATACCGGGTGTATTGCCATGCTGGTGCTGGCGTTTTTGGTTTCCCCCTTTGGGCTCCCGGCCATCGGGGAGTGGCTGCTGGAGCGCCTGTATGGGGTGAAATATGCCTTGCAGGATTTTATGTTTAGCTGATGACCTCTGGACACTTTGTCCAGAAGTGCCGGGCGGCGGGTATGTTCCCGCCGCCCTCTTTTCGTCTATCTGGAGGAGGTGAGCTTACGGCCACAACACGCTTGATCACCCACCATATCAGCAAGGGGGAAACTGTTGCCCAATCGCTGAAAGACCGTTTCGACTACGGACAAAACCCGGAGAAAACCCAGGGCGGGGAGCTCATTTCCGCCTATGAGTGCGACCACCGCACAGCCGACGCCGAGTTCCTGCTGGCAAAGGCAAAGTACAAGGCCGTCACGGGCCGGGAGCAGCGGCGGGATGCGGATGTGCTGTGCTATCAGATCCGGCAGTCCTTCCGTCCTGGGGAGATCACCCCGGAGGAGGCAAACCGGGTGGGCTATGAAACGGCTATGCGCTGGACAAAGGGAAAGCACGCCTTTTTTGTTGCCACCCATACAGACCGCCAGCACATCCATAATCACATTTACTACAATTCCACCACCCTGGACTATACCGGGAAATTCCGGGATTTTTTCAGATCGGCGGCAGCCCTGCGGCGGCTCTCTGACCGGGTATGCCTGGAGCATGACCTGTCTGTGATCTAAAACCCGAAGCTCCACAGCAAGGGCCGCTTTCTCCACTACGGCCAATGGGTCGGGGAACGCCCGCCCTCGGCCCAGCAGCGAGTGCGGCTGGCTATCGTGGAGGCCCTGGGGAAACAGCCCGCCGACTTTGCGGCGTTCCTGCGGCTCATGGAGGAGTCCGGCTTTGCGGTGAAGCGTGGCCGGGGCGGAGTGATCTCATTCCTGGCCCCTGGGCAGGATAAGCCCACCCGCCTGCGCTCGTCCACCCTGGGCCCCGGCTTTGACCCGGAGGACATCCGGGCGGTGATCGCCGGGGAGCGCCCGATCCCGGAGCTGCCAAAGGAGGGCCCGCCCCCGCCCCGGCGCGTCGATCTCATCATCGACATTCAAAACCGTCTGGCCCAGGGCAAAGGCCCGGCCTACGAGCGGTGGGCCAAAGTCTACAACCTCAAACAGATGGCCGCCGCGCTCCTGTATCTCCGTGAGCATGGGCTGACCGACTATGCGGCGCTGGAGGCCACCACCGAGGCGGCGGTGGATCGCTTTCACTCCCTGGCCGGGGAGCTGCGGGACACCGAGGCCGCCCTCTCCCATACTTCCCAGCTCATGGGGGCTGTGGTAAAGTACGCAAAGACGAGGCCCGTGTTTGACGGCTACAAGGCGGCCCGGTATTCTAAAAAATATCTGGCCCAGCACGAGGCGGAGCTTTCTGACTATCGGGCGGCAAAGGCCGCCATGAGTGAGCTTTTGGACGGGGCAAAGCTCCCAAAGATGGACGCGCTGAAAAAGCGGCGGCGGGAGCTCTCTGAAAAGAAAAAGGCCCTCTATGCCGAGTACCGCAAGGCCCAGGCAGATATGCGGGAGGCCGTGGCGGTCAAGGGCAACATCGACTTCCTGCGCGGCTATCCAGACGGGCGGGAAGATAAGGCCCAGGAGCGGTAGCGCCGGGGCCGCAGACAATAAGGACTTCTGGACACTTTGTCCAGAGGTGCAGCGGGTTTGGGGAGCTCCCCAACAAGCATTTTTGCGGGGCCCCGGCCACGCAAAAATAGCAGGTGTGGGCACACCTGCCCTGCTTGCCGTTTCGTGCAAACCTGAAAAACAGGCGCTTTGGAGCGGATAGTGCAGGGGGCGAACATTCCAAAAAGAATATTGCCATACTTCAAATGTTCTGCTATAATGTCTATAAATAACTTTTCAAAAAGGGGTTGACAAGCAACATGACTTCTGCCATCCTAAAGCAAGCAAGCAAGCAAAAAGCAAGCAAGCAAGCAAGCAAGCGGAGCGGTGCTATAACTATGTAGCATCGGGCTTTTGTCATGCCCCCAATAATATTGGTATATATAAGCGTTTCTATCAAGGCAGTTTTCTGCGCGGATAGAAACGCTTTTTTGTTTTGAAAACGTCAACTGGAGGAGGATTATGGTATGGACAATTTGCTGGAACAACTTGAACAGTGGAATAAAAACGATGAATTTTCCCGGTGTATTGAAGCCATTGAAGCTATCCCGGAAAAAGAGCGTGGATATAAATTGACCGTATTGCTTGGTCGGGCTTATAGCAATTTGGCAGTATTGGGAGATCACAAGGCGCATGGAGATGATGATGAAGTAGATAAGGAACTTATCCAACACTCCATTGACATTTTGGAAACTGTATGGAAACAGGGAGAAAATGACCCGTACTGGAACGCTCGCATGGGATATGCTCACCTCATGGCAGATGATACGGCGGCTGTTGCTCTTGAATATGGAAAGCGGTGGCTGGAATTAGAGCCGGACAATCCAGAAGCGCAGAAATTGGTGAGCGATTGTGAGGGGTATCTTTCGGAAGAACCAGTCGAAATGTATGGCGAGGCCGATTGGGATGCGGTAGAGAAACACATTGAAAAATATTTCGGTTATTATGATTACGTATTTCACGAAAGTGTTTCCACAGGTATTCATTTGGACATCTGCGTTATTCCACCGCGAAAAGATCATAACTATTATACCCTTGTTACATTTGGAATGGGCGCTCATAGAATGAACGTGCCAGAGGAACTAACAGAGAAAAAATTGGAACGGGCAGAGCTTTTAATCAATCTTCCCCCGGATTGGAAATTGTCGGAGGAGGATTGGCAAGAGGAAAAATGGTATTGGCCTATTGATGTTTTGAAATGGATTGCCCGCATACCTGTTAAAGATAGAAATACTTGGCTTGGCTGGGGACATACCATAAGTTCCGGTGAGCCATTTGCGGAAAGTACAAAATTGTGCGGGGCTATGTTATTAAATCCCGGTGTGTTTGGTGAACCCTCATACTTCTGCACTCTCCCCGACGGGGACGAAGTGAATTTTTATCAGCTTATCCCTCTCTACAAGGAAGAAATGGAGTTTAAGTTAGAAAATAGTGTAGATGAACTTATAGATAAATGCCCGGACGAAATCTTGGAGGTCATTAACCCCACGCGCCTTAATGCAATTACAGATGAAGATACGATTGGCTATGATTTAGCGGAAATGGATAATGCGGAAAGTCATCTAAAACGTATCCGGGATTTGCATTTGCCTGTTGATGAACTGGCCGCTTACAACTCTATGGCCGTTTATCTGCGTTGGGCTATGGAACGAGGGCAAATGAGCAACCCGTTTCTTACCCAGTACCGAAATGTGGTAGAAACAGTTAGGGCGGGGAATGGCCCCGACTTGCGTGTGTTTATCCGGGACAAGCTGGACGGAAAGTTGTCCACGCAATTTTTTGATCGGGTAGGCTCTGGCTTTGCTCAATGGTATGCCCAGGACAATCGCTCAAATCCTTATGTCTATCTCTGGGACTACCGCGACTGTGCTCTGGCTGTTTTGAAAGATCATACATGGAATAGCATTGAGGAGGAAGAAGCCGCATATTTGCTTTTGCCTTATACCGAGGAAAGCTACCAGGCGATAAGTGCAATTTTGGATAAGCGGTTAAAAGAATTTTTGGAAACAGAATTTGAAGATGATCCCGAACTGCGTGTTGCACGTGCCGCCGACGGAAAGCCGCCTATCATTCCCGATTGGGACGGTCCCCTATTCTGCTATGCAACTGACCGTATCGCTCAAAAGGGCTATAAAATCAAGGGGGCCAAACGAATAATGCCAGAACGTGAGGAATGGGGCTGGGAAAGCGGTTGGGGCTTCTTTTCCGATGATGATATGATGGACGACGAACTTGATGATGAAAAAGCTGGCTTTTACGATATTCGAGATATTTGCCGCATTGACCCGACCGTAGTGTCCCTGTTGTCCTTGCCTTATGGCACATATATGGAGAAAAACGAAACCGGGGAATGGGTTGAAATTGAAGATGATGAAACGGAGTTAATGACAATGCAGCTTGATAAAATTGAAGATGTTTTATCTGAAAATCTGGGAGAAGGGTATCGAATTGTTAGGGACAATGATGAACTATCTCCAATAATCGAATGGGTTGACTGGGTTAATCAATCGGAAAATGACGAGAATGAAGAAGCTATTCGGGTTGAAGTCCATTTTGAAGATGGCACGGAGGAAACCTTTGAAAAAGGAATTACGCTTCGTCAAATCTGGCATGAAGATGTACTATAAGAACACCCTATATGCAGGAAAAGGAGAAATTTTTAATGACAATAGATGAATGTAAAAAATATCTTCCCAATCGTTGGGCAGAGATTATTCAACAAGACCCATTACTAATGGAAATCTTTGAAGAACATGATTACGATTTGGAGGAAGAAGCTGTACCGCCTTTTCTGTTTCAGGAGTTGCGCGGTGGAAATATCGAACATCTGCGCCCTATTTTTGCTCTCTATGGGCAAACTGGATTAAATATGTTACAAGAACTTTTGGAAATTGATGAAATCAGCAAAGATACAGCAAAGGTTGAACTGCCAGACGAACAAACCAGCTATGCAGGGTATTTCTTTACTCGATTTTCAGAAGATAATAGACAGAACGCTGAAAATGCAGTACAAGCCTATATTAGAAATATAAATCGTATTTTCGTGGAGGAGTTCAAGGAAGCTGCTCCATTGGACGAGAACGCCAAAATAGAAATTTTATTCGGACAAGCTGCCCAGACTTTTAGAGAAGAAGCCTATCAGCAACAAATAAATGGAGAAAGTACAGAAATAGAAATTGATTTGATAGATTGGTGTAGCGATATGCTGTACAAGAGGGCTATGAGGATATTGAGTTAATGACTGAGGCATTGTACCATATCAACTGCGATTATCTATTGTCCGATTATCTCCAGTGGCCTATGTATGATACGAAACGGGAAAATCCTTTTCGTCCTTATTTTGAACTTTGGAAGATGGGGTTGAATATTTATTTCCCAGAGCGTGGACGTGTGGTACTAATTGGATAAAAGAAATCATCTTGATATGCTCATTCAGCGATTAGAGCAAGAACAGGAAAAATAAAGAGGAACTTGCCGCTTCATCTTTGGCGCGGGGGATGCGTGTTGATCGTGTGTAGTATCGCTACGTTGCTTGTTTAGGTGCGGACTTCTGGACACTTTGTCCAGAAGTGGCCCGGTAGATAAAGGAGGATATATGGGCGCATGGAATTATGGTGTGTTTGATGATGATACTGCGTATGACGCTTTGATTGACCTTAAAGGATCATCAGACATAATTGCTGATATGGAACAATATTTTGATGAGGTTATACAGGCTGAATATATCGGCTATGATGAAGCGCATTACGCTTTAGTATCAGCGGCCGTTATTGACAGCGTAATAAACAGCTTTGTGTATAGGTGTGATGAGGAAGATTATTTTGAGTGGACAAGTTCACAAAAATGTTTTGACTTTTCTCCCCTCAAACAAAAAGCAGTAACGGCTATTGGTGCCATTCTTTCTGATAATTCTGAATTAAGAGAATTGTGGGAAGAAAACGAGGAATTGTATGAAGCATGGAAAGAGGATAAACTTTCAATGCAAAAACGACTGCAACAATAACAAAAAGGAAAGGTGAAAAATCATGGGATTGTTTGGAAACATTTTTAAGCCGCTGCAAGGAAAGCTGACCGCTAAACAAGAAGAAAATATGAAAAAGGTAGCGGAAGTATTTAAGGAAAAGACAGGGAAAGATTATCAGACCGCCGTTGTCTGGAAAATGACAACAAAGAAAAAACTAACGAAAACTGTTCATACATATTACAACTGGCTTATGGGCTATGGCATAGACGATAATAACATTCCTGAAATCGTACTTATTCCCGTAGATCCTAAATGGGATTGGATTGATGAACCTATTTATTGCAAAAAGACTAATTCCGAAATGACGCAGGACAAGAAAACAAGCCTGTTCATCTTAAAGAATGACCAGCTTGAAGATAGCAAAATAGATTTACAGCTTATTAGTTCCGTGGCGATGATGGAAAATTATCTCATGGACGTTAATTATATGTTTGACTATGAAAAGCTGAGTGAGTATTGCATGAAATATTGGATGGGCAAGTGATGGAGTTTATAGAAAAGTTTTTAAGTGAGTATTGGCAATATGTAACGCTTGTGATTGGTGCAGGTTTTGTGATATTCGGTTTTATCTGCAACAAAATAAAATTACCAAAATTCTTAACGAGAAATCCAGACGCAAAATTCGCTCGGGTTGAGAATAGTGTATATATTACTTGGCATCGGCACCGTATTATATTCTCTTTTCTGTATTTTTTCTTGAGGTTAATAGTTGTTTGGGGGCCGCCAACGGAAACGGCATATAAAAAAACCGTTGGATTGGCGGCTGTGTTGTTATGCGCCTCAAATAGGGGCAGAAGTCAAACGGCGGTTTTGAAACTAATCATTTCAAGGCCGCCGCTTTTTTATACCCACGGCGGCAAAGGAGGTACGCCGTGTTTCTTTGCCTTGTCCATGCCCTTAATTTGTCAAAAAAAGCCCAGGCACCGGACAAGGATATTCTGATATTGGTTGCGAAAATTGTTCTAATATAAATAAATTCCTCGCTTTATGCGCTTGTGCGGCCTTGTGCTGTGCAAGCGCATTTTGCTTGCCTTACTTCTGGACAAAGTGTCCAGGGGTACGGGGCGGCTCCCCTGGGTGCCGTTCTCCGCCAGCCCTCCATTTTGTTTCCGATCAACCCACCCACCGAAACAAAATGGAGGACAAGTTATGACTACAATCAATCTGAAAGATTTTTATTATTGGTACATAGTGGACGAGCTGGTGGAGGTGCCCGATGAAGTGGCCGAGGCACTTATGGCCAGCCGGAGGGATGAAGCGTCCTATCAGCGGCGGCTTACCCGGAATAAGGCGTTTTATTCCCTGGACTGTGATGACGGGATCGAATATTCCGCGTGCCTGCATGAGCCCAGCCCCCAGGAGCTCCTGGATCGGAAAGAGCTGTTTTTCCGTCTGTGGAATGCCCTCAACTCCCTGCCGGAGATCCAGGGCCGCCGGGTGGACGCTCACTTGATCCTCGGCAAAAGCTACCGTCAGATCGCCCGCGAGGAGGGCGTGGACAAGAGCGCCGTCCGTTGTTCCGTGGAAAGCGGCATCAAACGGATGAAAAAATATTTGAGAGAAAATTTCTAATTACCATCTCCATTTGCTCCTTTTTTGTCCTGGGTATATGAGAGGAAGTTTTTCCCTCTCCGTAAAGGGGACGCGGGGGCCCCAGGCCACAGTGCCGGGCCGCCTCCCTCTTTGCGGGGGAGCGCCGCAGCCGAGGATGCTGTCTTATGACGGGGCAAGAAAATGAGCGCAGTGCTCCCCTATATCTTTATGAAAAAGGGGAACGCTCTATGAACTACGATCCAGAATTGGCGGCCCTGCTCTCCCAGCCGTGGAGCGAGGGGGCCTGCCGGGGCTATGTGATCTCTGCGATGGAGCGGTGCGGCTTCAAGCCCACCGACATTGAACAGGTCATGCTGGAGCTCCACGAGGTTTTTGACTACACTACCCCGGAGGAGGCTGCGGCTTACTACGAGCGGAGCCTATTGACTTCTGGACAAAGTGTCCAGAGGTCACACCATCAAGCGGCCAGCGCCCTATGCGGGTGCTGGCCGTTTCCTTTATCCATACCGTTTTAAGAGGGAGGTATTTTATGCAGGCACAGGTCAAATACGAAAGCGAGATCAAAACTGCCGTTCTTGGGGATCGGACGATCACCGTCAAGAATGTTACCCCCATATACTCGCCGCAGGAGCGGGACAAACGAAACCGCGAAATTGAACGGCGGCTGTTTGATGTGTTCGTAAAGTACGCCGGACAGAGGGGGTAGGCCGGAGTCATCCTTGTTGCATGGGGGCATTAGAGGTATAATATAGTTGTAGGTTGGCTCCCATTTATGGAAAGGGAGCTAATTATGGATAACAGAATTGACGCGATTTATGGGCGGCAGTCGATTGACAAAAAGGACAGTATCAGCATTGAAAGTCAGTTTGAATTTTGCCGTTACGAATTGAAAGGCGGTGAGGGCCGGGAGTACAAGGATAAAGGTTACTCCGGCAAGAATATTGAACGCCCGGACTTCCAGCGGCTTTTGCAGGACATCAAGCTGGGGCTCATCAAGCGGGTGATTGTCTACAAGCTGGATCGGATCAGCCGCTCCATTGTGGACTTTGCAAAGCTCATGGAGCTGTTCAAGCAGTACAATGTGGAGTTTGTGTCCTGTACGGAAAATTTGATACCTCTACCCCGATGGGCAGGGCGATGCTCAATATCTGTATCGTGTTTGCCCAGCTGGAACGGGAAAGCATCCAAATGCGCGTGCAGGACGCTTTTTATTCCCGGTGTACCAAAGGCTACTATATGCGGGGCCGGACGCCATACGGTTTTGATACTGAGCCCATCGTCATGGACGGGATCAAGACAAAGAAGCTGGTGGAAAACGCGGAAATGGATTTTGCCGAGCTGATGTACCAGATGTATGCGGAGCCGAGCAGCTCCTACGGCGATATAACCCGGTACTTTGTCAAAAACTCCATTGATGTCTATGGAAAAGCCCTGCAACGGGCCTTTATCTCAAAACTGCTGAGAAATCCGGTCTATGTCCAGGCCGATATGGACATCTACGAATACTTCAAAGCCCAGGGCGTAAAAATCGAAAGCCCCCCGGAAATGTTCACGGGGGACAATAGCTGCTATCTCTACCAGGGCCGGGAGGGTGAAGAACAAATCCTTGTAATCGCTCCCCACCAGGGGCGCATCCCCTCCAGCCTTTGGCTGACCGTCCAGCGCAAGCTGTCACAAAACACCTCATTCCAGAATGGCCGCAAATGCCACAATACCTGGCTGGCCGGGAAAATCAAGTGCGGACGCTGCGGCTATGCTCTGGTGGGCTTGAGAGCCCAAAACGGCGTTACTTACCTGCGGTGCAAGCAGCGGGCCGATAACGGGAGCTGCGAGGGTGCCGGTACGCTGACGGCGCAAAGCATGGAGTCCTTTGTGTATGGCGAGATGGTGGAGAAAATGCGGAAGTATCACACGCTGAAAGGCGGCAAGGAACCGGGCTATAACCCCAAACTGACCGCCGCCCGTGTTGCCCTGGCAAAGACGGAAAGCGAGATTGAGAAACTTCTGGACACTTTGTCCGGGGCAAACCCGCTGCTCCTGCAATACGCAAACAATAGGATCGAGGAGCTGGACGCAGAACGGCAAAAGCAGTTAAAGCTGGTGGCCGATCTCACCGCTAATTCCGTTTCGGACACGCAAATTGACTGTATCACGAATTACCTCAACGATTGGGAGTCCGTGAGTTTTGACGATAAGCGCAAGGTGGTTGATATTCTCATATCCCACATTGATGCAACCAGTGAGAGCGTTACAATCCACTGGAAAATCTAAAGCCTGTTTCACTTGGCATTATGCCTTTGTAAAAAATAGTTTGCAATTTTACGTCAAAATTTACGACAACTTTCTTATGCGTTCTTGAGGATGCTTATTGCTTTCTTGATTGCCATGTGTTCGCTCTCGCCGCCTGCGGTTTTTAGCATCTCTTCGAGCTGTTCTATAGCGTGCTCGCTCTCATCGGCGCGGCTGTAATTCCTGCGGCTATATCCGTCATCCCGGCTATAACGCCCCATGCTGTCGCGCTTGTAGCTGTTGCCTCGCATAAAGCCCTCTGCATCCCATCTGCGGCTGTACCTCGCGCACTTCTTCCGTTGTACTTCCGCGTTTCCACTCTACACTCGTGGGCTGAATTGCTTCAACCGGCTCAAGAGAATATTTCTTGACATTTTCGTCGGAATCGCGTATACTACCTTTAGAAGCACCGCGACGTGCGGGGGCATCTTGCCCCCCTATCTGGTCTCTTTTCATGAGATCAAGCTCGTCAGCGGTGTTTTCTTTTATGTTGACGATATCATAGAGATACTTTTTGCCGTCCGAGGAATTAAGAATAACAAGCTCTGCGTCAAAAGATTTAATATTTGTAATCTTATTATTCTGCTTAACAGGGAATGCAAAAGCCGTTGAATACCTGTAAACGCCGTACTTCGCATCCTTATTTGCTATGTGTTTTGTTTTCTCCCATCGACGATTTGTAGCTATCTCTATCATTTCTCCGAAACTGCCGATAGCTTTATTCTTCGCAGTCAGAGTTTTAGGGTTCTTTCGCAGCAATGCCCTTGTATACTCCGACTGGGTATACTCGCTGGGCAAATTCTCGCCGATATAAACCTTGCTCCCACTCTCGATTATCGTATACGCCTCGCCGATATGATTTGCGATATACGCCGCTACTTTTTTGTGGTTACGCAGTTCCTTAGCGGTCAACGGGCTGTTTTCAATCCATGCGATTTTCTTGCCGTTGACCTCTCGCGAATACATTGTGCCGCTTTTCGGCGGTGCTCTGCCTTTGTTCGCGGTCTCGGCGGTGTGCTTGCGGAAACTCTCCTGTACCTTGCCGTAGTTTGCGCTGTCGTGCTCCGTTCCGGCAAAGATGTTTAAGCTGACAAGAGTCGAACACGCATCGGTTTTGACGGCAGCTTTTAGCCCATGCTACGTTAAAGCTCTTGACAATACGGCAGTATTCTCAGTGAGCTTTGCCTTGCCTGAGCAAAAATCTGCCCGACAAAACTGCAAGGCAAAAGTAGCTGGAAGAGCGCGCTGACAGGCGATACGTGTTCGACTCTTGTCAGCTTATCTTGCCCAGCGCGTCACAGCACATTAGCAGAAACAACCCTTGACAAATCTCGTCTCAAGAGCAAACACGCCTGACAGCGAGCAGATGGTACTCTTATTTATATCATTTTGCCGGCGACAGGTATTCGTCAAGAAGCGCTTTTACATCGGCGCTGTCCGATGCTTTTTCAATCGCCGCGCGGAACTCGGCAGTCGTGACCTCTTTGAACATATGCTCTTCATACCACGCGCGCATGAAAGCGTCAAATTTCTCCTGTCCCATTGTCTGCCGCAGCTTCCAGAGGAAAACGGGGCCGATCTTATAAACGGCGTTTATATAGCTGTTGCCGGTGTATTCGTCAAAATACTGATCGTAACTGAGATCAATATATTTTTGCTTTATGGTGCAGTCAAGCGAATCAGCGCGTGCCTGAACATCTGTCTCGCTTTCGCCGGTGTACAGCTGATACACAAACTCACCGTACACGGCAAAGCTTTCGTCAAGCCACGCCTCGCGGTACTGGTCGTTGCCGACGACGGCGTAGAACCATTCGTGCGCGACCTCATGCGCGACGTCAAGGCGCAGGCTCTCATCTCCCTCGGCTTCGATAAGATCGGCATACATCTCGGCAATGCGCACAAGTCCGGGATACTCCATACCGCCGGCATTGTACGGCGTCTGAACCACATCGAGCGTATCATAAGGATATTCGCCCCACGCATCGCAAAATGCATTCACGGCGTCTATGGCAGCCTTGAGCGACACCTCACCCTGCTTTTTATCGCGCTCGCTGCCGGAATAATACCAGCTGTTGACGGTTATGTTTCCGGCCTTGCCGCTGAGCTTTTCAAAGCCGTTTCCGGCGATTACGGCGAAATCGCGGACATTGTCGGCTTTGAGTGTCCATGTTCCGTCGGCGCTCTGCGCTTCGCTGCCGGTGGATATTACCATATAGTCCTCGGGTGCGCTGAGGGTCATCTCATAGCTTCCGCAGGGCGAAAAGAAGCACTCCCCATCAGTAAAATACGGTGCCTCATTCCACTTGCCGTCAATATACTCGGCAAGGACAGGATACGCCTGCGACAGGCAGACAGTGTTTTCGCCGGCGAAATCATCGCCATTCGGAGACCAACACAGCCGCTCAAAGCAGCAGGGTATCTCCGTGCTGTAATCAATGCTTACGCTCGTTCGCTCGCCGGGCTTGAGCGGCGACGGCAGCTGAACATACACGACGGATTTATCCTCCTGAACCGAAAAGCTCAGAGCATTTCCGCGCGAGTCCTTGACCTCGCGTATGCTGCCCGGAGTGTAAGGCTTATCGTCGCTTATACTGTTTTCAAGCTCAAGATTTGCGGCGGCATAGTCGCGCAGGCAAATTTTGTCCCATGTATCGCTGCTCGTGTTTGTAAAACTGATAACACAGTTTTCCGTCAGATGTGCGGCAAGCTCCTTATTTTCGGCATCGGCGGCAGTCAGCTTTGCCGTGATGCGATACTCGGGCTTGGTTTCGGCAGAACCGTTCGGTGCTGCCGGAGTCGTATCGCTGCCGCATGCGCAGACGCTCATGAGCATCGCAAGAACTAAAAGCAGCGAAATAATATTTTTGGTTTTCATGATTCATGCTCCTTTCAACACGGGCACATGTTACCACCGGAATGCAACAAAGCGGCATCAAAAGTGCCTGATAAATCAGGCGTTTTTGATGGCTATTGATTTAATCACGAGTGGGGCCTTTTTCTCGCTGCGGCTCGGTCACGCCGCGGCTCTGACGTGCCCCCGGCATGTCATTCACTACCGCGCCGCCGCTTCGCTACCCCTCGTGCTCCCCTGTTACTCTATTTTCTTTCATTGCAGCATAGTTTTTAGCAATCTAATGCATTAAAAAATGCACCCTCGGGGTGCATTTTTTGATATTAGATATTGTTCACGACGTTTATCGGCGCGCCTTCAATAAAGGCCTTGATATTTTCTTCGGTCATATCCATTATCCTCTGCCTTGCCTCTTTGGGCGCCCAACTGATATGCGGCGTTATAAGGCAGTTTTTCGCCTTCAGCAGCGGATTATCGCCTTTAATAGGCTCTGTGGACACGACATCGACCGCTGCGGCATAGACCTTTCCGGAGTTGAGTGCGTCAGCGAGGTCTTCCTCGACGACAAGGCCGCCGCGGCTGTTATTGATGATAATAACGCCGTCCTTCATCTTGGCTATATTATCCTTATTGATAATTCCCTGAGTGTTCGGGAACAGAGGGCAGTGCAGCGCGATAACGTCGGACTTTGCAAAAAGCGTGTCCGTGTCCACATATTCGGCGATCTCCTCGCCCTGTGGTGTCGGGCGGCTGCCGGATGCAAGGATATTCATTCCGAGGGCTTTTGCAATGCGGCCCGTTGTCTGTCCGATCTTTCCGAAGCCGATTATGCCCATCGTCTTCCCTGCAAGCTCAATAAGCGGATGCTTCCAGTAGCACCAGTCGGAGCTGTTCTCCCATTCCCCGGCGTGTACGCTGTCGGAATGCACCTGAACATGGCTGCATATCTCAAGCAGCATTGCAATGGCAAACTGCCCGACCGAGGCCGTTCCGTATGTGGGAATGTTGCAGACGGGGATGTTTTTCTTTTCGGCTGCTGCGCAGTCAACTATATTGTACCCGGTCGCGAGCACACAGATGCATTTGATATTAGGGCAGGCATCCAATGTTGCGCTGCTGATCGGAGCTTTGTTCGTAAGCACGATCTCGGCATCTCCGATGCGCTTTATTATCTCGGCATCTTCATACGGCGTTCTGTCATACACGGTAAGCTCCCCGTACTTTTTAAGTCCGTTCCAGCTGAGGTCGCCGGGATTTTCCGTGTAGCCGTCCAAAACAACAATTTTCATTTGTTTCTCCTTATAAATTTGATATTATGCATTCTGTTTGAACAGCAGCTGCATTTATGGTATAGTGTAGGCATAAAATACGCAGGCAAAGGTGATATCGCTATGGATATGCGCGCAGACGCGAAACTTATCTACACACGGGCAATAGACGCCGCGCTGCCCGACAACGCAGTGAGAGTTGCTCTGAAGGATATTGAGCTTCAGGGAAATATCTACGTTGCCGCAGTCGGAAAGGCGGCATGGCAAATGGGAAAGACGGTATCCGAGGTCTTGGGATCAAGGATAAAAGCCGGCATAGTCATAACCAAGCACGGCTACGGCAAGGGCGCTATCGAGCGCCTTGAGGTCTATGAGGCAGGGCACCCTGTGCCGGATGACGACAGCTATGCCGCAACTGAGAAGGTGCTGGAGCTGGTAAAGCCCCTCGGAGAGGGCGATACCGTGCTGTTTCTTCTCTCCGGCGGAGGCTCGGCGCTTTTTGAAAAGCCGCTTATCCCGGCCGAGGATATGAGCAGGCTCACCCAGGAGCTTCTTGCCTCCGGCGCCGACATAAACGAGATAAACACGCTAAGAAAACGCTTTTCCGCCGTTAAAGGCGGCAAGTTTGCGCTCGCCTGCATGCCGGCAAAGGTATACAACATCGTTTTGTCCGACGTCATCGGCGACAGGATCGACAGTATAGCCTCCGGCCCGGCAGCACCTGACGGCACAACGGCCGAGCAGGCAAAATACATAGTCGAAAAATACGGGATCACAATGACCGAGCAGATGCGCAGTCTCATTGAAAATGAAACTCCGAAGTCCATAAGCAACGTTGAAACCAAAGTGATAGGCAGCGTAAACCAGCTTTGCCGCTCGGCCGCAAAAACCTGCGCGGAGCTTGGCTATGAGCCTGTTATCCTAACCTCATCGCTCAGCTGCACAGCAAAGGACGCCGGTGTGTTTCTCTCGAACATTGCTCAGCAATACGCCGGAGACGCGAAAAAGCGCGCATTCATTGCCGGCGGCGAGACCGTTGTTCATATAACCGGCAGCGGACTTGGCGGCAGAAATCAGGAGCTTGCTCTTGCAGCCGCCGAAAACATCGCAGGCATGCCGAATGTGTGCGTTTTTTCCGTAGGCTCGGACGGGACCGACGGTCCGACCGATGCAGCCGGCGGATATGTTGACGGCAGCACAAAGCAGCTGCTTGAGGAAAAAGGCATCAGCATCTTCCGCACGCTGCAAAGCAACGACTCGTACCATGCGCTCGACGCCTGCGGCGGCCTTATCCGCACAGGTGCAACGGGAACGAACGTAAACGATCTTTCCGTGCTTTTGATCGGATAATTTTGATATACCCTCCTTCTGTTCCGCATCGGGACAAGAGGAGGGTATTTTTGCGCGCTTATTTCAGCAGGAAGTATGCGATGACGACCACGCCGAGAATGATCCTGTACCAGCCGAAGACCTTGAAGTCCTTGCGCTTAATATAGCTCATGAGGAATTTTATCACAACAACGGATACAAGGAAGGCCACAACGCAGCCGACGATGAGCGTTATAAGCTCGGCGCTTGTAAACGAAAAGCCGAAGGCGATTATCTTCAAAAGCGACACGCCGACCATGACCGGCACGGCAAGGAAGAACGTAAACTCCGCCGCCGTAACACGCGACACACCGATTACAAGGCCGCCTATGATTGTAGAACCGCTGCGCGAGGTGCCCGGAATGATCGACAGAGCCTGAAACAGGCCGATGATGAACGCATCCTTATATGATATCTCCTCGAGCGTTTTGACTCTCGGCTCGCGGCCGCGGTTCCAGTTTTCAATGACGATAAACAGAACACCGTAGACGATAAGCGCTGCGGCAACGACATAGCAGTTATCGACAAAGTCAAGCAGCAGATACGCGACAAAGCCCGGAATGCAGGCAATGACGACCTTGAACCAGAGAACAAACGTCTCTTTTTTTATAACGCTGCCGTTTTTCTTTTTGCTCTGAAACGGCCACATTTGTTCCAGAACAGGATTATGACCGCCAGTATCGCGCCGAGCTGAATGACATACAGGAACATCTCGCGAAATTCCGGCGTGACGTTCATGTGGATAAATTCGTCCACGAGCAGCATGTGTCCGGTGCTTGAAATGGGCAGCCATTCGGTTATGCCCTCGACTATGCCGATGATTATTACTTTGATAAGTTCTATAATGTCCATGCTAACACCATATGCTCTTTTTTACAGCAGCATGACTCCCTTTTCGGCGCAAACCTCTTCGGTGTGCTTATCCCAGATGGATACCTGCACCTCGCCGATATGCGCCTTGCCGAGAAGGAGCATGGAAACGCGCGACTGGCCGATACCGCCACCGATGGTCAGGGGCAGCTCGCCGTTTAAAAGCATCTTGTGATACGGAAGCTCGCGTCGGTCATCACAGCCGGCAAGGCGAAGCTGTCTGTCCAGCGATTCGGGATCGACGCGGATGCCCATCGAGGATATCTCGATCGCGCAGTCGAGCCAATCGCACCAGAACAGAATATCGCCGTTGAGCGCCCAGTCGTCATAGTCGGGCGCGCGGCCGTCATGCGGCTTGCCGGAGCGCAGAGCGCCGCCGATACCGATGATGAAAATAGTCTTATGCTCTCGTGTAAATGCGTTTTCGCGCTGCTTTGAGGTCATGTCGGGATACATATCCTCAAGCTCCTGCGAGGTGACGAATGTGACGTTGCGCTCAAGCTTCGGCAGGCACTGAAGCTGGGGATAGATCGCCTGCATCGTATCCTGCGTATCGCACAGGGCCTTGACTATGTCCATAACGGTTAGCTTGAGATAGTCGAGGTTACGATTTTCCGAAAGGATGACCTTTTCCCAGTCCCACTGGTCAACATACACTGAGTGCAGGTTATCCAGCTCGTCCTCGTCGCGGCGGATGGCGTCCATATCGGTGTAAAGTCCCTTGCCGGGGAAGAAGTTGTAGCGCTTGAGCGCAAGACGCTTCCACTTTGCAAGCGACTGAACGACCTGAGCGGTCGTATCCGAGCGGAGAATATCAAACGATACGGGGCGCTCGTAGCCGTTGAGGTTATCGTTAAGTCCGGAATTAGAATCGACAAACAGCGGCGCGGATACTCGGTAAAGATTTAAAAGTGCCGCGAGCCTGTCCTCAAACAGGCGCTTTAAGAGGCTTATAGCCTTCTGTGTGTCGTAAACACTGAGGATACTTTTGTATCCGTCCGGAATTTTGATCTCCATGGTTTTCCTCCTGGTGTACAATAAAAATATATAAACGCCCATCTGTGATGGGCGTTATATTACCCTTTTTTATTTTCGGGCTTCTTATCAAGAAGCTCGATTATTCTGCAATATATCTCTTCTGCCCTGTCGCGGAAGTTTTCTTCGATCCGCTCTGCCTGCTGCTCGCCTGACGAGAGGATATTGAGCCTTATTATCTCGCCCTTACCGTCGCTCATGGCAAGCGTCACAAAGCAGCCGCCCTCACGGTTGCGGTGCTGCGCGGTTATCATGGAAAGGCGGCGCAGACGCTCGGCCTCGGGTGCAATTATCTTCTCTGCCCTCTTGCGAACGGAAAAAGGCAGGCTGCTCTCCACCGTTTCGGCGGCATCGGCGCCGCGCTTGCTGACACGCAGGCCGGTCTCCTCCTCGATAACAAGCCCGCTCTCTATCAGCTCGGCAAGGCAGTCGGAATATTCAAAATACCCGAAGCCCTCGTCGCACTGCTGCGTAAAGTCCTGAAGGTCAATGGGCGCGACTATGCCCGGCAGCCGGCGAAGAATAAACAGTATCAAAATTTTTATATCAAGCTTTTCATGAATAAAGCCCAGTCGTTCCATAACTTGCTCCTAAAAATCATATAGCCGATCGGCAAATTTCCGGCATCAGTCGCTTTTCTTATATGCTTCGATACAAGCAAAAATTATAACAACAGTCGTTATATGCAATATAACGCTCTTCGGTGAAAGCGGCGCAACAGAAGCGTGTATAACGCCGAAATCAGCCAGAAGCATTGCAAACAGTATCAAAACCTCAACGGCTATGAGTATGAGCCAAAGCTGCTTTTTCATTCTTTCGCCTCCTCTGCATTATATATAATAATACATACTTTTCTTTTTGTAAATCCAATATTCTTCACATTTTGGAACAATACGCATAGACTGTATTGAAGTTTTTCTTCAATTCCATTCTGGGAGGTATTTTTATGGCAGACAGGGTCGTACCCGGTCCGGTCAATGATAATGACTGCATAAAACAGGCCGTTTGCGTAAGCACAAGAAAGATAATGGACGCCTGCCGCGACAAGGACTGCATCGAGGATCTGCGCGTTTACCCCACGGTCAGCTCTCTTCCCTACATAGAGAGCGCATTCAGCGTGCGTCCGAAGTGCGCGCAGCTTCTGCACTGTGAGGTAAAGGTCAATGAGATCTGCCTTAACCGCGGCTACTACACGGTCGATGTGACCTACTTCTATAAGATAAGCGGCGAAACATTTCCTGCTAACCAATGCTTCACGGGGCTTGCCGTGTTCGATAAGCGCGTAATGCTATTTGGCTCCGAGGGCAGAGTCAGGAGCTTTTCTTCGGATGACTGCTGCATCCTCGACGGAGCAAACAGCATGCCATTTGCCGAGGTCGATGCCGTTGACCCGATCGCTCTGCACATGACCCTTGCGGAAACGGCGCTGCCCGACCCCGGCATAGATCAGCGAGATATTCCGCAGCAGATACTCGACTCCTTCGGCGAGGAGATATCAGTTACCGGCGGCACGCGCCATGTCTATGTTACGCTCGGCCAGTTTTCTATCATCCGGCTTGAGCGCAGCACGCAGCTGCTCATCCCGGCATACGACTACTGCCTGCCCGAGAAGGAGTGCGTAGGCTCGTCCGAGGATGATCCGTGCACGATGTTCGGCCGCATATCCTTCCCCGTTGACGAGTTTTTCCCTCCCGATAATCTCGATCCCTGCGAGGAGTACAAGAGCATGGTATAGCCGGTCGGAAGCGCAAAATTTGTTCATTCCTGCAAAATTTTGAAGCATTGCTCGTGAATTTTTTATTTAGTCCGCAATCTTGACGGATCTGCGTCTGCGGTGCTACAATTTGCCCATAAACGCAAGGACACGGAACAGTAAGCGAAAATGCCCTTTCAGAGAAGTGCCGGTTGGTGCAAGGCACAAAGGTCGTTTTTTCGCCGAACTCACCGGATAGCGGCTGTGCTGAACTTCAGTAGGCGCAGACGGGTGCGCCCGTTACAGTGCAGGGATATGACTGTATCCTGACTGAGTGCGTCCCACAGCATGTGGAACGAAGAAGAGTGGTACCGCGGACGGTTTTTCAGCCTTTCGTCTCTTCTGCAAATCGGCAGAAGGACGAGGGGTTTTTTGTTTTTCTGCCGGAATTTAAGGAGGAAAACCAAAATGAACAACAAGCCCCAAACCCGCAAGACATCCAAGACCCCGTTTTTTGCCGCATTTTCCGTCGGTGCAGTGCTCTTCTCGGCGCATGCCGGCGGCGGATTTGCAACCGGCAATCAGGCAAACACCTATTACGTCGGCCTCGGCTGGTCAGGCATTGTCGCCGCAGTCATCGCAATGCTCCTGCTCACGCTCACCATGCGTCAGGCGATGGTAATGTACAACTCACGCGGCCTTTCAAGCTATAAGGAGCTTTTCCAGACGCTCTATCACCCGTTTGACAAGCTCGAATGGGTATTTGAAATTTTCTTCTACATAATGGTGCTCATGGCCGTTGCTGCCACGATATCGGGCGCTGCAAGCGCTCTGCAAAGCTACTTCGTCTTAAACTATTACATCGGCGTGGGAATAGTCGGCGTTATTGTGCTCATGCTCACGATTTTCGGCGCCGGCATCGTGCGCGCCGCATCCACCTGGATGGGCATAGCGATCCTCGTAACGGCTATCAGCATATACGCGATAGGCATTTTCAAAAGCGACAGCAGCCTGTTTACCGTCCTCGCTTCCGACTTCACCAAGACTGGCTTTGGGAACATGCCCAAGGCAATATTCAACTCCTTTGTGTACGCAGGCTTCCAGTGCGTCACACTGCCCACAATGATCGCCTGCGGCACAACGATGCGCTCCGAGCGCGGCTGCTCAAAGGCGATGTGGATATCCTTTGTCATGAACGCCGTCGCACTGACCCTGTCGATATTCATGCTCATGTGCTGGCAGGGCGTTTACAACTCAGTTGACGGCGGCGCGACCATTCCAACGCTCACAGCCTGCAACGCAATGGGCATCCGCGCGCTGACCGTTATCTACGGCGTATGCCTGCTCCTGTGCCTGATCTCGACCGGCGTCACGACCATCTTCGGCTTTGTTGCGCGCTTTGAAAAGCTGCCGATATTCAGCGGCATAAAGTCCGCCACCACGCGCAGCGCGATCGTGTCCGCGTTTATCATCGTTCTGTCTATGACCATCTCCATGGCCGGACTGACGAACATCATAAAGTACGGCTACGGTTACTGCGGATATCTCGGCGCAGCGGCAGTCGTTATCCCCTTCCTCACCGTTGGCGTTTATAAAAACCGCAAATACATCAAGGAGCACGGTTTTGCCGGAGACTCCTCCGACGAGGCCGCTGACGAAAATGATACATGCTGCGACACCGCCTCGTCAACTGCCGTTTGCGGCTGAGAAAAACGTTAAGACAAAGGCAGACTCGCAGAGAACTGCCTTTGTCGCAAAATTTCGTAAACCTGCCAAGCAGCTTGCCGATGCGTGACGCATCTGATATACTTATTGCAAAATATAAAGGAGGCACGATATGGATACTTTGATAATCATCGGGATACTTCTGGCGATCGCAGCAACGATCGTTCTTTACATCAAGGTCATGCCGAAAAAATATGACGGAAAGCTTGAAAACAAGTTCCTGCAATTTCTGCATGACTTCTTCCACTTCAAAACATTTTATATTGAGGCTCTGACAAAGTTTGTGTTCGTGCTCTTGACATGCGCGTGCATATTCGTGGGATTTCTGCTGCTATTCGGCAAGATCGAATACTACGGCTACTTCGGCGCAACGTTTGAACAGAGCACCTTCCTGTACGGGCTCGGCCTTATGATCCTCGGGCCGTTGGTGCTGCGAGTCACCTACGAATTTGTTATGATGGCGATACTTCTTGTTCAGAACGTTATCGCCATAAACCGCAAGCTGAAAGTGCAGATTTCCCCCGTCTCCCCCGCTCCGGCGGCAAAGGCCGAAGAAGCCGCAGAGCCGGCTGCAGCGGAGAGTGCGGCGGAAGAATAAGCGTCTTACATATTAATAATAAACGTCAAAAGCGCCCTCAACAGAGGGCGCTTTTGCTATGTAGCTATAGACTCAGTCCGAGAAGTGAGACCAGCAGCGGTATTGTGAACATCGAAAGCACCGTGCCGACAAATATCGTCTCCGAGGCTTCGACACCGTCGCGGCCGTAATCCATGCCGAGCAGCGCGCATATTATCGCCGGCGGACAGGCTGCGATTATGACGATCGAGCCGAGCATGACGATATCGCTCACAAAAAGCTTGAGCACGAACCAGACCGCAACGGGCGCGACGATAAGACGCATGAAGTTTATCCCGTAAATCCTCGGATGAACAAACGCATCCTTTATCGAAACGCTGCCCAGCGACAGACCGATGCACATCATCGAAAGCGGCGCGCAGGCATCGGAGAGCATGTCGGCAACGTCAACCACTATCACCGGCATCGGTATTTCAAACAGGAATATGACCGTTGCGATGACCGTTGCGATTATCGGGACGTTTATCATGCTTTTAATGCTTATCTTTTCTTTCTTTTCTCCATTGCTCTGAAGCAGCATGATCCCGACGGTGTAAAGCAGAACGTTAAACGGGATATTGCCCAGCGAGGCGAAGAAGATCGCGCCCTCGCCATACACCGCCGAGATCACCGGAACGCCCATAAAGCTGAGGTTTGAAAAGGACGTTATCAGCTTATACATGCCCTTATCGCCGTCTTTTATACGCATTGCGGCAGGCGTTATCATGCCGACGGCAAAGCACACGATCTGCATCACAAAAAGCATGGCTATGCCGAAAAGCATATCGCCCTTGCTCATGCTCAGCTCCTTATTCATTACCGAGGCCAGTATCATTCCGGCGAGGAACACGTTTATGACCATTTTGCTCAGGCCCTTATTAAACTCCGGGCCAACGAGCTTGATTTTTGCGCAAATGTATCCGATGGCAAGTATAATTACAAGCAGCGCCATCTTTTCAAACAAAACAAGCATTCTCTGTATAGTATCCTTTTGCTGAGATTGGTGCTAAAAGCTTATCATAAGCTTTGCTATTTCAAAATAAATAAGCAGCGAGACCGCATCGGTGATGGTCGATATCAGGGGGTTTGCCATGACTGCCGGGTCAACGCCGAGCTTTTCTGCCGCTATGGGCAGCACACTTCCGACGACCTTTGCAAACATAACGATGAGCACGATCGAAAGGCTGACAACTGCGGCAACGGTGAGCGTTACACCGTCGTTGTTCAAAAGTATTCTGTCCACTAACAGCATTTTTGCAAAGTTGACCGCTGCAAGTGTGACTCCGCACAGGATGGCAACGCGGAACTCTTTCCATATTACGCGGCCTACGTCTTCAGGCTCGGTGTCGCCGAGGGAGATGCTTCGTATAACGGCCGTTGAAGCCTGCGCGCCGGAGTTGCCGCCGGTGCCCATAAGCATGGGGATAAACCCGATGAGCACGGCCTGCACGGCGAGCGCATCCTCAAAGGAATTGATTATCATGCTCGTGAACGTTGCCGAAAGCATGAGGAACATGAGCCACGGTACTCTTCGCTTCCACATATCCCACGCGCTTGTTCTCGAATAGGGCTTGTCCGAAGGCGTCATTGCGGCCATGAGCTCGAAGTCCTCGGTGGCCTCGGCTTCCATAACGTCGATGACGTCGTCAACGGTGACGATGCCGACGAGGCGGCCTTCCTTATCGACAACGGGCAGCGCCATAAGGTCGTAGTCGGATATCTTTTCCGCCGCTTCCTCCTGGTCATCGTGCGTCATACAGAACACGATATTCGTGTCCATTATATCTTCTATGACCGTCTCATCGTCTGACAGGAGCAGATCCTTTACGGACAAAACGCCCTCAAGCTTTCGGTCGGCGGAGGTGACAAAGCAGGTGTAGATAGTCTCCTTATCCTCGCCTATCCTGCGTATGCGCGCAATAGATTCGCGCACGTTCATGTATTTTTTGAGATCCACGAACTCGGCCGTCATTATGCTGCCTGCCGAATTTTCGGGATAATTGAGGTACTGATTTATAAGCCGTCTGGTTTCCGGCGTTGCAGTGCGCATGACACGCTTCACGACGTTTGCCGGCAGCTCCTCCATCATGTCAACGGCGTCGTCAACGTAAAGCTCTTCGATGATCGCCGACAGCTCCGAGTCTGTGATGGAGTTTATTATCTGCTCCTGCTCGGGAGAATCGAAGTTTGCAAAAACGTCCGCCGCCATCTGCTTGGACAAAAGCCTGAACACCATCGGCATGCGGTTATCGCCGATCTCGGACAGGAACTCGGCAACGTCGAATTCATTCATGTCCTCAAGGCGGAGCTGAAGCTCCTTCATTCTGCGCTCGTCAAGAAGCTGCATGAGCTCGTCGGCCTGCTTATCGCGCATGGCCTCAAAGTCCATATTCTCCATGTTATCCATTTAGGAGCCTCCTTTCGCGTTGCTTAGCTTAAAGGTCACTTTCCGAGATACTCGGCCTGCTCGCGGCTGAGGCTGTCGATGCCGACTCCCATAGCGTCGAGCTTGCATCTTGCGACCTCATAGTCTATCTCGCGCGGAACGGGGACAACGTCGGCCTCGAGCCTGCCGCGGTTATCGGCAAGATACTTTGCCGACAGCGCCTGGATCGCAAAGCTCATGTCCATGATCTCCGCCGGGTGACCGTCGGCTGCGGCAAGGTTAACAAGCCTGCCCTCGGCTATGGTGAAAAGAGTTCTTCCGTCGGGCATGACATAGCCCTGGATATTGTGGCGCGCTTCGTATTTTTTGACCGCCATTTTCTCAAGCGCCGCCATATCGACCTCAACGTTAAAGTGGCCTGCGTTGCTGAGGATAGCGCCGTCCTTCATCAGGGGGAAGTGCTCTGCGGTGATTATATCTCTGCCGCCGGTTACGGTGCAGAAGATATCGCCGATCTTGGCCGCCTCTTTCATTGGCATGACCTCGTATCCGTCCATGACGGCTTCGAGCGCGCGGATGGGGTCGGTTTCGGTAACGATGACCTTTGCGCCCAGTCCCTTTGCTCTGAGCGAGACACCCTTGCCGCACCAGCCGTAGCCGGATATGACGACATATTTGCCGGCGATGATAAGATTTGTCGTGCGGCAGATACCGTCCCAAACGCTCTGGCCGGTGCCGTAGCGGTTATCGAACATGTGCTTGCAGTCGGCATCGTTTACCATGACCATAGGGAAGCGCAGCGCACCGGCAGCGGACATGATGCGCAGGCGGTTAATGCCGGTCGTTGTCTCCTCGCAGCCGCCGATAACGCCGGGGATGAGGTCTGCAAACTCCTCGTGCATGAGGTGGACGAGGTCGCCGCCGTCGTCAATGATAATATTGGGGCCTATCTTAAGCACCTCGCGCAGGCAGTCTTCATACTGCTGCTCGGTGCAGCCGTATTCCGCGAAAACGTTCATGCCGCCGGCAGCCAGCGCCGCGGCAACGTCATCCTGAGTGGAAAGAGGGTTTGAGCCTGTGACATACATTTCCGCGCCGCCCATTTCCATCACGCGGCACAGATACGCGGTTTTGGCCTCAAGGTGGACGGAAAGCGCGACCTTGAGTCCCTTAAAAGGCTTTTCCTCGGAAAAGCGGCGGCCGATACCGCGCAGCACGGGCATGTTGCGCTCGACCCAGTTTATCTTCATCTCGCCGGAAGGCGCAAGGTTTATGTCTTTAATAATGCTCATGAAGTTTACCCCCTTTATTATCAAACGCTTTATTTTAACACTATAATTTAATATCCGCAAGTGCCGAAAACTGTTGAAAGGCATATCTGCGCATGATATAATTTGTACAGTTACATGCAAATGTAGTATACATTGTTCATCAACGCATTTTTCGAAAGGGGTTTTATTGATATGGGACTTATAAGGGCCGGCGCAGGCGCTCTCGGCGGAACGATGGCAGACCAGTGGAAGGAGTTTTTCTACTGCGATGCGATTGATAAGGACACGCTCGTTGTAAAGGGCGCAAAGCGCACAAGCTCGCGCTCGTCGAACACCAAGGGCAATGACAACATCATTTCAAGCGGCTCGGGCATTGCCGTTGCCGACGGCCAGTGCATGATAATCGTCGAGCAGGGCAAGGTCGTTGAGGTCTGCGCAGAGCCCGGGGCAGTTTACATATGATGCATCAACAGAGCCCAGCATTTTCTCCGGCAGCCTCGGTCAGGCGATACTTGACACCTTCAAGACCATAGGCAAGCGCTTTACCCTCGGCGGTGACACCGGAAAGGATCAGCGCGTTTACTATTTCAACACCAAGGAGATAGTCGATAACAGGTTCGGCACGGCAACGCCCATCCCCTTCCGCATTGTTGACAACCGCATAGGGCTTGATACTGACACCGAAGTCAGATGCAACGGCGTTTATTCCTATAAGATCACAAATCCCCTGCTGTTTTACACAAACGTCTGCGGCAACGTTGAGCAGGCCTACGAGCGCTCGGAGATCGACTCGCAGCTTAAATCCGAGTTTGTCAGCGCACTTCAGCCGGCCTTTGCACGTCTTTCGACATTTGAAATGCGCCCGAACCAGATCCCGGCGCACACCATTGAGCTTTGCGACCTTATGAATGAAACGCTAACACGCAAATGGTCGGAGCTGCGCGGAATAAGCGTTGTTTCCATAGCAATGAACTCCGTCAGCATCCCCGAAGAGGACGCGGAAAAGCTCAAGGAGCTTCAGCGCGCCGCCGCGCTTGCAAATCCCGCTCTCGCGGCAGGCGCCGTTATCGGCGCTCAGACCGACGCCATGCGCACGGCAGCAGGCAACAGCTCAGGCGCTATGGCAGGTTTCATGGGCATGGGTATGGCAGCTAACGCCGGCGGCGCAAACGCTCAGGCGCTTTACGGCATGGCGGCAGCCCAGCAGCAGGCGGCAGCTCCTGCGCAGGCAGCACCGGCACAGCCTTCTTCCGCGTGGACCTGCTCCTGCGGCACGATTTCAACGGATAATTTCTGCCCCGAGTGCGGCAAGCCTCGTCCGACCGGCGCTCCGAGATACAGGTGCGATAAGTGCGGCTGGGTCCCTGCCGATCAGTCGCAGCCGCCGAAGTTCTGCCCGAAATGCGGCGACCCGTTCAACGACAACGATAAGGTCTGATGCTTATGGAAACGAAGAATACCGTTCAATATAAATGTCCCTGCTGCGGCGGCTTCATAGCCTACGACAGCGCAGTCGGTAAAATGAAGTGTCCGTATTGCGACACGGAGTTTGAGCTTGAAACGCTCAAAAGCTATGACGAGAGCCTGAAAAATGATAAGTCCGATGACATGAACTGGATATCGGACGACGAAAAGGAGCGTTTTGACGGCGATGGCGACGGTATGTGCATCTATGTCTGTCAAAGCTGCGGCGGCGAGATAATTGCTGATGACACGACGGCGGCGACAAGCTGCCCGTTCTGCGGCAATCCCACCATATTCAAATCGCAGCTTTCCGGCGAGTTGAAGCCGGACTATATTATTCCCTTCAAGCTCGATAAGAATACCGCAAAGGAAGCTCTGAAAAAGCACCTTACCGGCAAGAAGCTTTTGCCGAAGCTCTTCAAAAGTGAAAACCACATCGACGAGATAAAGGGCGTGTACGTTCCCTTCTGGCTGTTTGACACCGACGCCGACGCCGAGGCACGATACCACGCAACGCGCACTCGCTTCTGGTCGGATAAGGATTACGATTACACCGAGACCAGCCACTACAGCGTTCTGCGCAGCGGCAGCATGAGCTTTGACCATATCCCGGTCGACGGCTCGAAGAAAATGCCGGACGATCTCATGGAATCGCTTGAGCCGTTTGATTTTTCCGAAGCGGTTGATTTCAGCATGGCTTATCTGTCCGGCTATCTTGCCGACAAATACGACGTAAGCTCGGACGAGTGCAACGAGAGAGCAAACGAGCGCGTTAAGCGCAGCTCGGATCTTGTTCTTCAAAGCACCGTGCAGGGCTATGACTCCGTTGTTTCCGAGAATGTGTCCGTGCAGTTTTCCGGCGGACGGAAGCATTATGCGCTCTACCCCGTGTGGATACTCAACACCACATGGAACGGGAATAAATACACCTTTGCAATGAACGGCCAGACAGGCAAATTTGTCGGTGATCTGCCTGTTGACAAGGGGCTGTTCTGGACGTATTTCGGCTCGATATTCGCCGGAGCCTCGGTCGCTGCCTACGCCGTGTTCTGGCTGCTGTTTCATTGAGGAGGTGCGGCATGAAAAAGAAGCTTTTATCTTTTATCCTCGCGTTGCTTCTCTGCGTTTCACTCATTCCGGCCGCTCTTGCCGACAGCGACAAGAGCATCGTATACGATCAGGAGGGTCTTTTTGACGAGTTTGACACCGAGATTATAAGCGGCAAGCTCGCCGAGCTCAACCGAATCTATGGTGTTGATGTCGCAGTTGTCACGGCTTCCTCGCTCGACGGCAAGACAGCCGAGGAATACGCCGACGATTTTTATGACGAAAACGAAATCGGCCAAGGTGAAAACAAGGACGGCATACTGCTTCTTATAAGCGAAAGCGAGCGCGTTTGGGCAATAAGCACCTCAGGCAGCTGCATCGACGCTTTCACGGACAGTGATCTTGACTATATCGTCGGCAACCTGCTTCCCTACCTTTCCGACGGCGACTGGTCCGGCGCGGCGATCAGCTTTGCAGACGACTGCGGCCCGTGCCTGTCTGCCTATGAGCCGGATGACGGCAATTACAGCGATGACACAGACGACGATTACGACTACACGCCGAGCGTCATGTATTTTAACAGCGTCTGGCTTATAGGCTCGCTGCTTGTCGGACTTATCGTTGCGCTTATCGTCACGCTTTCAATGAAGCGAGGCATGAAGTCGGTTTCTATGAAGTCATCGGCAGCGGATTATCTGCGCTCAGGAAGCTTCACTCCCGGCAGGAGCGAGGATCTGTTTCTGTATCACACCGTTTCCGTGACGGCAAAGCCGAAGGATGACGATAACGATCGCGGTGGATTCAGCAGCACGCATGTTTCAAGCAGCGGCAGCACACACGGCGGCCGCAGCGGTTCGTTCTGAGCGCGATATCTTATTTATAAACACAAAAAACGGAGTCATTTGCTAGTGGCTCCGTTTTTTGCGGAAAATGCAATAATTTTAACATTTATTATGACCTGTAGAATTTGCTACATGTTTTTATGGACCGAGCGTCTATAATATAACCAAAGGAAATAAGGTAAAGGAGATACCAACATGGAACTGTACAATGCTCTTATAAAGCACACCAACGAGCTGCTTGCAAAAGGCTCTCCCAAGGCATGGCCATACAAAGCAGGCAAGGCATGGCCGGATCTCGGCTCGGCGGAGCTGGTGCTTCAGTCGGATGCGGCATATGAGCTTGGCGCGCTCGGTCTGGGCTCGGCAAACTACATCTGCACTACAACAAGCTCCGAGCTTGTCAACCGCGACGAGGTAGTGCTCTACGGCCCTGATCTCAAGTCAATAAAGAAGGATGTTCCATTTGCGCGCATCGTTCTTCTGCGTGTCGGCGTTCTCGACGGCGAGGATGAAGAGGTCTACCGCGCACTTAAAGACATTGAGTTCTGCAAGTACCACGTCTATCCTGAAGGCTACATGGTGCGCATGTCCCCGGAAAGCCACCGCGAGCAGGTCCGCGTTTCCAAGAAAGCCATAAAGCGCGGCATTAACTTCGAGCAGGTCGGCTACCGCTACATCGAGGCATATAAGAAAGACGCAAACGTTCTCAACGTTAAGGTCATTTTCGTCACTGATCCCTCGCTCGACTTCAAGGCAATGCTTGAAAACGCCAAGAAAGCCGATGCAATCACCAACACGCTGACCCACATCATGGAGGGTCTGCCCACCGACTGCACCGTATGCCAGCTCAAGGATATCTGCGACGAAGTCGAAGGCATGAAGGAGCTTCACTTCGGTGTCGGCGACAAAGGCACAAACGCAAAGGATCACCACTGATAAAGCTTATTATTTCAATAAAAAAAGACCGCGAAAGCGGTCTTTTTTTCATCTTCCTGCGCCGATGAAGAACAGCGACAGCATGCCGGGGCCGACATGAATGCCGGTGAACGGCTCGTGCATGGAGATTATAAGCTCCTCCGGTTCGGCAATGGCACGAACCATTTCGGCGAGCTTTTCAGCGTCTTCAAGGCAATCGCCGTGGCTTATGGCAACGCGCTGATGCTGCGGATCGACGGCTTTGGCCTCGTACTCATGCGCAATGGCCTCTATCGCTTTCTTCCTGCCGCGGAGCTTTGAGAAAACGACGATCTTCCCTTCCTCGTCGCCGCGCAGGAGCGGCTTCACGTTAAGAACCGTTCCAACCATTGCGGCTATGCCGGACAGTCTTCCGCCGCGCCGAAGATGCATGAGGTCATCGACCGTGAAATACTCGCAAAGGCCGCTGCGGTCGGAGGCAAGGTGCTCGATGAGCGCATTCATGTTGAGCCCCTCGTCCCTGTAGTCGGCAGCTTTCATGGCAAGTAAGCCGATACCGAGTCCTGCACCCATAGAGTCAAACACTTCAATGCGCCGCTCGGGATATTTATCGCGCAGCTCCTCGGCCGCAAGACGTCCGGCATTATATGTTCCGCTTATGCCGGATGAAATACTTATATAGACAATATCGTTGCCCTTAGAAAGCTCGGTTTCAAAGGCCTCTGCAATGTCATGTGAATTTGTCATGCTCGTGCGGAGCTCGGCTTTAGCTCGGAGCATATCATAAAACTCGTGACCGTCAAAGCTCTCGGGAACTAAAGGGCACTTTATGATCTTACCGTCCAGCTCATAGCTGCACGCGATCACATGTATATTCATCTCTTTGATCTTTGCAGCCGGAAGATTGGCCGCCGAATCAGTGAATACTTCAATTGACATCATACACCTCCATGGGTATCTAACATGTTATATCATATTACCGCATTTTTATCTCTAAGTAAATACTTTATTAAGAAATAATAATGAATATTATATTTTCTTGTCACGAATTCAAATCGGTGCTATAATGTATTATATAACACCTTAGGGAGGAACGACCTATATATAACAGCAAATTCGTTGCAGCCAAGCTGCGCAGATGGGATAAATACATAAACCGTTTTTCGCTTCCGACCTGGGACGAGCTTCCCGACTTTGATCTTTATATGGATCAGGTCATATCGCTCGTCGGCCGCTTTCTTGACCTTTTTCCGCACATGCCGGGCAGCGATCCGATAATCACTTCCGAGCACGATCAATAATTACGTCCGCATGAAGATCATGCCCGCTCCGGTGAAGAAAATACACTAAGATCCATCTTGCGTATCTTATCATGATATGCACCCTCAAGCAGAGCCTGAGCATATCCGTTGTAAGCAAGATAATTCCGATGAATATTCCCGAAGAAGAGGTCAAGGAGATTTACGATGACTTTGTCATGCGCCACCGCAGTCTGTGCCGCCTGTGCACAGAGCAGGTCAAGCAGCTCGCAGCCGACGTATTCGACCTCAATCGCAAGGACGACGCCGCCGTTAAGCACCTCGTTGTCGAGTCTGCGATATACTCGCATCTGTATAAGCTATTGACGGAAAAGATCGTCGCACTGAGCATTGAACCCAAGCCCGAACAGGAGCCTGTTCCGGAGACTACGGTCGAATCCGTTCCCCAAAAAAGTGAAACTGAATAACACTATCCCGAGTGCAATGCACTCGGGATCAATTTTATTCAGTTACTATTTGATACTGGTGCTGACCGGTGAAGCTTGAAGAAAGGCCGTCATCAATATAAACAGTCTTGAGCGCAGTGAGCATATCGAGAGCTGACCAGTCGGAAACACCGCGTGTTCCTGTAAGGCGAAGCATCGTTAGGCCAGTGAAGTCCTCAAGGCCGTTCGTTGTATCAACAGTGCAGCTTACAAGCTCCAGCTCGGTTATTGCCCGTTCGCGGTCAAACGACTTAAAGAATCCACCGCTGAGATTGCAGTCATACAGCTTCACGCTGCGCAGCGAGCTCATATCCAGCACCTGCTTGATATCGCTCAGCGAGCAGTTTGAAAACGCAACGCTCTGGATATTCACCAGCGGCTTGAATACCGAGAAGTCGGTGCAGCTTGCGCCGATGAAGCTCGCGTGCGTCAGCTTCTGGCACTTATTCAGATCACCGAGTGAGCCGAGCGGATTGTAATTTGCGCTGATTTTCCGAAGCTCGGGCAGATTGCCGACGCCGTCGAGCGCCGCGACTCTGCTGCCATCGATATTAAGGCTCGTTATCGAGCAGGCCGGCATCGTTTCGAGGCTGCTCAGGCTCTGGTACTGAAGCCAAAGCGTTTTGAGTCCTGTGAAATACCGCAGATCCGACAAATCGTTTACGCTGCCGCGGCTGACGGTTTTTTCATTGCCCTGCCAATCGGTGTACGCTGCGGATTTGTCGCTCTGGCTTACACTGCCGACTCCGGCTGTAGGCTCATGCATGCTGTATTCATTGCCGCAGATATAAAGCTCGGTTATGCCCTTTAGCTCCCCTACCGTTATATCGCCGCTCTCCTTGCCGGTATACTCGCGCGCGGCATTTTCAAAAACGGCGTTTTTGAAGTCGCACACCGTATCGGCGGCAAGCGTTTCTATCTGCGTTGTCGGCGTGAGCAGCTTTTCGAGATAGCCCGTGAAGTAGCCGACAATGAGCGCAGCCAGCAGCACGCCGAACACGGCGACGGCTATCGACCAGCGCGCGATCTTCCTCACCTTGCCGGGCTTTTTCTTTTCCTTTTTCTCTTTCTTGGGCGGCACGGGCGCAGCTTTTGCCGTTTCGGTCGTCGGGCGCGGCGAGGCATCTGCAAAGTTTTCGCTGTTTAAAAGCGGCGCGCTGTACAGCTTATCATAGAAATACTCATCGCTCGGATACGTGTATTTCATCAGGGCAAAAATATTGCCTATCTGAAGCTCCATGCCAGGTGTGAGCGCCGTTTCCTCGATAAAAATGTTTATGGTCTTTATCTTTTTTGACTGCGCATAGTGCATCTCGCGCCGGCAGTTATCCGAGCGCATATATGCATTGGATATGAACGCAACGACAAGGTGAGCATCGGCAAGGTGCGAGGCAATACACTCCTGCCACTCGCTGCCGACCTCAATGCCCTCGTCATACCAGATGTTATATCCGCGGCGATGCATGTCGCTGACAATGGGCAGGACCGCGTCGTCATCCGCATGCGCATAGCTTATAAATATGTAAGGCTTATCGCCCTCGTAGGGCTTGAAATACTCAAAATCGCTCATAATTCTCTCCTTTAATAGAAGAATTATAGCCTCATGATCGAAAAAATGCAATTACAATTATGTAAATAACAGCATCTGTATTCTGCGCATAAAATGTATAGCAGGCATCAGAGTCTGCAAAGGAGGATATAGATGGCTCAATTCACAAACCAGGCCAGCATAAGCTACAACGGCTTGACCGCCAATTCAAATATCGTAACAGGCGAAATCACACGAGTGCTCAGCGTGAGCAAGACCTCGGTTTCCGGCAGCTATCGCCGCGGCGATACGCTGACCTATGCCGTGAGCATCAGCAACACAGGCTCAGCGCCGTACACCGGCCTTACGGTCACCGACGATCTCGGCGCGTACACCGCCGGCACCGCATCGGTAACGCCCCTGACGTTTGCCGGCGATTCGGTTCTGTATTATGTAAACGGCGTTCTTCAGGCCGCGCCTACCGTTGCGGCCGGCCCACCGCTCACGATAAGCGGCATAAGCGTGCCTGCCGGGGGCAACGCGCTTATAGTATACAGAGCCGCGGCAAACGACTACGCCGCGCCCGGCACAGGCGGCAGCATAGTGAACACCGCATCCGTAAGCGGCGGCGGACTGACAGAGCCGATAAGCGCAAGCGAGACCGTCACGGCCGATACTTCTGCGCTTTTGAGCATAACCAAGGCGCTGAACCCGACGGTAGTTGCCGAGAACGGGCAGATAGCGTACACCTTCACTATCCGCAACACCGGCGCGGAGGCCGTCGATGCCGCAGCCGCCCTCGTTGTAAGCGATACCTTTGACCCGGCTCTCAAGAGTCCTATAAGCGTAACGCTAAACGGCGACGCGTGGCCCGAGACCGGAAACTACAGCTATAACGCCGCAACCGGCGTCTTTGCCACGACAGCAGGCCGCATCACCGTTCCTGCCGCGATCTACACGCAGGATGCAGCTACCGGACTTTGGACGATCACCCCCGGCACCGCCGTTTTGACCGTGACCGGCACGATCTGACGGCAGCAGCACGAAAAAAATGCAGCGTCCCCGTGGGGCGCTGTCAGCGTGTCAAAAAAGTCTTTGACTTTTTTGCACGCTTCAAAAACGCCACATTTTTTGTGAAAACAGGTTTTCACGAAAAATCTCGCTACGCTCGTCAAAAAGCCTGATAAATCAGGCGTTTTTGATGGCTATTAATCCAATTTCGAGTGGGGCCTTTGCCCCCTCGAGCTCCCCTGCTGCTCTATTATCTTTCTTTTGCAGCATAGTTTTTCGACAGCCTGGCAGCGCCCCCGTGGGACGCTGTCCTTTTTTGGTGCCGGTGGTGGAACTCGACCTGCGCTGCGGCGCAGGCCACCTCTGGTTGAAACGTGCCGCCGGCACGTTTCTAAGCGCCCTCGGGTTCGAGTCCTTTCATGCAAAAATACAGCGCCCCCATGGGACGCTGTATTTTTGGTGCGAGTGGTGATACAGCATTTTTCAAAAAACACAGTAATATCAATGGTTTTAGGACACCCGAACAGCGAAATTACTTGTATTCCGCCCTCTTGAAACCGTCAATTTCAGCAGCTATTGCTCGGTTCATCTCCCGGTAAGGAGACGACACCCTTGCAATAATCAGTACATAGCGCGTCTGTTACCCAAAGTGGCGCTTGGGTCGGCAGGCGCGCTATTTTATGCCCAGATGCGGGCGAAGGAGGTGTTATTGTGAAAGCATATGGGAAGTCGTGGGGCTACAACGTATATGACTGCCGGTACTGCCTGTACCGGAAAGGGAAGCTAAAGGGCTGCGTCTACCCGGACGGCTGCTGCTGTCCCGTCCCGCAAAAGCCCGCAAGACGGAACGGCATAGAACAAGTTTACGAAGCAGCTGCGGACAGCGCCGCTCCCGTTTCGGAGTGCGAGGGCTGTCCCTACGGAAAGGCTGCCCCCTGCATCGGATGGTGTACCAAAGAGGTCATGCGCGCCGCAGGGCTTCCAAAGGAGCGTGACAGAAGCCATGTATGACTATTTCTACGGCGCGGAAGCGGAACAGTTCTCCTTCTACCGTATCCCCAAGGTGCTGTTCACGGAGGAACGGTTCAGAAGCGTTTCCGCAGAAGCCAAGGTGCTCTACGGTCTGCTCCTTGACCGTATGAGCCTGAGCTGCAAGAACGGCTGGCTGGATAAAGAAGGACGTGTGTATATCATCTTCACCATCGAGGAGGTCATGACCGCCCTGGGCTGCGCCGACCAGAAGGCCGGAAAGCTGCTGCATGAGCTGGAGAGCAAATGCCGCCTCATCGAGCGCAAGCGGCAGGGGCTGGGCAAGCCCAACCTCATCTACGTCAAGAACTTTGTGGATAAGGATGTGGATAACGCATCGGGCAGCACCGCGCCCTCCCCGGAATCACGATTCCAGAACCGTGAAAATCACGATTCAGGAGCAGTGAAAATCACGGATCAAGAATCGTTAAAATCACGATCTAATAATACTGAGAATAATGATACTGATTTTAGTGATACGGATTCCTTTCCCTTCACTTCGTTCAGGAGGGATCATGGTCGGGAAGCGAAAGGAAACGAAGCGGCTCTGAGAGAGCGGTACAGAGAGCTTATCGCGGAGAACATCGCCTACGACGCACTCCTGACAGACTATCCATACGAGCAGGACACGCTGGAAGAAATCCTGGAGCTGCTGGTGGATGTGGTCTGTACGACGAAAAGCTCCGTCCGCATTTCCGGCGACGATAAGCCCGCCGAGGTGGTCAGGAGCCAGTTTTTGAAGCTGAACAGCGAGCACATCCGCTTTGTGGTGGGCGGGCTGAAGGAAAACACCACCCGCATCCGCAATATGCGCCAGTATCTTTTAGCCACGCTGTATAACGCCCCTCTGACCATCGGGAACTACTACCGAAGCCTTGTCAGTCACGATATGTCGGAGGGCTTCATCTGAGCCGCAGGTTATTGCCTGCGGCTTTGGCATTTTCAGGAGGTGATGCGACCGTGCCGAAACAGAAACCCAACGAACAGGTACAGCAGATACCGCTTTCAGAGATTCGTCCCTTCAAGAACCACCCCTTCAAGGTGACGGATGATGAGCTCATGCAGCAGACCATCGACAGCATCATGCAGGTGGGCGTTCTCAACCCCGCCATCATCCGCCCCGCACCGGAGGGAGGATACGAGATGGTATCCGGACACAGGCGGCTCCATGCCGCAGACCTTGCGGGGCTGAAAACCATACCGGCCATCGTCCGCAATCTTGACGACGACGAGGCGGTGATCCTCATGGTGGACAGCAATTTGCAGCGGGAAACCATCAGCCCCATGGAACGGGCGCAGGCGTACAAAATGAAGCTGGAAGCGTTGAAGCATCAGGGAAAACGGGTGGATTTGGAGGGAAAATCAACTTCCCGACAACTCGTCGGGAAGTTGGAAACAGCAGATAAAGTAGGTGAATTAGCTGGCGATAGCGGTCGCCAAGTGCAACGCTATATCCGTCTCACCGAGCTTCTGCCGGAGGTGCAGAAAAAGGTGGACAGCAAGGAGATCGCGTTCAGCCCCGCCGTGGAGCTGTCGTATCTCACCCATGACGAGCAGAAGCAGTTTCTGGACGCAATGGACTATTCCCAGAACACCCCCTCACTTTCCCAGGCACAGCGGCTCAAGAAGCTCAGCCGGGAGGGAAAATGTACGCAGGAGGCCATGCGCTCCATCATGTCCGAGGAAAAGAAGGAGGAACAGGAGCGTATTACGCTGAGCAGCGATACCCTCCGCAAATACTTCCCCCGAAGCTACACGCCCCTGCAAATGCAGCAGACCATCATCAAGCTGCTGGAGCAGTGGCAGAAAAAACAGCAGCGCCGGAACGAGCGCTGAGAAAGGCAGGTTTATCCATGAACGTAACCATCAACATCTACGGCGACGTACACATCCATTGCGACTGCTGCGACGAACGCGGCGTATATGACGACGACCTTGAGAAAAGCCCCGAAGCCCCATATGAAGATGCACCCGATACGGAGGATGACAGCGAAGAAACCGAGCTGTCCATTGCGGAAGCGGAAGCTGTGGTCAAGGCAGTGGCGGAGCTGCTCTTTCCCTTTCTTCCGGCTGAAATTGACGAGGGAGGCGGCGCGCATGAAGGAATTTGACGTGACCATCACCGAAACGCTGAAGCTCACCGTGTCCGTGGAGGCTTCTTCCAAGGAGGAAGCACAGCAGATGGTAAGCGACCAGTGGCACGCCGGGGATCATATTCTGGATGCGGACAATTTCGTGGAGGTGGAGTTTGAGAGCAATGACGGCAAGGAAATCTCCGCCGAAAGAGCGCCGGACGACACCCTCGAGGTGCTCATGGTGGAGCCGGGCCAGTACCCGCGCGTGGAGCGCATCGGCTCCGACCTTGCTTCCTTGCAGAAGGCGGTGGACGGCTATATCGAAGCGATTTACCCATATGACGACCCCGTGGCGCTGATCTGCGGGGAGGAAGCCAAGCTGGAGGGCAAGCCCCTGAACCGCGCCCTGCGGGACGGGGACGGCGATATCTACGATATTGTGGCCGGCAAATTCTTCATCTGCGGTCTGGGGGATGAGAATTTTGCGTCTCTGCCGAAGGAGCTGCAACAGAAATACGAGGAAAAGTTCCGTCAGCCGGAAGCCTTTTTGAAGATGGGCAGCAAGATCATGGCGATCCCTACCGAGCCCGCCAAGGCTGCGGGCAAGGGCAAGACCGCTCCGGTGACAGAGCGCTGATACCATCAATCCCAATGCGAACGGAAGGAGGAATGACCCATGCAGGAAGAAATTGAAAACAGAACTGTCACTCTGATCATCTCCGCCGTCAAGCTGACCGCACGGGAGCTGAAGGCCGGGATGGATAAATATCTTTCCGAAAAGAAGAGCAAAGCCATGGCAAAGGCGCGTGGTGCGCCTGAAAAGCCCACCGGCAAGCAGACGGTGAAGCAGCTTGTCGGTCAGAACCAGGGTGTATCCAACATTGAGATCACCAACAGCAATATCAAAAGCTTTGAGCGCATAGCCCGGAAATACGGTGTGGATTTTGCCGTTTAGAAAGACCGCAGCGTTTCACCGCCGAAATACTTTGTGTTCTTTAAGGCGAGGGACGCGGACGCACTGACGGCGGCGTTCAAGGAATACACGGCATATGAGCTTAAACGCGCCGCCAAAGCGCAGAACCGTCCCTCCGTGCTGGCGCATCTGCAAGCACTCAAGGCGAAGGTTCAGGCCATTACGCCGGGGAAATCCCGAAACCAGAACAGGGGCATCACGATATGAAGAAACCTCTGAATATCAAGAAGTTCCTGCTGCCCAATATCCCGTATGTCTTTATCGCCCTCTTTGCCACCAAGCTGGGGCAGGCTGCGCGGCTTGCGCCCGGCACGGATTTCTCGGGAAAGGCGCTGCACCTCATGGAGGGATTCGCCACTGCTTTTTCCTCATTAGTACCCAGCTTCCACCCCATCGACCTGTGCGTGGGCGTTGCCGCCGCCCTGCTCATCCGTCTTGCCGTGTACGTCAAGGGCAAAAACGCCAAGAAATTCCGCAAGAATCTGGAATACGGCTCTGCCCGTTGGGGCAGGCCCGAGGATATCGCCCCTTACGTCGATCCGAAGTTTGAGAACAACGTTATCCTCACCCAGACCGAGCGGCTCATGATGTCCAACCGTCCCAAAGACCCCAAGACGGCGCGAAACAAAAACGTGCTGGTGGTAGGCGGCTCCGGCAGCGGCAAGACGCGGTTTTTCATTAAGCCAAATCTCATGCAATTACACAGTTCATACGTTGTCACCGACCCGAAGGGCAGCATCGCCGTGGAGTGCGGAAAGCTCATGCTCCGTAATGGCTATAAGGTGAAGATATTCAATTCCATCAACTTCAAGAAGTCCCACCACTACAACCCCTTTGCGTATATCCACAGTGAGAAGGATATTTTGAAGCTGGTCACGACCCTCATCGCCAACACCAAGGGGGACGGGAAATCCGGAGACGACTTCTGGCAGAAGGCCGAGACGCTGCTCTACACGGCGCTCATCGGTTATATCCACTACGAAGCCCCCGGAGGAGGAACAGAACTTCGCCACCCTCATCGAGTTCATCAACGCCATGGAGGTGCGCGAGGACGATGAGACCTTTGAGAACAACGTGGATCTGGCCTTCAAGGAGCTGGCAAGCCGTGAGCCGAATCACTTCGCCGTGCGGCAATATAAAAAATACAAATTAGCGGCGGGCAAAACAGCCAAGTCGATCAATATTTCCTGCGGTGCGCGCCTTGCGCCCTTCGATATTCAGGAGCTGCGGGAGATCACCATGTACGACGAGCTGGAGCTGGACACCCTGGGCGACCGGAAAACGGCGCTGTTTCTCATCATGAGCGACACCGACAGCACCTTCAACTTCCTCATTTCCATGATTTACAGCCAGTTATTCAACCTGCTGTGCGAAAAGGCCGACGACGTGTACGGCGGCAGGCTCCCCGTCCATGTGCGCTGCCTCATCGACGAGTGCGCCAACATCGGGCAGATACCGAATCTGGAAAAGCTCATGGCTACCATCCGCAGCCGCGAGATTTCCGCCTGTCTGGTGCTGCAAGCCCAAAGCCAGCTAAAGGCGCTGTACAAGGACAACGCCGACACCATCATCGGCAACTGCGACAGCTCCATCTTCTTAGGCGGCAAGGAACCCGGCACGCTGAAGGAGCTGAATCAGGCGCTGGGGAAAGAGACCATCGACACCTTCAACACCGGCGAGAGCCGTGGACGGGAGGTGTCCCACAGCCTGAACTATCAGAAGCTGGGCAAAGACCTTGCCACGATAGACGAGCTGGCGGTGCTGGACGGCGGCAAGTGCATCTTGCAGCTTCGGGGCGTGCGCCCCTTCCTCTCGGATAAGTACGACATCACCCGTCACCCCAATTATAAGTATCTGTCGGACGCGAACCCAAGGAACGCCTTTGATATCGAGAAATACCTCTCCACAAGGCTGGTGCCGAAAGCGGATGAGGTATACGAGGTGTTCGACGCAGGCCGCGTCTGAGCGCACAAGCCCGCCGCCCTCATGCGGCGGCTTTTCATATAGATACGGATGAGAAAAGACGCTTCCTCGCTTGCAGGGTCGGAACGAATCCACGAACGAAAATTTGAAAGGAGAAGCCGGAATCGGGGCTGCATCGCAGTTTTCGCTCCGGCTCCTGCTGTATTCGCGAGATCTCAACACTACCAACACCCAATGATTCCGGCAACACAAATATGGAATTTTTCAACTCTGCTGTCGGCGTTCTTCAAACTTTGGTTATTGCCCTTGGCGCAGGTCTCGGCATTTGGGGAGCCATTAACCTGCTGGAAGGCTACGGAAACGACAACCCCGGTGCTAAAAGTCAGG